>Ga0169931_10000176_pt1 | contig 99190 bp, 84 predicted proteins | sample Kivu_15m_20L_FD_129675 | JGI IMG/M metagenome (GOLD analysis project Ga0169931, IMG submission 129675) | Freshwater microbial communities from Lake Kivu, Western Province, Rwanda to study Microbial Dark Matter (Phase II) - Kivu_15m_20L... | ecosystem: Environmental > Aquatic > Freshwater > Lake...
CAGGGGAGAAAGGAGAATTTGGTTGGCATACATCCTGTCAATTTCCTCTGCTGTTGGGGGAGCTGCTTTCAGGATGATGGCAGCACGGTAAACCTCACTGGGATCCGCTGCAATTTCGGCTCCAGCCTCGGAGTAGTCTCTGTCGGAGAAATGGGCATTGTCTCCTGCTCCACGTTCAATGAGAACCCTTTGACCACGGCCGACGAGTATTGCCACAGAGGCGGGTACCAAGGGAACCCTGTTCTCTTGCAAGGTAATTTCCTTAGGGATACCGATGATGCCCTTTTCTTGTTTGACGGGGGTCACCAGCCGCTCCTCCACCGGGTGGGAGGACATGCCGGACAATTCGCGGGGAATGGGAACAGGTCCCTGTGGTTTGCCGGATTCGTCGCTCATCGTATAGCATGGAAAGGAGAAAGCAATTCGTTAAGTTCGCTGGTAATCATGGCGGTGGCTCCCCAGATGACCTTTTCCCCAAAACGGAAACAAGGAACATCGTCGATGTGTAATCCTGGGCGGTACCGGATGGTCGTTTTAGTCTGAAGGGAGGGATCAAGGAGTTGTTGCAGGGAGATTTCCAGAATACCACTTACCTCGGAGACCTGGGGGATGAACTCCGGTTTAAGGTTGGTGATACCCAGGAAGGGGAACACGTGAAAATTGCTGACAGGAATGTAAAGTGGTGTGAGTGCACCGAGGAGGCGCACGGCTTCGGGAGGAATTCCTATTTCTTCATGAGCCTCCCGCAGGGCAGTTTGGGCAAGATCTCGGTCAGATTGATCCTGTTGGCCACCTGGAAAAGCTATCTGGCCCTGGTGCCTGTCGCGGGAATCACCCGAGGGACGCTCAATGTATACAATTAGCCAATCGCCTGCGCAGGGATAGAGCAGGGCGAGCACTGCGGCCATACGGGCAGAATCTGGCACTGGAAGCACTGGCCGGAATGGGTGAGACATTTTGGCGTGGGCGGATACCCCGGGAAGCGCACCTTGTTGCAGCCTCTGTGCTAGGCCCCCGACCCAGTCCGATTCCATACTTAACCCGTTTGCCCCTCCGTTCGGTTGGATTTCTGCAAATACAAATCTAGCGCTGCCGTCATGGAAGGAGCAGTATCGGTAGGAGCTTGAATAGTAGCAACGAGATTTTTTTCTTCAACCGCCTTGCGGGTAGAATTCCCGAATACGGCGATGCGGGTATTATTCTGCTTGAAATCGGGAAAGTTGTCGTAGAGGGACTCGATACCCTGAGGACTGAAAAAAACAAGGACATCGTAGGTGACATCGCTCAGATCGCTCAAATCGGAACTTACGGTATGGAACATGATGGCCTCATGCCAGTCGAGCTGATTGGCATCGAGAAAATTACAAACATCCTTGGCACCCAGATTGGAGCATGGGACTAGGAACTTTTCGCTTTTGTTCCGTCGGATGGCTGCGCTGAGGTCTTCGATGCCTCGATTACCCACAAAGACCTTCCTTTTGCGGTAGATGATGAACTTTTGAAGGTAGTTGGCAATGGCCTCTGTAAGACAGAAGTACTTCAAATCCTGGGAAATTTTCAAGCGCATTTCTTCGCCCATTCGGAAGAAATGATCAACGGCATTCTTACTGGTGAGCACCACGGCGGTGTATTCCTCAAGCCGGATGCGGCTACGACGGAAATCGCGAGCGGCGACCGGTTCTACGTGAATGAAGGAACGCCAATCTATGGTGATGCCATATTTCTTCTCCAGCTCATAATATGGCGATTTCTCGGAAGGTTTTGGTTGGGAGACCAGGATGGTGCTTACCTTCCGGTAGGTTTCTCCTAATTCCTCCCCTGAGGCCGGTAGGGCATTTACCGAAGTATCTGGGTTCATCCGATTTAAAGGGAAAGGTTCATCCATTTCAACATGACAAGGATGGGAGCGAACTCGACGGTGCAAACATACAACATAAAGTGGAAAAAATGGGTGCTGAGGTATTTACTGGCAAGGGACAAGGCGCGCACATAATGAAACAGCAGGAGTCCGGCGGCTATCCCGGTGCAGGTCAAAATCACAGATTCCCTTACAGCTTCGCTCAAGTAAGGGAAGAAAATATTGGCTGGAGCGAGTAAAAAGCCCATGGCAATTCCAAAGATGACCATAAGAAACTGGTATTGGTCCAGTGATTGCCGGAAGGGGAAAATGGTGCCAAGGAGTGTCAGAAAAAAGTGGCGCGCCAACAGCAGCAAGCTAGGAATCAGGAGAAGGAGTTGCGATGCTGGTCGGGCAGTTCCTCCCAGACCCGCAGAAAACTGAGGAAAGGAAACCTGCAGGAAAATGCCCATGTTGGCAGCAAAGAAAAGGTATAAAATCAGATAGGGACCAATGCCGCGGCCGGTCATTTCCCGGTAGAGTAGATGAAAGGAGGATTCCCGGCTAAGTGCTCCCAGGGCCTTCAGGAAGTAACTTCTTAAGAGGGTGAGCACGATTGCCAAGGCCAGTAGCAGGGCCAGGAGTCCAAAAAAATTCCGGGACTGGGGGGTAAGTTCAGGTAGGGGGCTCTCCGTTGCGCTCAGGGGAAGGGGTTGTGGTTTAGTCTTCTCAAATGGATTATCCTCCAGCGGAGGAGTTCGGTAGCTCAGCTCGAACGGATTGGATTGCCGGGAGGAGGCCGCTGGGAGGCTGGAAGACAAGGTCATCAAGCACAAGGCAAAAGGAAGTATCCCCCTCAAGGTCCTATTTTAGGGCAAAATTAGGCAATTTTGCAGGATTCAAGCTGTCGTTATGCGGGATATGCAGATAAGCTGGGTAGTTTGGCTTGGGGCAATCGCCATCACGGGTATCCTGGCTGTGCAGACTTATTGGGGCATGACTACCTGGACGGCCAACGAATCGGATATTAATCAGAAAATTCACCTTGCCCTTCGTCGAGTAGCGGAAAATCTGGCTATCGCCAATGGCACAGTCCTTCCGGCCGGAAACATTATTCGTAAACGGACTTCTAATTACTGGTTGGTTAACATTGCTTATGAAATTGACGCCGGTCTGCTCGAATTTTACCTGCGTAAAGAGTTGGAGACCCTCTCGGTAAATCTTGATTTTGAATACGCCATCTTTGACTGTAGCACGGATGAGATGGTATATGGAGCCTATTGCGCCTACGAACCCACCGCCCGGGCGCCGCGTATCAGTCAGTCGATGCCAGGCTATCACGCCTTCACCTATTACTTTGGCGTGAAATTTCCCGGAAGATCAGGATTCTTATGGGGCCAGTTCCAAGTAGTACTTTTTTTCTCGGTCATCCTGTTGTTAACTATCTTGTTTTTCTCCTATGCATTATATGTCATAACAAGGCAGAAATGGCTATTTGCGCAGCAGAAGGACTTCATTAATAACATGACCCACGAGTTCAAGACCCCGCTTTCCTCCATTCAGCTTGCCGCCGATTATTTTCTTGGGCAAAGGGAAATACAGGGTAACGAGCGTTTGCTTCGGTATTCGCGTATCATCCGGGATCAGAACCTTCGGCTTAATCAATACATTGAGCGATTGCTCCAACTGACCCGCTTTGAAGCCGGGGGGTTCAGGATGCAGCTGGAGACTATCGACATCGGCCCTTTTTTTCGTGACTTGGCAGGAACAGAGCGTATCCGATTTGAAGAACGCGGAGGGACCCTGGAGCTGACTGGTGCAGTGGATGGATTGGAAATTCGCGCCGACCGTTTTCATTTGACCAATATGATAAGCAGCTTGCTCGACAATGCCTTGAAGTTTTCAGGCGCGGATGTGGAGGTAAGTATTCGTCTGGTCCGTCAGGGCCATACCCTGTTGCTTGGAGTCGCTGATCGGGGAATAGGGATTCCGGCTGATTTGCGCGAAAAGGTATTTGAGAAGTTTTTCCGTATTCCTGTCTCAGGAAATCAGGAAGTCAAGGGATTTGGCATTGGGTTATATTATGTGCGGGAGGTTTGTCAGGCGCATCGATGGAAGGTTCGCATTTTATCACCCCCGGCTGGCACAGGCACCGAGGTACAAGTTGCCATACCATGGAAAGGATGACCGATAGAAAACCCAGGCTTCTTTATGTCGAGGACGACGAGGCACTCGGTCAGCTGACCCGCGATCAGCTCGAGGACGCCGGGATGGAGACCCTCTGGCTCCGGTCCGGAACGGAGGCAGCCGAACTGGACCAAGTGGACGGATATGACTTGATTGTCCTAGACATCAACCTCCCGGGTATGGATGGTTTCGATTTAGCATCCAGATTCCGAGCCCGGTCGGAATCCATTCCCATTTTGTTTTTGAGTGCGCGGGCCCTGCCCGATGATCGTATTCACGGTTTACGGCTTGGGGCCGATGATTACCTCGTGAAACCTTTTGATATCCAGGAGTTGCTTCTTAAAATCCGGATATTCCTGAAGCGCCGGACAGTAAACCAGGATGCTTTGGCCAGGGAGGTCATACCGGTTGGAGCCTATCGCCTAGACAAAGGCAATTTAATCCTTCTGGCACCTGACGGATCCTCCCGGCGAATGACTAGCAAGGAGGCGGAACTACTGGATTATTTGGCACGTCATGCCAACCGCCTGATACGCCGCTCGCAACTACTAATGGATGTGTGGGGAAACGACGACTATTTTCTTGGACGCAGCATGGATGTGTTTATTTCGCGGCTGCGAAAATACCTGGCTGCTGACTCCCGAATCCGCATTGAAGCCATTCACGGCATCGGTTTTCAGTTTGTATGCCCAGTTTAATAGGTCTGGACCCCATACACCGGGTTGTTTCCTACAAAAAAAACTGGTCTTCCTTTCGGATTAGCACATGAAATCTTATTTTTGCGCACCCATGTCCAAATGGCATCGTCAGGATTGGTTTTGGGTTTTCAAAGAACAAGCAATAGCGCTCGATTATGGCATTGATTAGTAAAATAAGACAAAAGGGAAGTTGGATTTTGATTATCCTGATTGCCCTTGGGTTGGGAGGTTTTATCCTGATGGACATGACCTCCGGGCAGACTAGTGTATTCGGTAGTGCCCAGCCTGTTTTGGCCAAGGTAAATGGCAAGAAGATTGACGTCAACGAGTTTAACCGGACTGAAAGTATTCTTTACTCCGGATCGACTAGTGACCTATTCTCCAGACGCGACAATATTTGGACTTACTTCTTGGAGAAAATCCTCATAGGTGAGCAAGCCGATAAATTAGGACTTGGGGTAAGTCGTGCAGAGCTAATGGACCTGCAGTTTGGACTGGAACCTAGCCCTATCATTACGCAACGTTTTGGGGATGCCAATACGGGGCAGGTTAACCGGGAACAGCTCAATCAGGTTAAGCAGATGATTGAGTCAAATACCCTTGAGCCTGAGATGCGGTCTTATTGGGCCATCCAAGAGGGTGAGATTATCAAGGACAGGTTGCAGCGCAAATTAAGTTCGCTCATTGGCAACGGGTTCTACACCCCCAACTGGCAGGCTGAGATATTCTTTTCCGAGGGGTCCGGCTTTTTGGAGTTTGCTTATGTGCGCGTGCCTTTTGACAATCTGGAAAATAGTGAAGTTTCTCTATCTGACGAAGATTACGATGCCTATCTTGAGAAATTCAGCAAGAAGTTTACGAACAAAGAGGAGCGTCGCAGAGTCGCCTATGCCATTGCTAATGTTTTTCCTTCCGGGGCTGATACTGCGGAAATAAAGGGTAAGATTGATGCGCTGGTCACTCCTTTCCGAATCGCGGAAAACGACACCAACTTCATTGAACAGAACAGGGGTACTATGTCCTCAGTATTTGTTAAGAAGATGGAAATCAATCCTGTCGTAGCTGACAGTATTTTCAATCTACCGGTAGGGGAGGTATTTGGGCCATTTATTGAATCGGGAACCTATCGCGTGGTAAAAATGCTGGACCGTAAAGTGTTGCCGGATTCAGTGAAGTCGCGCCATATTCTTCTGCCGGCCGCGGATGCTAATGAGGCATTTCTGGCACAAAAAAAGATTGATTCTCTTAAGCAGGTCATTGAGAGCGGCCAAGCTACATTCGAGGATATGGCATCCCAGTTCGGGACAGATGCAACCTCTTTAAAGGGGGGAGATTTAGGATACGCCTCACCAGGTCAGATGGTAGCGGAGTTCAACGATTTGATTTTCTTCCAAGCGGAAGAAGGAAAGTTGTACACGGTAACTACCCAGTTTGGTATTCATCTTGTGGAAGTCACCGGAAAGCGGTTCGTTAAAAATGAGACCGGAGTCCGTATTGGCTCACTGGTATCCAATATTGTACCTTCGGAAGCTACCCAGAAAAAGGCTTACGACAAGATTTCCACCTTGCTTAATAGCTCCGGCACCCTGGCAGACTTGAAAAAAAATCTGGCAAAAAACAAGGAGTTGAGACTGGATATATCCACACCGCTTGGAACGAATGATTATTTCCTCGGGCCACTAGGCTCGGGTTCCCAGTCTCGCGATATTATCCGCTGGGCTTTCGAAGCCGGCGAAGGGGACGTTTCGCCCCAGGTTTATGTATACCGGGACGAGAACCTGTATTTCGATAATAAATACGTGTTGGTAGGCCTAGACGAAATTATCCCTAAGGGACTACCTGAAATGGAGAAAATCCGCAAGGAAATCGAGCCTCTCGTTATAAATGAGAAAAAGGGAGAACTTATCGCTTCTCGCATGAAAGGTAAATTGTTGGAGGAGGTTGCCTCTTCATTTGGTGAACCCATCGATACGGCCAGGGGCATCACCTTCGCCAATCCGGTCATGGCGGGGGTAGGCAGTGAACCACGCCTTCTTGGGACGCTATTCCGCTACAATTCAGGTGATTTAGCCAAACCAGTGGTAGGAACAGCAGGAGTATATGCGGCCAAAATTCTCACTAGAGCTGCACCCTCTGCTGCCACCGAACTTGTTACTGTTAAGCGAAACCTGATGCCAACACACCAGAATCTGGTGGATAGCAAGATTGCCCAGTTTCTCAAAGACAAGGCAAAGGTGAAGGATTACCGAAGCAAATTCTTCTAAAAAAGTAAGCCATATGTCCTCAGTACACAACGCCGGAAAAAAGGGGTACTTTTTCCTCGGGCTGTTTCTCTTCTTTTTCCTGTTCTTCGCCTTGGTAGTTTACATCTACGGGCTCAATCAGTCCGGATTGTCCTAAATATCAGCTTTGATAAATTTCGCGTATTTGCGCGGCATATTTATCTAGGATTACCCGCCTTTTCAGCTTCATCGTCGGGGTAAGTTCCGACTCTGAACCATCCTGCTTTACGGGCTCCCAGGCATCCGGTACCAGCTTGAATTTCTTGACTTGGTCGATATGGGAGAAATCCTTGTTCATTTCGTCAATGACCTGCTGATAGGCTTCGATGACTTCGGGTTTGCGAACAGCCTCTGCAAGAGAGGACCAGGACACCTGATGATTGGCGCACCAATCCTTTAGGGCATCTTCAGATGGAACAATGAGTGCAGAGACAAATTTCTGAGCATCTCCCACCACCATCATTTGCTCAATGAGGAATGACTCCTTGAATTTGTTTTCAATAGGAGCTGGAGCCACATATTTGCCGCCTGACGTCTTAAAGAGTTCCTTTTTCCGGTCGGTGATTTTGAGGAACTGGCCTCCTTCGGGACCGCACACTAATTTGCCCACATCACCGGTACAAAACCAGGATTTTCCATCGATAACCTTGGTGACGGCAGCGGTGGCCTCCGGTTTATTAAAGTAGCCCATCATGATATTCGGTCCGGCTACCAGGATTTCCCCCTCGTTTTCGCGATAGTTGCCATCGGAGGAATCGATTAGAAGATCAACTCCCGGAATGGTCTGGCCGACGGTACCAAGCAGCGCGCCACCTTTCTGGAAGGTGCTTGCAGTGAGTACCGGAGAGGTTTCTGTGAGTCCGTATCCTTCCCGGATGGGTACCCCGGCGGCTGAAAACACCTGTGCGATGCGGAGAGGACAGGGGGCAGCTCCTGTTACAATCCCCTTGACATTGCCGCCAAGCGCCTCCCGCCATTTGCTAAAGATGAGCTTATCAGCAATTTTTCCCTTTAAGCCACTCACAGGTTTGTGATAGGCGTAATCTTCGGTAAGGGACAGCGCCCAGAAAAATAATTTTTTCTTCACACCGTCGAGCGCAAGCCCCTTGTTATAGATTTTTTCGTAAACCTTTTCGAGGAGGCGGGGCACTGTGGTAAAGAAATGGGGCCTCACCGTTTTGAGATCCCCCTCGTCGCCACCTAGATTGTCTGTCCCGGTGAAAACAACAGATACTCCATTGAATAGGTAGTGGTAAGAGGCTGCCCTTTCGAATATATGGCAAATGGGTAGGAAACTGAGCACCCTGTCGCCGTGCTGGACCGGAATGATGGCAGCTGCTGCTTCCACATTGGAAATAATATTGTGATGAGAAAGCATGACCCCTTTAGGCAAGCCAGTGGTGCCTGAAGTATAGATTATAGTTGCCAGTTCTTCAGCTTTCACTGCGCTTTTGATGGCCTCCAACTTATCCATACCCTCGTCAGTGAGCAAATCTTCCCAATAGGGCTTGCCTTCCTCCCGGTCAAACGAATAGACGGCTTTCATCGTGGGCACGTCTTTCTGGGCGGTGCTGACCTTATGGTAGAGGTCGCCTTTTCCCACAAAGCAGATTTGGGTTTCTGAATCGTGGAAAATATAAATGTATTCTGCAATGCTAATTGTTGGGTAGACGGGCACGTTGATGGCTCCGATTTGCTGCACAGCCATATCGAGGATGACCCACTCCGGGCGGTTTTGGTAAACTGCCACTCCGACCTTGTCCCCTTTGCCGATTCCCAATTTCAGTAAGCCACAACTTAGCTGATTGGCCAACCGGATAACGTCATCGGTAGAGAAAAAGGAAAGTTTGCCGTCCTGACCTTTGGAACCAAGACATTCCTGGAGGGAATAGTGGGCTTTCTGATAGTGAATGTAGTCGAATAATCGTGTTGGCTTCATTGGGAAAAAATTACTGAAATAAATGGGAAAGATAGCATTCCTATTGCTATCGAATATAAAAATACCATTTAAATCCGAAAAAACACGGAGAGTTCTATCCGACTTCTTCCAGTTTCCCTTCTACCAACTGGACCAACTGATCGAGATCCTGGACGAACTGTACCTGATTATTCGTTCGGAACTCAAAACCCTGAACAGGATAACCCAAGAGAAAAACAGGACAGGGAAGCTGCTGACGCTGCAGTTTATCCACATATTGCTGAATGGACTGCGTCTCAAATGCGGTGCTAATCACGGTACAGACATAAGCGGGCTGCACCAAGCTGCAAGCTGTACTAAGGTCTGAGGGGGAGATATCTTGTCCCAAGTTGATGACCCGAAAGTGGCGTGCCAGCAGCAAATAGTGGATGAAGAGAAGGCTAAGTTCCTGCCTTTCCCCCTCCGGCAGATAGAGCAAAATTTTCTCCATCTGGGCAGATTCCCCGGGACCAAGTCGGTCAATGGCCGCTATAATTTTCTGTCGAATCAGTGCACTAATGAAGTTTTCCTGCGCTGGACTCACCGTCCCGGTCAACCAAATAACCCCTAGCTTATTCAGAAAGGGGTAAATAAGCTCCAGCATGGTGCGTTCGAAACCCAACTGTTGAATATGGGTGTTGACCAAGTTGTCGAACTTGATTTCATCCATTTCCATCATGGAGAGGGTAAGTGCGTCAAACTGGCCTTCTCTGGTAATCCCAGGTGAGCTAAGGGAGGCTGCAGCCTGTTCAATTTCTCCGGGAGCCATGCTGGCAATCCTGGAAATCTTGTGGCCATTTTTATTTAAAATGGAAATATTGATTAGTTGCCGCAAATCCTCGTCTAGGTAATAGCGGATATTCGTCTGGGTGCGTTTGGGGTTGATTAAACCATAGCGCTGCTCCCAGGTGCGGATGGTATGAGCCTTCACACCTGTGATTTTCTCCAAATCCACAATTGAATAAACAGCCACAAACTGATTTTGGGGTCAAACAAGCAGGCAGGCAAAAGGTTTATTCCAGCTTGAAATACGTATCTTTACGATAATCTTCGCAAGTCATGTGCACCTGTCCACTTAGCCCCGGCAAGCTTGTCCTTCTGAGTAACCTGCTCGTTCTTTTCCTTGGATGCCTTGCGGTTCGCACCGAAGCTCAGGCTCCTCCAATCTGCATATTCCAGCTGAACTGCGTTGATCTGGGCTTGGATGGCTGGAACGGAGCCTATCTGGAGGTCCATACCGCTGGTCTGACCACCCGGTACACTATGCTGCGGGGAAGCCGCGAGACCTTTCACTTTAAGGTTTTACGCGGGGACAGCATTTCCATGCGATTTTTCCCTGGATTGTATGACGAGGAGATTCAGTACGAGCTTCGCAATGAACGGGATTCGATCCTTTTTGCTCAGCGTGGACAGCTTCCCGTCGCGGGTCTGGTATATCGAAACGTAGCAGCATGTGCAGGTTGTCCGGCGCCTCCGGTATTCTTTGTGAAACCAAGGTTTATTGGATCCGGCCAGGCGAGATTGGCTTGGCAGCCAGCTGATAATACCGCTTCCACCTTGATTCTGTGGCGGGATCCGGCCACTTTTCGAACGGATACCTTCCGCGTTCGGGCTCTTGATACCTTGCTGAGTGCTTTAAAGGAAAAGACCCAGTACACCTATTATCTGGCTAGTGTCTGTGCTCGGGATACCAGTCGGCCTGTGGGACCATTTACGCTGGAGACTCGCTGGAAACTCGACGTGGGGGTAAACCGGGTGGTAGCTCCGGCAACAGACTGTGGGCTGGGAACAGATTCAGTGAAGGTGGCCATCTTTAATTACGGGGGAGAGCCACAATCCCTCATTCCCTATGGCTATCAGATTAACCGGGTAGATATTCCGGTTAACCGGCCAGTGGATGGTTTTTACACTGGGGTGGTGGCCATGGACAGTGCAAATGTGACGGCATTTGACCAACCATATCCTTTTGCAACACCTGGCGAATATGATATCGTAGCATGGACTCAGGTGGAGAAAGATGGGGATATCCGCAATGATAGTTCCCGGATTCGCATCACCAGTATTCCTACAATTAGGAACTATCCCTACTTGGCTACTCTTGAGGAACGGTTCACCGGATGGACGGTGGATGCCGGCGGAAGGGCTCCATCCTGGGAGCTAGGCACCCCAAATGGCGGGCTTTTACGAGAAGCTTTTGGGGGGATTCGCGCCTGGGGGACCAAACTCAGCGGAAATTATAACGCCGGGGAGTATTCCTTCCTTAATTCCCCATGTTTCGATTTTTCGCGGGTAACCCAGGAACCTGTTCTCTCGTTTCGCATGCAGCTGGATATTGAACGTTGCTGCGATGGCTTGTGGGTGGAATATTCCCTGGATGGGGGGCTGACTTGGGTGCGTTTGGGAAGTCCGGGAACTGGGGCAAATTGGTACAATGACAAGGAACGATGGTTGTGGAACGGACAGGGTCATACGGCAGGATGGTTTCTTGCCGCCCACCCACTCACCGGAGCGGCAGGTAAAGCCCAAGTGAAGGTGCGCTTTGTTTTCAATAGTGATTTTGGCACCCAGCGAGAGGGTGTTTTGCTAGACAATTTAAGCGTGACTGTCTCCGGCATAGACCTCTCTGCTTTGTCGGTGGCCAATGTCCGGCGGAGCGTGTGTGATAATAGGTCCGATTCGGTGGTCATACAGGTGGGCAATCTTGGTCGTGTGCCGGTAACTGGTCTTTCACTTGCCTATCAAGTAAATGGGGGACCGGTTATTACCGAATCGGCTCCAGGACTGGTGTTAGGCAGTCTTCAGCAAGGGACCTACACCTTCCGTCAGGGATTCGATTCTACTAGACCTGGAACTTACCGCATTAAGGCGTGGCTAGTTGGGGAAGCGGGACAGGCTCAGAACGATACGGCGCTATTTACCTTCCGCACCCATATTGCACTTCCATTTCGGGAAGATTTTGAACAGGGACGATTTCCGGTTGACTGGTCCGGAGAGGATTTGATGGTCACCCGGGGGCACAACAACCGAACCTATGTGGTCTCCGATTTGCTCCTTGCAGCCGACCCCAAGTTCGAAGTTATCACGGCCCCTCTGGGTCCTGTGGCTGCCCGAGATACCTTTCGGTTTGACTATCGTGCGGTCACTTTAGCTAGCGATGGAACGGAGGGGGCTGTTTGGGGTACTGCTGACAGGCTTGAGGTAGCAGTTTCCATTGATTGCGGTACTTCCTTTCAGGTGGTCCGTGTTTTGGATCGGGGCAGCCATACACCTACCCATCGTTTCCGAACACTTGCCGTTGATTTGTCCGCCTATGCAGGCAAATATGTACAGGTTCGAGTAAGCGCCATCTGGGGTACAGGGACTTATTGGATGGATTTCGACGATTTCCGACTCATTCGCTGTCCGGCATCACTTGGACTGAATGTGGCTGCAGTTCGTATTGCTGGTCCTACAGGTGGCAGCCAGGTTACCCAGGTGACCATTTCACCCGAATCGGGATCGGGGCCCTATACCTTTCAGTGGAGCAACGGATTACGCACCCGCACTGCGGAATTTGCAGCACCGGGTACTTATCAAGTTCGCGTTACCGACGTCTATGGGTGTGCAGATCAGGCTGAGGTGAAGGTTGGGGTGAGCACATCTGCCGGCGAAGTACCTCCACGGGTTGACCGGCTTTCGGTTTTTCCGAATCCATCCCGCTCCAAGGTAACTGTTCGCTTCTGGCTTGGAAAACCTGAACCGGCTGTATTGCGGGTTTTCAGTCCTTTGGGGTCGCTAGTCCGGCTGCTCGAGGCAGAGCCATCTCTTGGGCATGACCACCAGCTGTCCCTGGATGGTGTGCCACCTGGAGTATATTGGTTAAGCGTACAGGTTAGGGAAAGGCAGTGGGGATTGCCGCTGGTCATAATACCTTGAGGTGGCATGAAAGTAGGCATTGTTTGTTATCCGACTTTCGGGGGAAGCGGGGTGGTCGCCACAGAACTTGGTTTGGGTTTGGCGCAACAAGGACATGAAATCCACTTCATCACCTATCGGCGTCCAGCCAGGCTGGGGCACTTCCAGGAAAATGTTTTTTATCACGAAGTGGATGTGGCAGAATATCCACTCTTTGAATTCCCGCCTTATGAAACGGCTTTGGCGGGAAAACTGGTCGATGTAGTTCGGTTTGAGAATCTGGATCTGTTGCATGTCCACTATGCTATTCCTCACGCTGCAGTAGCTTACCTGGCCAAAAAAGTCCTGCTTGGGGAAGGGCGTTACATTCCTGTGATTACCACATTGCATGGTACGGACATCACCCTGATGGGCCATCATCACACCTTCAAGCCGGTCATTGAATTTTCCATCAATAAATCTGACGGGGTCACCGCAGTTTCCCAGGATTTACGGCGCCAGACTCAGGAATTTTTCCGGATTGACAATGAAATTAGGGTAATCCCTAACTTCATTGATTTCGGTCGGTTTCGCCGAAGCAATAAAGAGCATTTCAGAAAGGCCATAGCGCAGGACCACGAGCGCATCGTCATCCATGTCAGCAATTTCCGGAAGGTGAAACGTTTAGAGGACGTTATTGCTGTCTTTGCCCGCATTCACGCCCGGACAGCTAGTAAATTACTTCTTATTGGTGATGGGCCGGAGCGTTGGAATGCTGAAAATATTTCGAGGAATCTAGGCCTTTGTGACCATGTACGTTTTTTGGGAAAGCAAGACGCCATTGAGGAACTTATGGCGGTAGCTGATTTGTTTCTGCTCACCTCGGAGATGGAGTCGTTCGGTTTGGCAGCCTTGGAGGCTATGGCCTGTGAGGTGCCTGTTATATCTACGGATGCGGGCGGGCTTCCTGAAGTAAACATCCATGGTGTCACAGGATTTGTCAGTGCGGTGGGTGACGTTGAGGATATGGCGCGCAACGCCCTGCACATCCTGACGGATGACGCGGTACTGGCGACATTTCGGGTGAATGCCTTGGCGCAGGCGCGGCGCTTCGACGTGGCAAACATTCTGCCCGTGTATGAGGAATATTACCGGGAAGTGCTTGCGCGCTCTGTGGTGGGTTCCTCTTGAGTGGGATTATTCAGGTCCTCCGGCGAATACAATTTTCCCAACGGCTGCATCGGGAGAGGCAAACCCTGCAAGATTAGGATCTGAGGTGCTGAAAACCAGATAAACCCCGGTTTTGACACGTCTCCCCAGGATATCTCTGCCATACCAGAGTGCCTGTCCACCCGAAGCCTGGGTCTCGAATACAAGTTGGCCGCTGGTATCGGTTATTTTTACGCGGGCATCGCGAGCAAGACCACGGATGGCGATGGGTCCATCGAAGCCAGGAGGAACGGGATTGGGAAAAACCTGGAGGGGCCTGGCAGCATGAAAAACAGCGGCTTCGAGGGCCTCACTCTGCAGGATAATCAACCCATTTTCAGTACCGATATAGGCTTTGCCTGTTTTCGGATCGATTGCGAGCGCCTGCACAGCATTTCCCGGCAATGGGGAATTGCCTGCATGGTAGCGGGCGAGTGTCTTTCTGCCATCGGGTGATAGGATGAAGAGCCCGTTTTTAGTGCCTATCCACTTGCGATTGCCACCGTCCACCGTCATCGACAAGATTTCCTCTGTGGACAAGAGATAGTCAAGAAAACCATCTTGTTCAACAATGCGAAGTTCCCCCCGACAGTTAGCATCGAATAGGCTACTGCCGCATTCGAAAATAACGATTCCTTGGGTGGTTCCCAACCACACGTAGCCATCCCGATCCACTGCCAGGCAGTTCACCTGATTGGTGGGCAACCGAGTGGAATTGGTATTCAGGAGGCGGCAGCGGTCGTCGGCAGGATTTTTCAAATCGCCCGCATCGAAGACTAGGGCACCTTGAGCGGTAGAGGAAGAAACGAACCATTTGTAGCCGTTACCATCAATACCAATCTGGTGGAGTTGGGTTTCAGCACATGCTGGTTGGAAGGATTGCCATTCTCCCTTGTCAGTAAGCACGGAAATTGGTTTTTCGGCAAGGTGATTTGCTATCCAAAGATTTTTGTCCTTGTCGAATGCCAGCCCACTGACTCGGGTGCGAATGGCGTCGCCTACAGTATTGTTGAGGGTTGAGTTTTTCTCGTTGTACAGGGACCACTTATCGCCATCCTTGAGGAGCAGGCCTTCAAGAAAGGATCCGGCAAACACTTTGCCATTGGTGGGGTGCACGGCCATGGTGATGATATCATAGAGGTCATCGTCGGGCGATTGCTTATTTTCCCCAAGCATGGTTGGGGTGTTAAATCTATTATAGATTTGCCAAATGCCTTTCTGGAGGGACGCAAAGCCGTGATCAAGAAACCGGTAACCAAAATTTTGGGTAACTCCCCCGGAGGCTAGCCAAAGGGTACCATCGGGAGCTAAGGTCAGCCATCGGGTTAATGCCGAGTAGGGCGAATTTAGGGAAAACCGCTTGCAGCGGGTATCGGTCAGTTTCTCCAGGTATCGGAAATCCTGATACTCGTCGCCAAACCAGATTCGACCATTGTCCTCCTGAACGGCGTTTATGGTTCTGCCCACACAATCTGCAGGAATACGCTGGGGGGGAATCCCTTCTTGAATAACGAGTACTTCATCGGTCTGGCAGGAAGGGTCGGCGCAGCGATAACCTGCCAGGAGTCGGGGACCCTCTCCGCTCAGGTAGGCCAGATTGGGGTGGGTATGGGTATAGATCACTGTAGGTGACCGGGAATCACCTGCATATTTGAGTAAAAGCCGACCCGCATTAGCATAGAGATTACCCCCATGGATGCCCAAGGCAGTGGCTGGGCCCGCGGGAAATCCAGATTCCTCGCCCAACAGTCTCCAGGAATTGAAGTTTTCCGGATTGGGGTGACTGGTTTCCAGGCGGTAGATGCCTCGGGAGCTGGCGGCATAATAGAATCCCTTGAAGGCAATGACGCTATGAACGGGAACATCGGTAAATACAGTGAAAGAAAATTCCCGGCGTGCGAGATTAAGAGCTGAAATGCCGTACCTAGCTGCCAAAAGCAATAGCTGGGAGGAGGCCAGGTGCATCTGGTAGATAGACTTGTCCCCAGGGATGTTGCGAAAATTTCTGATTTGTGGGAAGCTGAAGACTTTGCCCTGTTGGTCGAGGATATCCAGAACCCCGTCGCTGTAGGCGATGATGAGTTCCTTGCGGTCCCGGTTATAAGTTAGCTGGCGTAAATTGACGCCGCTGAGCCCAGAGGTTTTGTCAAAATAGGATAGAGAAAAGTCGCCTTTATCGATGGAAATCAGGGATTTGGAGGCGATGTAGAAAATTTTGTTTTCGCTCTGTACGGCGAACTGGCCCTGGCGAAGAGGAAGGTGGGTTTGCCAGTCGGCGATGCGAAGCCGGCTTGTATCCTGACCTCGTAGTACCAGCGAGAGCAGCAGAGCAAGGTTTAAAAGGATATATCCCCCTTTTTTTAGCGGCATGGGCTTAAGATTCAGTTCGAAGGGGAATACGGGTCTGTATAGCTTCACGGATAACCTCTGGCACTAGGTATCGGACAGAACGATTGACGGATAGGCACTGGCGGACATAGCTAGCAGAAAGATGTAAGAGTGGCACATCGGCATAGATTTGAACCCGGGACTCCGAAGGTGGGGTAGGCGTATCACTGCCAGGTCGGGCATACACCAGTATGGGGTAATCCCGTAAAATGATGTCCCCATTTTTCCAGGAGGGCAGGTTGCTGTAGGAATCGGCGCCAAGGACTAGGTGAAAATGGAGGTCCGGATGTTTTTCCCGAAGGGTGGTAAGCGTCACTATGGTATAGGAAGGTTGGGGAAGGGAAAACTCAATGGCACAAGCCCGGAGTCTTGGATTGCCTGCGATGGCGTCCTCCACCCAGGCGAGCCGATCGTAATCATTGGCTAATGCTGTTCGAGCCTTGTGCGGATTATGGGGAGAAACAACCATCCATACCTCATCCAGGCAGGTCTGTGTGGCCATATACTCGGCGATGATGAGATGCCCCTGATGGATCGGATTGAAGGAACCAAAAAACAAGCCCACTTTTTTCCCGGAAGAGGTCATATAGCGATGGTAGATTCCTGGGTATAGGAAAAGCTGTTATCTAGTTTTGGTTTGAACCCTTGGCGATGCCGACATCCGTCAGTTTGCACGTGGAGCATCCACGGCCAGGCAGGCCGATTTGGGCAACTGCATGCCGGAGGGGTGGCGAGGGAGAAATGCAGCATTCCAGTCCAGGGTATGTGTACCGAATGGTCTGGCTGGCAGGTTAAGGAAAGCCGTCGGGTCCTTCGTGAGGAACACGTGGGTGTTTTGGAACGCAGCGTATGCAGGCTTATCAGGCCGGCTAGCCGTAGATTTTCCTTCGGTAAGGCGAAAATGGAGTTTGGGAGGAAATATTGGGTAACCAGATTCCTATTTAGGCAATGGCGCCCATAAGTTTTGGACGATGTTGGAAGCTTACCGAACTCATTTATGCGTATGCAGTCAGGTAGCGAAAGACCAGGCCAGGATACGCAGCAGAGGCGGACGGAAGCGCCGTTCATTAGTTGCTAAGCATGACCGGCATCACCAGCATAAGGATATCGGTCCCTGATTTTTGCTCAGCAGGCAAGAGTAAACCCGGGCGAGAGGGGGATGACAGGAGTAGGATAACCTCTTCGGATTCGAGTACACCAAGCATTTCTGCAACAAAACGGGCATTGAGGGCAATGACCATTGGTGATCCATCGTAGTTGCAGGGAAGTTGCTCGATGGCTTCGTTTGAAAAATCCAAATCTTGCGCTGAGACCGTCATGCTTCCTTCGGTGATGTTGAGCACCACTTGGTTTGTTGTTTTATTTGAAAAAATGCCGATACGGCGCAGTGATTGCTGGAAATCGTTTCGAGAGATCTGCACCTGCAGGTTATTATTGACAGGAATGACCGCGTTATAGTCGGGGAATTTATTGTCGTTGAGGCGGCAAACCATGTCGATTTTCTGGAAGGAAAAGAAGGCATGGGACTGGTTGAAGGAAAGGGTCACTTCCGCTTCGGTAGGCAGGATAGTTTTGAGCAAGTTCAGGGCCTTTTTGGGCATAATGAACGAAGCACTGAGGTCGGAACTGATATCAGTGCAAGAAAAGCGCACCAATTTATGGGAGTCAGTGGCTACCATGGTGACTTTATTATCGTCTATTTGGAAATAGACCCCCATCATAGCAGGGCGGAGGTCGTCGTTACTGGTAGCAAAAAGGGTTTTAGAAATGCCGTTCTGCATAGCCAATCCGGAAAGCCGGACTACGCGTACCTCTTCGGGTTGGGGTATAGCCGGGAAGGTCTCGCCGGATTCCCCTGCCAGTTTGTACCGGCCATAGGCGGAGGTAATCTCTACGATATAATTGTCTGGATCAATCTGAAATGTAATGGGTTGTGCGGGCAGTGCCTTCAGCGTCTCCATAAGGATTTTCGCGGGAATAGCTGCTTTGCCATTGCTATCAGACAGGACAGCCAGGCGCGTGGAGATAGCGTTTTCGTTGTCGGTGGAGGAGAGAGTCAGCTCGTTATCATGTATAGAAAAGAGGAAACTCTCCAGAATGGAGGAGGAGGGGCTTGAGGAAATAGCACCGGAGGCAATCTGCAAATGTTTGAGCAGGTCTGCGGAAGAAACACTGAACTTCATCACTAGATATTTGCCGTAAAAATAACCAAAAAGCTGCATAAATTCCTTTTCTGGACCTAGAGAGGAATCCCCTCCAAATCCCTTTAACTTTGCGAAAAAAGGGGAGGATGGGGGTAAACAGGGGACGTGCTCCACGTATCCATGCCATTGAGGGGCTGCAACTACCTGACTGCGAGCGAATCGTGCTGGACAATGGCATCCCGGTCACTTTACTCCCCGGATTGGACACGGAGATGCTGCGCCTCGATATCTGTTTTGAGGCGGGTAGACAGCATGAGCATAAGCGGCTTGCTGCGAGAGCCACTGCTTCCCTACTCAAAGAGGGTGGGTCCCAATACAACGGTGCCTCTTTTGCCGCCGCCATGGACCGGTTGGGCAGCACCTGGGAATCCCCGGCGCAACTAGATCATACGATGTTTTCCTGGACCGGATTAAGCCGGCTGGCTGGGGAAGCCCTCATTTATATAGCAGATGTTTTAGGAAACCCCATTTTTCCTGAGTCGGAAATCCGGGCATTTGTCCAGAGAAATCGTTCCCGTCTGCGAGTGGAATTGACCCAGCCTGATGTGGTGGGATATCGGGAACTCTCTTCGCGCCTATTGGGGGAGAATCATCCTTTCGGCTGGAACACCGGTCCTGAAATTCTTGAGGATTTACGCAGGGAGGATTTGCTGCGCCACCATCGCGACTGGTTTACCGCATCCCAATGCCACTTTTTTCTTGCAGGGAAGATTCCTCCAGGATTCATGACCCAGGTGAATCAGACTTTAGGGCAGCTCTTTTTGGGTCGAGTTAGTCCTCCGGCACCTCAGATACCACCCCCAAAGCCTATTCCAGGATTAATAGAATACCACTTGCCCCAGACGCTTCAGTCGTCCCTCCACCTTGGATTTACGACCTGTACCCGTTTGGAAAAAGAGTACCCGGCGATGTTATTGTTGCATACTATCCTTGGCGGATTTTTTGGTTCTAGACTCATGGGGTCAGTGCGTGAGCGAAAGGGTTACACGTACCACATTCAATCCATGTTAGACACCTTACCCGGAGTCGGAATGCTTTGGATAAGTGCCGAGTTGTCGCCCAGGCACCTCAAAGCCACGCGCCGCCAGATTTTCCGTGAAATGGCTCGGTTGCGGGAGAAGCCGGTATCTGGCAATTATCTCAGGATGGTTAGGAACTACCTATTCGGAGCGGAATTGCACGCATTAGACGGGCCATTTTCGGCTATGGAGTTATTCCGTGAGTGGACTATGGAAGGTCTTGAGGCCCTTGATTATGCACGAGAAATGGAAAAAATTCGCACTATTTCACCCGAAGAGATTCGGGTTATGGCAGAAAATAGTTTTGACCCCGAAACCTTTACCGAGGTGTGGGTTCGGCCTTGAATACGTGCCATTTGGAAATTATTAACTAAATTTGGCGAGCTCAAGTAACGAAACTCCTACATGAATTTATTCAGCTTCTTTCGTCAAGAACTCGCCGTGGATTTGGGTACGGCGAATACCTTAATTATTCAGAACGGGGAGGTTGTGGTGGATGAACCCTCCATTGTGGCCATTAACCGGAAGACCGGACTCACCATTGCCGTAGGAAAGAAGGCAATGCATATGCATGAGAAGACACACGAAGATATCAAGACCGTCCGACCATTAAAAGACGGTGTCATTGCCGACTTTCAAGCTGCCGAAAGTATGATTGAGGGACTCATCAATATGATTGGGCAGCGTCGCCGTTTCTTTACCCATTTGAAAATGGTGATTTGTATCCCCTCAGGTATCACTGAAGTGGAGAAGCGTGCGGTATTCGATTCGGCTGATCATCTGGATTCCAAAGAAACCTATCTCATCCATGAACCAATGGCAGCTGCTTTGGGTATTGGGTTAGAGGTGGAGGAACCCACAGGAAATATGATTATTGACATTGGGGGTGGCACCACGGAAATTGCTGTCATTGCCTTGTCGGGAATTGTTTGTGACCAGTCTATCCGGGTAGCCGGGGATGAACTTACTGGGGACATCATTCAGTATATGAAGCGGCAGCACAATATCCTCATCGGGGAAAGGACGGCCGAGCAAGTGAAGATTCAGGTGGGATCGGCTATGCCCGATTTAGAGAATCCTCCGGAGGACTTTGCTGTCAACGGCAGGGATTTAATGACAGGCATTCCTCGACAAATAAAGATATCCTACAAAGAAGTTGCCTCCGCTTTGGACAAATCTCTTTCCAAGATTGAGGATGCAATTATTAAAGCTTTAGAATCTACGCCGCCAGAGCTGGCTTCCGACATTTACAAGAAAGGGCTTTTTCTCACTGGAGGCGGAGCGCTTTTGCGTGGTTTGGACAAGCGGCTTTCCATAAAGACTAAACTGCTAGTGCACGTAGCAGAAGATCCTCTGCGGGCTGTGGTTCGCGGTACGGGGATTGCTTTAAAGGAAACAGAGCGTTTCACTTTCCTGATAAACCGCAAGAGCGTCTAACCCCACCAAGGGCTCCTGCCGATAATAGCCTATGGTTCCCAGGTCCCGGGCTTTCAGTGGATGGATTAATTTCCTCTTGTTCGTCCTCCTGGAGGGCTTGAGTCTCTATCTCATCGTGGCTTTTAATGATTCCCAGCATCGGATTTATCGCCATTCGGTGGGTTTTTTTTCCGAAATGGTCAATAGTAGGATAGAAACATTTAAGGGCTATTTTGCATTGGAGGAAGAAAATGCGGCATTGATGGAGGAAAATGCCCGCCTTCGGACCGCCTTGATTCAGCTGGGTGCTATGAAAGAAAACGATGCATCGGGCCCGGTTCTTTCTTCCCGGAGTGGTGGCAGGTTGAAACTGGTGGGCGCCCGCATTATCAATCAAACTATTTCCCGCAGGAACAACTTCCTAACCCTGGACAAAGGGCGGCAAACAGGAATTCGTGAAAACCAAGGGGTAATTGGTGATCGGGGAATTGTGGGAATTACGCGGTCGGTAGGTCCAGACTTCACCGTAGTAATGTCCATTTTTCACAGTCAGACGAAAATCAGTGCCCGAATCCGGGACAAGGGCTACTTCGGTTCGCTCCGATGGAATCAATCCGGAGACGTGCGTTACATGACCCTTGAAGACATACCTCGCCACGTGCCTATTCGCGTTGGCGACTGGGTAGAAAGCAGTGGTTATTCTACCCTATTTCCCGGGGGGATGTCTTTAGGAAGGGTGGCAGAGGTGCGGCTGCCTCCCGGCTCAGGGACATACGAACTTAAAGTAAAACTCTTTCAAGACATGACTAAAATTGGGCATGCTTGGGTAGTTACGACTTTCAAACGCCCAGGTACCGATTCTTTGACCATGCAGCGCGATTCCTTATGAATACCGTCCTATTATCCCAGGGTTTTCGATTGCTGTTAATTGGGGTGCTTCAGGTGGTCATCTTCGACCGTTTGCGCTTGGGACCCTTGGGGCCTTACTATCCGGATATCGTTGTGTATCCTCTGGTATTATTATGGTTGCCATTTCGGACCCCTCGTCCCTTGCAGTACTTATTGGCCTTTGGTCTGGGTTTGGGGTTGGATATTACGCAGCTAACCCCGGGCTTGCATGCCGGGGCGGCGCTGACTATGATGGGGTTCAGACCTCTTGTCTTGCGATTTCTAGAACCTCGGGCTGGCTATGAGGCTTTGCATAGTCCAACCCTCCGCCGATTCACTATTGCCTGGTACGCGCCTTATCTTCTTGTGCTCATGCTGCTGTATTTTCTGGTGTATTATTCTTTGGAGGTGTTCACTCCGTTATACCTGGGGGCCATTCTGGGCAAGACCATGTTGAGTTGGTCTATATCAGCCCTGTTTCTTTTCCTGGTTACCATGATTTATAATCCGTTGGATTGATTGCCTTGAGCCATGAAAGATAACGGTCAGATTCGGTCCATGGTCATACGAGCTATTTTCGTAGCCGGGGGGTTGATATTGCTCGCTAAAATCACCCAACTCCAGGTGGTAGATGAGGGACTTCGCAACCGGGCGGAGCGTATGGTGGTGGAGCGAAAGACAGAATACCCCTCACGGGGACTCATTTCCGACCGCAACGGCGAATTGTTAGTCTATAATTTTCCGATGTACGACATCCTGGTTACGGTGAACCAGATGAATCCCCGAATGGACACAGCTCGTTTCTGCCAGCTTTTGGGGCTATCTGCAAGTCAGTTTAAGGAGAGGCTGCATAAGGATTGGCGCAGCGGGCAATACTCGCGGGATGTACCTTTATTGTTTATGGACAAGATTTCGGTAACTACCTATGCCGGATTCCAAGAGAATCTTCATTTATTTCCGGGATTTGAAGTGAGCAAGCGCAACGTCAGGGAGTATCCTTTCCGGGCTGCTGGCCATTTCCTGGGATTCATCCGAGAGGTTACGGATGCTGAGGTAAAGGCTACAGGGAGTCCTTATGTGTCAGGAGATTTTATCGGTGCCACCGGATTGGAGAAATCTTACGAGGATGATTTGCGAGGGGCAAAAGGATACAGGCATATCCTAAAAGACAACCTGGGCCGGGAGGAGGGTACGTTCAAGGAGGGGATCCTGGATACCCGGCCCATTTCCGGACGCAATCTGAGCGCCACGCTCGATATCCATTTGCAGACCTATGCTGAATCATTGATGGTCAACAAGCGCGGTGCTATTGTGGCAATTGAACCGGAAACTGGGGAAATCCTCGCGCTGGTGACCTCGCCTGATTTTGATCCGTCCCTGATGGCCATCACCAATCCCGAAAGGGGAAAAGTTTTCCAGGCCTTGCAAATGGACAAAGACTTACCATTGTTTGACCGTTCGACCAGTGCCCAGTATCCGCCGGGTTCGCTGTTCAAACCTCTTTTGGCATTAGTAGCCTTGCAGAAGGGCACCTTGAAACCCAACCGGACTATTGCTTGCAATGGGGCTTACTTTTATGGTGGTATGCGTCTGACGGGCTGCCATCGGCATGCTACTTGTCAATCCGTTGCTTCGGGCATCCAAAATTCCTGTAACGCCTATTTCGTAACTGTATTTCGGGAGTTGGTCGATCGATATGGATTTAACCAACCGGCTAGGGGACTGGATACGCTCAACGCCTATCTACATCGCTTTGGTTTTGGGCAAAAACTCGACATTGATTTTCCCGGGGAAAAATCCGGAAATTATCCGACCTCGGAATTCTACACCAGATGGTTCCGAAATCCTAGATGGAACTCCATTTGGATCCGGTCGGTCGGCATCGGGCAGGGGGAACTGCTTTCGACAAATATCCAGCTGGCCAATGCAGCTGCAATGATAGCAAACCGGGGTTGGTACTATCCCCCACATGCGGTGAAGGCAATCGACGGTGAAGCTTCGGCAATACCTCTTCACTTTAGAACCCGCATTCATTCCGATATACAAGCCGAGCATTTTGAACCGGTAATTGAAGGAATGGAGCGTGCTCTCCAGTCAGGAACGGCGCGCAGTGGATTTATCCCGGATATACCCATTTGCGGAAAAACGGGAACGGCGGAGAATCCTCAGGGCAAAGACCACTCTATTTTCTTTTGTTTTGCTCCGCGGGAGAAACCAAGAATTGCCCTTTCGGTTTATATTGAGAATGCAGGATTTGGAGGCACTTATGCTACCCCAATTGCTAGTCTCCTCATCGAACGATACCTGAAGGGTGAAATCCGCAGTGAGGAGCGACGATCCCTCGAGAAGCGGATGCGAGAAACCCAACTGCTCAACGTTAAACCATGATGCAGTCATCGCAATTTTTCCATCCACATAGGCAGGGCAGGCTTTCTTGCTTGCTGCTATTACTCCTGTTGGGGTCTGACTATTTATCAGCGCAACCCTTTTCAGAAAAACTTCGGTTAGTTTTTGCAGGGGATATCATGGGACACAGTACGCAAATCGCGGGGGCTAGGTTACCCGATGGTGCATACGACTATGCATCTTGTTTCCGCTATGTAGCTCCTATTCTTCGGCAGGCAGATCTGGCCATTGGCAATTTGGAACTCACCTTGCCGGGCAGTCCTCCATACACCGGATACCCCCAGTTTCGCAGTCCGGACACCCTGGCTCATGCCTTGAAGGAGGCAGGATTCCAGGTACTGGTGACAGCGAACAATCACTCCAACGATGCGGGAAAAATTGGTCTAAAAAACACCATCGCAACCCTACGAGGGGTAGGATTTCAACAGACGGGCACCTTTCTCGATTCCAACGACCTGGAGCAACATCACCCGTTGGAGATTGTTCGGGGAAATTTCAAGTTAGCCCTCTTGAATTACACTTATGGGACAAATGGTATCCCTACCCCGCCCCCGTTTATCGTCAATCTAATTGACGAAAACCAGATCGAACGGGATATGGCGCGGGCAAGGTCTATGCAGCCCGATGCCATTTTGGTTTTTATTCACTGGGGCAATGAATACCAGATGGCACCGTCGCTCTATCAACAGCAGCTGGCGGTGAAACTCATTCAATGGGGAGCAAGGATAGTCATCGGTGCCCATCCCCATGTGGTACAGCCTGTGCAAGAGATTGTGGCAGATTCAGGGACAATTAATCCTGCTTTGGTGGTCTATTCGCTCGGCAATTTTGTATCCGGGCAGGTAAAGCCTTACACCGATTTGGGCGCAATGGTGGAGGTAGACTTGGAAAAGAACCTTCCTTTTGGTGAGGTATGTTTAACGAGGGTTCAGCACATTCCGGTTTTCCGCTATGTGCACCGGGGGCAATATCCCGCTTCCTATCATGTCCTGCCGGCATCTTTGTTTGCCAATCTGGAGGATGTTAGGGATCCGTTTCCAATGCCTGAAGCTGTGAAAATCCGACTGCGGGAGGACCTGAAAGTAATCCGATCGGTGCTTTCCCGCCATGGCATCTTTGAAAAACCGATATTTCCCAACGCCGTGCTTTCTCCAATCATGCGTATGGAGACCCGGAAGACTGACTGAGGCATGCAAATTTCCGCCATAGCGGCCATCGCAGAAAATCTGGCCATCGGCAAAGACAATCAGATTCCTTGGTATCTCCCGGCCGATTTGCGTTTTTTTCGGGACCACACCCTTGGGCATACGGTCATAATGGGTAGCCGAACTTATGCATCCATCGGACGCGCCTTACCTAAACGAACCAATATTGTCATTACCTCCAATCCGTTTCGTATATCCTCCACCTTCCTTACTGCTCATAGTATTGGGGAAGCTCTGGAGCTGGCAGAGGCTTCGGGGGAATCCGAGGCCTTCATCATTGGTGGGGCCCGTATTTACGAGCAGACTTATCCATTATGGGACCGCATGTACCTCACCAGGGTACCCATAGTCATTCCCGATGCGGACACCTTTTTTCCTGTTTGGGAGGAAGCGGTTTGGCATTGTATTTCCGATTCCTGGCATCCTCCGGACGACAAAAATGCTTTTGGTTGCCGATTCCAGGAATGGGAACGAATAAATGGTTTGTAAAGTAAAATACCCAATATGCAACCTTTGGAAAAGCGGAATGTAGCTGTTCTTGGAGCTACTGGGCTGATTGGCAGCCATCTTGTGGAACAACTATTGTCGGATTCCCGATTTGGAGAAATCCATCTACTTTCACGAAAGCCCCTGGATATTTCGGGAAAGCGGGTTCGAAATAGCGTTTTGGATTTTGCTGATTCCGCTGCTTTGAAGGACGCGTTGGCCTCATGCCCGGTGGTTTGTTGCGCAGTGGGCACCACACTTAAGCAAGTGGGTGGTGACAAAGAGCGGTATCGAGAAGTGGACTATGCTATTCCGGTGCAGGCAGCGCGAATTTGTGCCAGCCATCCCCATAGCGCTATGCTGCTGGTATCCTCAGTGGGTGCTGACGCCCGACATCGGAATTTTTATTTGTCCCTGAAAGGGGAGATGGAAACGGCAGTGATGGAGGCAGGTTTGTTTTCCCTAGATATATTTAGGCCCTCTTTGCTTTTGGGGAAACGAAAGGAATTCCGGTTTGGTGAGAAACTGGCCCAGCTGCTTATGGAGCCCCTTGCCCCACTAATTCCTTCCCGTTATAAGCCCATTGCGGCTGCACAGGTTGCCATGGCGATGCGACAGGTAGGTGCAAATCCCCGCTCAGGCATCCGTATTCACCATTTTGCGGAGATGGTAAATTGATTAAAACGGGGAAGGAATACAAGGATTTTGTCCATCCGACCACCCGGTGAAAGGAGGATATTCGGGGCAAAAGGACCCATGCGGGAAGACTTCCTTCATTTTGTTTGGCAATACCAACTATTTGATGCAAGGGACCTGCAAACCACGCGGGGGCAATCCCTAAACATTCTTCGGCCGGGTAGGCTGAATCCCGATGCAGGGCCTGATTTCTACGAGGCGCATTTGTTGATCGATGGGATGCGCTGGGTGGGTCAGGTAGAAGTGCATGTGACTACGGCCGATTGGCATAGGCATAGGCATAGTGGCGATTTGCCGTATGAGCAGATTGTTTTACATGTGGTTTGGGAGGAAACAATAATCATTCAACGGAAGGTAGGAGAGGAAATACCCTGTCTGACATTGAAAGATCGGATACCTTTCGATGTCGCTGCCCGATTCCGGCAGTTGACCACGCAGCGGGACCAGTTGCCTTGCACCTTTTACTGGCCAAAGCTATCGCCAGGTATTAAGCGGAACTGGATGGAGCGGCTTATGCTGGATCGGATGGAACAAAAAATGGAGTTCCTTAGGGTGCATCTTCGTGCGCTGGAGGGGGACTGGGAGCAGTTGGTTTTTGAGGTGATAGCTGGAGGCTTTGGGCTCTCCCTAAATGTGGAACCATTTCGACAGGTCGCACGAAGTATTTCGATTCGCAAACTGCAACGATTGGGCAATCTCCGGCAGCTAGAAGCTTTATTGCTTGGTCAGGCCAATTTATTGGGGCAAGAGGGTGAGGAGGCGGTTGATTCCTATCAGGAAGCTTTGCGTCAGGAGTATATTTTTCATCAGCGGAAATGGCATTTGCAGCCCATTACGGCGGGGCAATGGCGATTGATGCGCATGCGACCTTCGGGATTTCCAGAGCGGCGTCTTGCGGCGCTGGCTGCCTTTCTGTTTCAGACAACCCATTTGCGGAGCAAGGTCATGGTGTTGCGGGATCCGGTTGAACTGGATGCCTTCTTCAATTTACGTCTTCCGTTATACTGGAACAAGCATTATCGATTTGGAAAGGCAGGATCAGGTACAGGGGCTGCGGTTGGGAGAGATCTTGCACGGCGAATAGCAATAAATGGCATTATTCCTCTTCAGATGCTCTACGCCATGCAGAATGAAGGGCCTGAAATTTGGGAGTCTGCCCTGGATTTACTTCGGCGCTTGGAACCCGAAGACAATCGGGTGGTGAGGCAATGGGTGAAAATGGGTTGGATTCCTGAATCTGCGGGAGAAAGCCAAAGCCTGATTCACCTAAAGAAGGCCTATTGCGATCCACGGCGCTGTCTTCAATGTAGTGTTGGGCAAGCGGCGGTTTTTAACCTGGAATCGGAGTTTCCGGAATAAATCAAATACCGGGGATTTGATGGAGGATATGCTCGGCATCCGGGACATTTTCAAGCCGGCCCAGATCAAACCAGTAGTCTTCGCTATGGTCATAGGTTCCGACGGATCCTTCCTTTGCCAGGGACAGATAGAAGGGTAGGATGGGAAAAACCTCCTGATTCGGCATTTGGGCGAAAATAGCTGGATTGGCAAAATGGACCCCACTGAAGGAGCAATAGGTTTCTTCCGGGCCACTTCGGGCATAGATTTTCTTGCCGGTTTGGTGATTCTTCCAGCCGCATAACAGGCCGCTGGCGTCGATGCTAAGCTGCCGGGTAGAAAACCTTCGGCTCACTGCGAGGGTCACGCTATGGTTGGTCTTGCAGTGATGAGTGTATAAGGCAGATAGGTTCAGGCTGGTTAGGATATCCGCATTGGCGACCAAAAAAGGCTGGTCATCGAAGAACCAGGATACTTTTTTCAGTCCTCCCCCTGTATCCAGGAGGAGATCTGTCTCGTCAGAGATTTGGATTTGGATACCGAAATACTCCTTTTCGGCTAGAAAGCTGATGATTTGGTCGGCGAAATGATGCACATTGACCATGATTTCCGTGAAACCGTAGTACTTTAAACGCCGGATAGCCAGTTCCAGCAGGGGGATTCCCTTCAGGGGCAGAAGGGCCTTCGGCTTGGTAAAGGTAAAGGGCTGGAGCCGCGTTCCCAATCCAGCGGCGAAAAGCATGGCTTTCATTTGTAGGTCGAATTGGGATAAAGATATGCGGAAAATACATCCCTCAAAGCCCATGCGGTGGCTTTTGCTGCCCTTGGCTCTGCTTTATGGGATTGGGGTAACGGTGCACCGATTCCTATATGCCTCCGGCATCATTCAACCCATCCAGTTTAGCCTGCCCATCCTTTCGGTGGGTAACTTATCCGTGGGAGGCTCGGGAAAAACGCCGCAGGTGGAGTACCTGGTCCGTTTTCTCCGGCGCTATCTGATTGTGGGGGTTTTGAGCCGGGGATACAGTCGAAAGAGCACAGGATTTTTCTGGGTTTCCCCTTACTCCTCGGTTGAAGAGGTAGGTGACGAACCGCTTCAGATCAAGCGGCGATTTCCGGAGATTCCGGTGGCGGTTTGCGAAAACCGGGTAGGCGGCGTCTCGGAGATGGTAGCCGATCAACCAGATTTACAGGTGCTATTGTTGGACGACGCTTTTCAACATCGAGCTATTCTTCCGCTTTTAGATATTGTCCTCACGCCATATCACGCCCCGTTTTTCCGGGATTATCTCCTGCCTGTAGGCAGATTGCGAGAGGGACGCAGTGCCAGTAAGCGAGCCGATATCCTTATCGTCAGCCAATGCCCTGATCCGTTCACGCCGGCGATGCGGGACGATTTTTTGGAGCAACTGCAGCCATTACCCCAACAACGCGTCTATTTTTCCACCTATGCCTATGGCCGTCCCTACCATATCCTTAATCCGGATGTTTTGCTACCAGAAGGCCCCTGGCCAGCCGTCCTGCTGGTAACGGGCATTGCCCGAGTTGAACACCTGGAAGCGTTTTTGCGTCCCCAGGTGGTGGAACTAGCCCACCGGATATATGAGGATCATCATTACTATTCCCTTTATGAACTTGGAATAATCCAGCGGCAGTGGGAAAATCTTAACGGTGGCAAGGGGATTGTGCTGACTACTGAAAAGGATGCGTCGCGTTTACTGCTTCACGGCAAGACCCTAGCCGATCTTTCCATGCCAGTTTACGTACTGCCAGTGGAGACATGCTTTCTGGACGAGGACGGGGAGGCTTTCCAGGCTCAGCTTCGGCAAAGCCTATTGGATTTCCGGAGCTGAGGCATCGGGGGAATCAACGAAATCCTGCCGGTCTTTTCCATCGTTTTGGTGGAGCTGGTTCAGGTTTAAGCTCCACCCCACGGGTTTGGAGCAAACGCAGCGCTTCTTGCACGGCGCGTTCCAGTTGGGGATCCCTGCCCTGTTTAACGGAGGCTGGATCTTGTTCCACCTCGATATCCGGAGCGATACCTTCACCTTCCACGGCCCAATTCCCGTCGGTGTCAAAAAATCCACCGCGAGGGGCCACCATCCGTCCACCATCTAAAAACCTTGGTGTATCCCAGGTGCCCACCAGACCACCCCATGTGCGCGTGCCAATGAGTGGACCAATGCCTGATTTACGGAACATATAGGGGAGCAAATCTCCGCCTGATCCCGCCCTTTCATTAATGAGCATCACTTTGGGTCCGAAGATGCCGGTCATGGGGGTAGTGGACACGGTATGACCTTCGATGCGATTGTTGAAATAGCCCATAAGCGGACGGTTCATGACTTCCACCATATAGTCGGCTGCCGATCCACCCCCATTATTTCGTTCGTCGATGACAGCTCCTTTTTTATCCTGCTGTCCGAAATAGTACCGGTTGAAATAGGTATAGCCGGGTTGGCCTGTATTAGGAACATAGACGTAGGCAAGTTTGCCGCCGGAAAGGGAATCAACCTTGCGGCGATTATCCTCAATCCAGTCGCGCATTCTCAAGGCAGTTTCGCTGGCTACGGGAGTGACCTCCACGATGCGGGATCCTTCCATCCTTGGCTGAGTATTCACGCGAAGCCGCACCGGACGGCCAGTGGCGCCAATAAGCAGTTTATGGGGTGGATTGTCCGGACCTGGGATACGTCCATCTATTTCAAGAAGGTAATCGCCCTCGCGGATTCCCAGTCCTGGCACGGCGAGGGGAGCGGTCAGCTCGGGATTCCACTGTTCCCCGGTAAAAATCTTTCGAAACCGCAAGGCACTGCCTGTCCAATCGTAATCGGCACCAAGCAGTCCGACTGCCTGATTGTTGAGGGTAGGGAATTCCCCGCCACTAGTGTAGGAATGGCCCACGGAAACCTCGCCGCCGAGGATATCTACCAGGTAGTTTAAGTCGGTTCGGTGTCTTACGTGGTCCAGCCAGGGAGCGTACCAAGTATAGATTTTTTCCCAGGGTGCACCATGTACATTATCCACATAAAGAAAATCGCGCTGAAATCGCCAGCCTTCCCGGAAAATTTGCCGCCACTCGGCCTGGGGGTCGTTCAGTACACCCATACCCAGTTCCAATTTGCCATCACCGGGTTTAGCCGGGCTGTCTGCCTTGACAATAGCCCAGCTGCTACCTGACTGGTATAGCAGATGTTTTCGATTAGAAGACACCGCCAGCGCATTAACTCCGCTGAGCAGCAAATCGGGTTTTTTCTGACGGAAAACCCAGCGATATACCTGGGTGGTGGGACTTCCCTCGGTGCTTTCGGTGTATAGCATGCTGCCAGCTGGAGCTGGCCAAATTGCCTGAAGGGATTTTCGGGCTGGGCCCATGGCGATGGTACGCTGCAGGATGTCCTTGAAATCGATTCCGGTTTTTCGGGCCACTGCTGCTGGTTTAGTGGAATCCAAGGCTGGCAGCTCCTCATCGCTGCGAGGCAACAAAGGCGATTTCCCCTCGGCTGAAAGTACGATGGCGTAGAGCGCCCTGGATACGGGTCTGTCATAGGAAGTCATATCCAGCCAGCCTGCGGAGGTAGCAAAATCGGTACTTGCCAGGAAATAGAGGTACTCCCCGCTTTCGTCCCAGACGGGCTGGATGGCATCGGCGAGAGGATCGGTCACTGCCCGGGAAATGCCTGCTTCTATGTCTTAGAGGAATATGGAGCGTAACTGATTGGGAAGCCGTCGGGAATAGGCTATCCAGCGTCCATCAGGTGACCATACCGGCGCGAGGCTTCGCGTAGGATTAGCATAAAGGTCGGTATCTACTTTTTTCAGTGTCCCATTTTCCAGGCGATATATCAGTAGGTTATAATCCTTGTCGGTAAAAGCGATGCTTCGGCCATCAGGTGACCATACCGGCGAAAAATAGAAAGAAGGCTTGGTCATGGCGCTTGACTGCAGCAAGGTTCCATGCTGGTCTCCTATGACTAGCTGGTATTCGCCAGACTTGTCAGAGAACCAGGCAATTTTCTGCCCGTCTGGGGACCAGGCGGGGAAACGGTCAGCTACACCGGGCGACTGCGTCAGGTTACGCCAGGTACCATTTTCCCGGGGAGCGGTGTATATATCGCCTCGGTATTCGAAAAGCGCCCGCTGCCCGGAGGGTGAAAGAGAACCAAGCGTCAGGTTGTCGGCCGGAATGGATTCCCACCGTGGCATGGCCCAAGTAAAATCACCGGACACGGTAATTTCCAGTTGCGTCGATTTTCCGGAGGCTGGCTGCAGGATATGAAGATATCCTGCCTGCTCGTAGATGAGGGCATCCGGACCGGCATCAAGGCTTTTTACATCGAAATCCTTGTGGAAAGTGTGTTGGGTAGCCTTTTGTGTAGTTCGGTCATAGCTCCATACATTATTGGCAAAATCCTGTTCGGAAAGAAAAAATACTTTATCCCCAAACCACACCGGGTCGCTGTGTCGTTCGCGGTCTGCCTGGGGTGTGCGCTCCCATTTCATGGTAGCTAAATCCACAATCCATATTGGGAGGGCCTGCCCGCCCCTGTAATTCCGCCATTCCGGATCCCAAAGGGTGATGGGTGTATAGGCAGCATATTTTCCGTCGGGGGAAATTTCCCCGAAGGAAGCCTGCGGTAATCCCAAATCCACGGGCCAGCCTCCCTTGCGGTCAATTAGGTAAAATTGATTAATCCTGGTGGGAACACCAGCGGCTCCTGACCGAAAGAGGACGGATTGTCCATTGGCCGACCAGCCTTGGACCACATCTTCGCCGGGGTGCCAGGTCAGGCGTTTCGGTTCGCCTCCCTGAACCGGGATGACATAAACATCGGTATTTCCGGCGTATTGGCCGGAGAACGCAATCCACTGGCCATCTGGAGAAAAATGAGGAAAGCTTTCGCTGCCCTCATGCGTGGTCAGGCGGCGTGCCATTCCCCCATTCCGGGAGACCAACCACAAATCGTCGGCATAGACAAAAGCCACCTTGTCGCTGCTCAAGGTAGGTTGCCGGAGAAGCCGAGTTCCCTGGCCGGTTGCCGGGGATGCCGCTAGAAGGAAAAATAACGGTAGAATCAGGGAGGGAACGCGGTATCCAGCCATTTTTTAGATAAAAATAACTAAATCTTGCCTTTGCAACCATGCATTATCGGGTGTCTCCAATTACATTTCTACGATAACGGCGCAAGACTTGCGGCGCTGGCTTACCTTTACCTCGCTATTATCCAGAATTATCTGCCTTAAACGCCATATTTTGTCTTTTCACCGCTTAGGGTTGTATCACTTTCTTCGAAGTGTGGCACGGATAGCCCTTTTCGCGTATTTCAGGAAAATCACGGTATACCATCCGGAAAATCTGGTTCTTCGGGGCCCCACCATCATGTTGAGTAACCATCCGAATACCCTCATTGATCCGGTGGTGGTGGCCAGTTTGATAAGGCGGCCAATTTTCTTTTTGGCGAATGCGGGTTTATTTCGCAAACCGATCTGGGCAGCCTTTTTCCGCTATATCTTTTGTATCCCGGTGACTCGTTCAGAGGATATCGCGGGAGGTGGTACACCGGACAATCGGCAAGCTTTTGAAGCTTCAGGTAATCATTTGGCTTCGGGCGGTAATATCTATGTGGCCGTGGAAGGTACAAGCTGGATGGAGCGTGTTTTACGCCCATTTAAAACTGGATTTGCGCGCATTGGGTTATCAGCGCTGGAGGGCCCGGCCCGGGGCGGAGAAATTTATGTGTTGCCGGTAGCCATCAACTATGCGTATTACGACAGGTCGGGAGGCGACCTTCAGGTGGAGGTAGCCCCTCCTATTCCATTGAGTCCCTACTTGGAATCTTATCGGCAAGATCCTTCAGGATGCATTCGCAGGCTGACCGAGGACGTGCGAAATGACCTTGTCGGGCGGGTTATTCATGCCCGAGATACGGAAGAAGAGGTGCGGCTGAAGTATAGTTTAGCCCTTGTTCCTGTGCCGGGGGAAAATCAGGACCAGCCATTTTATCAGGTATATCGCCAGTATTTAAAACAATTGCGGGCCTGGGAAGCGAGGGACGATATCTCCATGCATAGCTGGGAGAGGAAGGTTCACGATTTGTCTGACCAGTTGATTCCTTTTCAGTTTACCCTAGAATCCCTTTCAGGAGTAATGCGAAAAGGGGTTCCCAGCCTGTGGGAAATGTTGCTGATTTCAGCCGGACTGCCCGTCTATGTCTATACTTGGTGTCATTACGGACCAGCTGTTTGGGGATCTCGCTGGTTGCAGAAGCGTCTGAATTTTTATCCAGGATATACGTCAACCGTGAAAATTTTGGGAGCCATCGTCCTGGGGCCAATTTCTTGGATTGTACTGTTTAGTTTGGTGCGAGAGCAGGCAGGAGCTTTGGTGGCATGGATAAATCTCCTGATGCTACCCTGGAGTGGCTGGTATTTTTTTTCCTATGAGCGCCGGGTAAAGGAAATCGCCCGGTATGGCAGATGGCAATGGATAAAATCCGAAAAGAGGAAAATGTTTGAGGATTCCTTTCGGGAGCTTGCAGCTACAGGGGAAAGGGAATTCGGGTGACAGTCCTCCTCATTTCCATACTGACGGGCTGCCTGCTGGTACAAGGCCTTTTTTGGCTAGCTGCTCGAAAATTAGGATTATCACCGGAAATGGGGATTGGGAAATCCGACGACCTGCCGGCAATCAGTGTCCTCATCGCAGCGCGAAACGAGGCACAACATTTGGCAGTTTTCCTGCCTAAAGTGTTGGCCCAAGACTATCCCAGCTTTGAGGTCGTTGTGGCAAATGATGCCTCCACCGACGGTTCGGCATTGCTTCTGGACAGCCTTGAAAAGGATTATGGTCATCTTCGAGTGTTAAATTTCCCGCACAAGAAAGGGGAGGGGAAAAAGATAGTACTTCAGGAGGCACTGAGGATGGCAAGGAATGAATGGATTGTCCTCACTGATGCTGATTGCAGGCCCTGTTCCAATCGCTGGTTGCGGGGGCTTGCTCAACATTTCAAGCCGGGTACCGACCTAGTCATGGGATATGGACCTTATGCTTATGGTCAGGGCTGGATAAAGGATTTTATCCGCTTTGAGGCATTCATGACGGCAGTGCTTTACGGGACCTTTCAGCGGTTTGGTATGCCTTATATGGCCGTAGGCCGCAATCTGGCCATTCGCAGAGACTGCCTCGCAGTGGCCCAGGAATCGGAAGCCTATGGAAGTTCGCCATTTGGGGATGACGATCTGGCGGTTCAGGCCATTGCCAGGGCGGACAACACCGCCCTTCAATTTCACCCCGAAGCATGGGTGGAGTCAGTTTCCAAAGAAAGCTTTTCGGCTTACATAATGCAAAAACGGAGACACCTATCTGTATCAAGGTTTTACAAAGTCGGTCATCAGGTAGTCTTGGCGATACTCGGAGCAGCTCAGGCTCTTTTCTACCCGGTTCTGGTTGGATTACTACCGGGAAATATACTTACCTGCGCCTTTTTTTTCGTGCTGCGCACCTTGATTTTTGCACCGGCTTGTTTGGCGCGCATGCAACAGTTGGGTCTGGGGGACCTCAAGCAAAAGGTGTTTTTTCTAGATTTCCAGTTTTCCCTTTACTATTGGTGGATTAGCCTCCGCTTGCTAAGTCTTAAAAAGCTATCTTGGCGTTAGGGTGAATCATTTTTTTGGTCTATCATGGCAGGAGTATTACTTTTGAAGGAATATCTCGGCGTCATGAAAAATGCTGCAATCCTAAACCTTTTCCTTCTTGGGAATACCCTGGTAGCTCAGTCATTCGGTCCCATCTCCCTAAATCCGGCCAAGACGGTAAAGGTGGTTGCGGTGGACCTGAAGGACAAGTTTCTTGACGTGGAGATTCGAGCGAAGATAAAGAACATTTCAGCGGACTCCGTGTCGCTGCGGTGGAACCGGCGGCAGCCAAATTTACCTTCTGGATGGATTTCTCAGGTCTGCGATGGGATTACTTGTTTTGAGGAATTCGTGAGTTCCAATCTGGATTCTACCCTGCGCATTAATGTGCCGGTTAAACTCAAGGCCGGGGAGGAGCGTGAATTCATCCTGCATGTTTTTCCTGTTACCAAGGCCGGGAAGGCTAATATTTTCCTGGACCTCTTTTCCATGCGCAAGCCCGACTCCCTGTTGGCAACCATGGAATTTGATGTAACAATAAACAACCTGAGCACCTTATCGAGGGAATTAGCTGCAGCACCAGCTATTCGGATTTTCCCCAATCCGGCCTGTGAATATATCTTTCTGGAGGATCCGGTAGGAAATTTGGGAGATATTCAGGTAGTGCGCCTTTCGGGCCAGGTCATGCGGTCATTGCCTATGGCGCCGGATGGGCGATACGATATATCCTTTTTGCCTTCTGGACCCTACCTGATGCGATGGCGGAACGGGGAAGGCAATGTCCGGACCCGGCTGTTTTTTCGGGCGATAGACTGATCTTTATCTTATTTCCTGAAAAATGTCCCCGAACCAGGCACGCCCTCCGACCATGGGATTTGCCAGGAATGGCGAGTCGCTGCCGGAATGGATTTATTTTTATCCGATACCGTAAGGTTGAGCCGGAAATTTTCCCAGGATTTGCCCTGTTTCTGATCGAGCCAATGATGGGGAATAGCCACCTCCAGGGAATAGCCATCTTTGTCTCTTGATCCAACGCAGCGCACCCCATCGGGCAGATTTTCGGCAAATGCAGCTCCAAAAGTTGGTGCTTCCGGTGAGGCGGTAAGAAACATCCAATCGTCTTTGAGCAAATCGGCCTGGTTTTGCCGGTTTTGACTGCTCATGGCCAGAGGGCGTGGGTCTATGGCAAGCATAATGGCGTCCTGATTCATGGCAGAAGTGCCGAAGCCGGCTTGAATATCGCTATCTTGGACTTTTATTCCCACGTAGACATGCTGGTCGTCTTCCCTTACCCCGAAAGAAAAACTCCCCTTGTTATGAGGCACGATATATGAAGAGATTTCTTCCCATTCAGAGAGCAGACCATCCACCACGACTTGTTTTCCCCGGGGCAGTGACAGTCGGGGAAGAGGTGCCCAGGATATTGGATGATCCCAAGCATAGGTGCTCGACTCCAGGGTAATTTGGCCGTTAAGAGGTCGCACCGGATCGGCATGGGCTCCCTCCAAGGATAGGGATTGTTGCAGCGACTGCCCGGGCAGCAGGGTATCCATTTTCCGAAAACCAACTGAAGGGAATGTCACAGTAAGGGTCAGGGTATCCTGGGTGGTATTTCGGGCCGTAAAGGGAACAGGCCACAACCCCTGCGTATTGCCGGAATGGAAGACCGGTTCCATCAGCCAGGGCGGATTAGCACGCCAGTTATTCTTAAGACTGAGCATCTCGTAGGTCTGCACGTCTTTAGCATCGACGCCGTCCAGGGAAATATTGGCAAATACCGGGGTATCCTCCTTTAGGGTGACCCAGAGAAAATGATCAAACTCCCCATACTTTTTGCCCCGGAGGCGGCTTCCGCCTCCCATAGTCGCCAAAACAAAGTAGTCGGAATGGTTGCGGGCGTGTAGGGCATAATGGTGTAAATGGCCAGTGAAAACGGAATGTTTGCGCTCCAGAAGTAATTTTTCTGTTTTTCTCCAGTTCACTGCATTTTCATGGAGCCACAGGGGTTGGTGCATAAATACGAAGGTGTGGCGAACCCCGGCATTAGCAGCAAGAACTTCGCGAACGTACTCGTATTGGGCTTCGCTGAAATCAGGATTCTTCAGAGCCGTAGCACCGTCCTCGGAATTGAGGCAAAGGAACAGGGTATTTCGGTAAACGAAATGGTAGTAATCAGCTCCGTACTTCCTTTTCCACATGTCTGCCATGACGGCATTGGTGTAATCGTGATTTCCCGCCACGTAGAAGAAAGGCATGGTAAATTTTCGTGTCCAGGAATTGAACTGATCCCATTGTCGGTTGAGGATGACGGTATCGCGGACATAGCCCTGAATGAGGTCACCGACACTGACCACGAATTCGGGTTCAAGAAGATTGATTTTATCTACTCCCTTGGCCCAAATGCCGGGTCGAGAGGCTCCGGTATTGTCTGGGACCACCACAAAATGGAATTTATCGGGAGCGTTGTTGAGATTAAGGTGCGTATAGGGCCTACCCTCCCCGGAGAAATCCGGCAACTTAAGGGTAGGCTGAGCATTTGGGACCCAGGGAAGGAGCAAGAAGGGAAGAAGGTAGATGGTGCGAATCATGGGGATATTCTTTCCCACAAGATAAACACTGCTTAAGGATTGCCCGGCAAATTCCTTCATTATGGAAACGCCCGAGGAGGTTCCAATCCGCACTGCTTCAAGGGAAAGGTATTGCTGAACGCTAGCCAGGTCGCGGATTCCCCCGGAAGCTTTTATACTGCTTTTTCCCTCGGTAGCAGCTTTGTGTGTCCGTATAGCTTTAGGGGTTACCCCACCGGCGAAGTTTTAAGGAAATCTGGCTGAAATTCCAAGGCGATTTTGGCAACTTGAGCTATTTCAATTTCGGTAAGGAGGGCTGTTTCGAGAATCAGCTTAATGACCTTTCCCTTTATGTGGGTATTGAGCACCAGGGCGTCCATCTCATTGCAGAGATAGGTCCAGTCTCCATTGCGGATGGCACATAGGTTGAGCACTGCATCGATTTCTGAGGCACCTTCACCGATAGCTCTTTTTACCTCTTCCAATTTTGAGACCAGCGAACTGTATCCCATAGGGAACCCGACAACCGTGCAGACGGCAGGTTGGTGGCTACTGGTTTCAAGCAGTTTGGCCGCTTCGGAAACAAAGTAAGGGGGCACGCAAACGGAGGCGAACTGGTATTGCTGCGCTTCCGAACAATATTGGCAAATAGCCGTCCTAGTGATGTCCTGACCGACCAAGGTATGGTCAATAAAACCAGCTATTTATCTGATATTCATTAATTTATGTAAATGTTTAGCTGGTTAAAGAGTGCGATTCTAACACGATTCCTTCAAACCTGCAAAGGAAGTCATCCGAATAGAAATGGGAAAAGAGTATATTGGGAAAAAATCCGATGGACCATGGCCATGTATAGCTTGTGGGTGAATGGAAAAAAAATTTCGGCTGAAGCAGAGGGCGACATGCCCTTGCTTTGGTTCCTTCGCGACCTAGCTGGACTGAAGGGGACAAAATACGGTTGCGGCATTGCCCAGTGTGGGGCCTGCACGGTACATCTTGATGGTCAGGCAGTACGTTCTTGCCAAACTCCAGTTTCTGCGATTTCCAGAAAAGCGAAAATAACTACCATTGAGGGGATTGGTGAGCAAGCGCTGCACGCGGTGCAGGAGGCCTGGATTGCCGAACAGGTTCCTCAGTGCGGGTATTGCCAATCGGGACAGGTGATGACTGCGGTGGCCCTCCTTGAGGCAAATCCGAAGCCCACGGCAGAGGAGATAACGGTAGCGATGAACGGTAATATTTGCCGTTGTGGTACCTACGACCGTATTCGAAGAGCTATGGAAAGGGCTGTGGCTGCAATCCAGTCGGGTGCTGCCCCTTCACCTGGTAATCATTGAATCAACCACGCAGATTATGACGCATACGCAGTCTTCGAGGCGATTTTTTCTTAAAGCTGCTGCTGTCAGCGGATTGGGCTTGGTGATTGGTATTCCCCGAAGCAAAGGGGAGCAATCCCAGCACCAGGTAGCTGGTCCCTGGCGCGATTTGGAAATCAATCCGTTCATCATTATACGCACTGACGGCACGATTACCTTGATCAATCCTCGGCCAGATATGGGGCAGGGATCGATGCAGGCGGCACCTTCCCTTCTTGCTGAAGAGCTGGAGGTTTCGCTGGAGCAGGTGCAGATTGTGTCTTCGGATGGCCGCGCCAAATATGGAAGCCAGCAATCTGGTGGTAGCAGCACGGTCCGTGGGCTTTGGTATCCCTTGCGCCGGGCGGGAGCAGCGGCCAGGGAGATGCTTATTCAGGTGGCAGCGACTCGTTGGGCTATTCTTCCAGAAAATTGCTTTGCTCGCGAGGGGAAGGTTTATCGGAAGGACACCAATCTGTCGTTCACTTATGGTGAGTTGGCAGAAGAGGCGGCTAATCTGCCCATTCCCACCGAACCCAAACTCAAGGATCCTGCAGATTTCAGATTGCTGGGTACATTTCGGCCGAGGCTGGATATCCCGGCCAAGGTCACTGGCAAAGCGGTCTTTGGTATCGACATCAGTGTACCCGGAATGGTCTATGCTTGTATCCTGCATTCCCCTGCCATACATGCCACCATTAAGCAAGTGGATGATTCCCAGACCTTGAAGGTCAAGGGAGTTCTCCGGGTGATGCGATGCCGGCGACCTATGCCACATCGTCAGGCCGAAGCGGTGGCTGTTGTAGCGACGAATTGGTGGGCAGCATTGAAGGGAAGGTCTCTTCTACAGGTAACCTGGGATGAGGGAAATCTCCCTCAGACAATGACCACAGCGGGTTATTTTGATCTTTGTAGGGATGCAGTTCGCGGTCAGGGGGTAAAGGCAGAGGAGCATGGTGATTTTGCAGCGGCATTTGCTTTGGCTTCTAAAAAGGCTGACGCGGTGTACGAAACGCCTTTTTTGGCGCATGCCCCACTGGAGCCCGAGTGTGCCGTGGTGCACATGAAAGAAGATGGTACAGCTGACATATGGGCTCATGTGCAGGGTCCCGATGGTGGATTGGCCGATGCGGCTCGTCACTTGGGCATTGCTCCAGACCACATCAACTTTAAGGTGCCCCTTCTAGGCGGATCATTCGGGCGCAAAGCCTATCACGACTATTTGGGCGAGGCCTGCTTGCTGGCCAAGGAGCTTCGCCAACCGGTTAAGGTGATTTGGACGCGTGAGGATGATATTACCCAGGGGCCATATCGGCCAGGAATGCTTTCCAGCATGCAAGGAATAGTGGAAAACGGGGAGATAAAGGGATTCCATCACCACGCCATCGGCGAATCCATTCTTGGCCAGGTTTTCAATGGACTAGGAGCCAGCAAGGCAGATCCCTGGCTTGCGGGTGAATTGGGAAGTGAAAACCATCAATACCGGTTTCCAATTTCCCGGGTAGGCTATTCCCGGGTGAAAACGGATATTCCCATTGTCTGGTGGCGGTCCGTATATGCTTCGAATTTTGGTTGGGGGCAGGAATGTTTTCTGGATGAGCTAGCCCACCTGGCCGGGCAGGATCCCCTGGAAGCTCGCCTTTCCCTGCTTGGGGATGCGCGTTACCGCCGTGTTTTGGAGGTCTTGGCCGAGAAGGCTGCCTGGTCGGAGAAGTTGCCTGCTGGAAAGGGAAAGGGCCTGGCTATCTTCGCCTCATTCGGGAGTATTAGTGCTTGTTGCATAACTGTTTCCCGTGAGAGTAAGGGGATTAGGGTAGAAAAGGTGGTATCTGTCATCGATTGTGGGCATTATGTCAATCCTGATAATGTGGTAGCCCAGACCACGGGAAATATCGTGATGGGGCTTTCAGCCGCTATCAAGGACGGCATCACCTTCCGGGAGGGTCGCTGCGAGCAAAGTAACTATCACGACTACCCAGTCCTTCGTATGCAGGAGATTCCTGAGATGGCGGTGCACATCGTAGCGAGCGGGGAGGAACCCGGAGGTGTTGGAGAGCCGGGTTTGCCCCCAGTGGCGCCGGCACTGGGCAATGCTATTTTTGCTGCAACTGGGGTAAGATTACGGCGACTGCCAGTGGACCTAAGCAAAGTTTAGGGAAAGGATTAATCGGCTCGGGCATGATTTAATACAATCCTTATACCCTTAACCATTTGGTCTTATGAATGACTTGGAGACGCATCTTGGTGTATGTCCGGATCGTTAACATCGTAGCTAGGTGCTGCGACGTAAAAGGTCCCAGACTAATCCAGCGTCCACCCTTGGCGCACTGATTCCCGGATGTAGGCATCTGCTTGCGGAAGACCTTTGGCTTTCATTTTCTCGGCATCCCAGCGAATGCGTTCGCTGCCGAGCCGCAGGGAAAGGACACCAAGCAGGGTAATTTCCGTGAGGTGGGCGCCGTATTCGAATGGAGAGCTTGGTTTGGGTCCACCTTTGATAGCATCGATCCAGTCTCGGTGATGGCCCATGGTGGGTGGCAGGGTATAGGTAATAGTTGGATCTATTTTGCCTTCCGGAAAAAGACGTGGTTTTGGACCATTTCCAGTTACCATGACCCCTTTTTCACCGATATACATGGCGCCGCGGCGTGCAAAGCGAAAATCTTCAGGGATCTGGTCGGGCTTGTTTGGTAATAATCCGCCGGAATACCAGGTTAGTTGAAGGGGTTGGGAGGAGGATTTACCTGGGAAGCTGAAATAGCCAATTTCGCCATAGGGGATGATATCGGCATTGCCGAAGCCCGCGGGGAAAACCTGGATGCTCTCAGGTAAGCCCAAATCGAGGCCCCACACGGCTGCATCGAGGTCGTGGCAACCAAAATCACCAAGGGCTCCCAGACCGAAGTCCCAGAAATCGCGCCAGGTGACGGGGGCATAAAGTCCATGAAAGGGACGCATCGCACGGGGTCCTGTCCATAGATCCCAGTCTAGGCCTTTGGGTGGCGTTTCTCCCTCCTTGGGCACCTCCTTCAATCCGACATTCCAGCGGGTAGCGGGCACCCAAGAGTGTACTTCCCGCACAGCCCCGATGACCCCTGATCGAAGGTATTCCACGGCGTTGCGAATAGTTGGTGTGCTATGGAGCTGATTCCCCAATTGGGTAGCCAGGCCACTTTCGGCCGCGAGTTTCCCAACAAGTCGGGCCTCGTAGATATTGTGGGTAAGGGGTTTCTCACAATAGACATGTTTTCCTGCCCGCATGGAGAGTATGGAAACGTAAGCGTGGAGGTGATCGGGGGTGGCGCAGAGGACAGCATCCAGAGAGTTTTCCCTAGCAAGCATTTCCCGGAAATCGGCATAGCCTTTTACTTGGCCTGGCGAAGCGTTTTCGGCGTAGTGCTTTTCGACCATTTCCCGGACAGGCTCCAGTCCGGCAGATGTCCGGTAATAGAATCGGTTGAGGTCCCAGTGGGCTGCAGGGTCGGCGATGCAGGTCACGCGGACATCGGGCAGGTTCAGCAGGTCGCGAACATTTTCCCGGCCACGGCCGCCGGCACCAACTAAGGCTACTTGCACCTGGTCGCTTGGAGGAACGTAACCGCGTCCACCGAGAACATAGCGGGGGACAAGGAGGAAACTTGCTGCTGAAGCTGCGGAAGAAAGGAACTGACGGCGATTGGTTTTGCGCATGGTGGGTCGTTTACTGGGTCGCATTTCTCCAAAAATAGCGATAATGCCGAGGGGAATGACTCGAAAGTGCAGTCTTTAGCTTTTATTTGTCTTAAAAATGATTTAGCATGCGAGTCTGGATACTGTTTAGTCTCCTGATAGTCCTTGGCTTTTCGTGTAAGCGGCGTGAGGCCGGGGAAAAGGAATTGGTCTATGCAGGCAGTATCTACGTTCGTTATTTGAATCCGGAGGCCTATTACACGGTTCAGGTTGAATTTGGACAAAAACTTTCCGATAGTGTCCTGCAAAAGCCTGCTTGGACCAGCGTACCAGCTTTCAATGGTTTCCTATTGCAGGAGCGGACCCGGTCTGAACAAACGCGATTTTACGCCGGCGAATTTACTGCGCCTTATCGCTCCCTCATGCAGATGGAACTTGCCCAGTGCCCGGCATCTCTCCGAAGGCCTGCATTGGCACTCAGTCAGCCGGTACTCCTCTTATCGGGTAAGACCTTACAGTTAGGGGAGGATTTTGTTTTTTCCCTTCGAGACGACCAATTGGTCCAATACGATGAATCCCTAGTAATCCTTCTCATTGACAGCGATCAACAGGCCGTCAATCTGGAGATTAAGGGACCGCAGCCTGACCACGAATTTATCATTCCTGCCGGTTTTGCCTCCTCGCTGAAGCCTGGTGAGGTGGAATTCAATCTGATAAAGAAGAAGATATACTCTCTTCGTGAGGGTGAAAACAAAATTCTGGTCAATCTCGAATATTATGCACCGCCTGCGCGTATCATCTTGCGGTCGTCCTAAAGCAAAAGGCTCTGTTGGCGAAGGGTGCAAGGATTGGGATTTTGCGGGAGTAATTTTCCCACTTCCTGCTATATTTGGCCCAATTTAACCCAAACGGACCATGCCAAGGGATAGTTCCACCCATGCTGTGCTTATCATTGGCAGCGGACCCATCATCATAGGGCAGGCTTGTGAATTTGATTATTCCGGAAGCCAGGCATCCCGGTCTCTTCGAGAAGAAGGTGTGGAGGTAAGCCTGATTAATTCGAATCCGGCTACCATCATGACAGATTCAGTGACGGCCGATCACATTTATCTGCTTCCGCTCACGGTAGAAAGCATTGTGCAGGTGCTGGAAGAGCGAAAAATAGATGCTGTGTTGCCGACCATGGGGGGTCAGACTGCACTCAATCTGGCCATTGAGGCAGACAAGTTGGGTATTTGGGAAAAATATGGGGTGCGTATGATTGGGGTGGATGTGGACGCCATTGAGCTAACGGAAAACCGAGAGGCTTTTCGCAAGCACATGATAGAAATTGGCCTTTCCGTAGCTCCTTCCTTCATTGCCAACTCCTTCTTGGAGGGAAAGGAGGCTGCTCAGAAAATAGGGTTTCCGCTAGTGATTCGACCATCCTACACCTTGGGGGGCACTGGGGGTTCCATTGTGATGGAAGAAGAACGCTTTGATGCGGCCCTTCGCCGAGGACTTGGCTCCTCTCCAACCCATGAGGTGCTTGTGGAAAAAGCGGTTCTGGGATGGAAGGAATTTGAACTCGAATTGTTGCGAGATAGCCGGGACAATGTGGTCATCATTTGCGTAGTGGAGAATCTGGACCCCATGGGAATCCATACGGGAGATTCCATCACAGTGGCTCCGGCAATGACCCTCTCCGACCGGGCTTATCAGCAAATGCGCAACGAAGCCATTCAGGCTATGCGGTCCTTGGGGAATTTCTCCGGTGGCTGCAATATTCAGTTTGCCCAAGATCCTGAAACGGAGCGACTCATCGTCATTGAGATTAATCCGCGCGTATCCCGATCCTCCGCGCTGGCCTCTAAGGCGACGGGCTATCCTATTGCCAAGATAGCTGCCAAGTTGGCTCTTGGCTATTCCCTGGACGAGCTGAAAAATCAGATTACCGGAACGACCTCTGCCTTTTTCGAGCCAACCCTGGATTACGTCATTGTGAAGATTCCACGTTGGAACTTCGACAAATTCCCGGGTGCTGATCACCGTCTTGGCCTGCAGATGAAAGCAGTGGGCGAGGTAATGGGTATTGGCCGAAACTTTCTTGAAGCCTTGCAGAAGGCATGCCAATCCTTAGAGAACGGCCGAATCGGATTGCATAGCCCCAATCGGGAGGAGACGGGCATCGACGAAGTGCTTAAAAAGCTGGAGGATGTATCCGATGACCGCATCTTCCGGGTAAAGGAAGCCATGCAGTTAGGTGTGGCTACTCGGACAATTCAGGAATTGACCCGTATCGACCCTTGGTTTCTGAGGCAAATCAAGCGTTTGCTTGCCTACGAACAAGCCCTAGCTTCCGTTGGTCACATTGAAGCCGCACCGGAGGCGCTTCTTCGGGAAATGAAGGAGGTGGGCTTTTCCGATTTGCAGATGGCTCGCATCCTACATCAGGAGGAAGAAATGGTTCGGGCGCACCGGAAATCTCTGGGTATTCGGCGCACTTACAAAATGGTGGATACTTGTGCTGCTGAATTCGAGGCCAGGACTCCCTATTTCTATTCGGCATTCGACAGGGAAAACGAAAGCATTTCAACAGACAGGAAGAAGGTGATAGTACTTGGCTCTGGACCCAATCGCATCGGGCAGGGTATTGAGTTCGATTACTGCTGCGTGCACGGATTGTTGGCTGCTAAGGAGGTTGGCTTTGAGGCCATTATGGTAAACTGCAATCCGGAAACGGTTTCCACCGATTTCGATATGGCTGACAAGCTCTATTTCGAACCCGTATTTTGGGAGCATCTGGAGGAAATAATAGACCTGGAGAGACCCCTCGGTGTCATCGTCCAGTTGGGAGGACAGACTGCCCTGAAGTTGGCCCGGACGTTTCACCAGAAAGGTATTCCCATTATCGGTACGGCTTTTCCGGATATGGATATTGCCGAGGACCGTGGCCGCTTTTCAGATTTGCTCAAAACCCTTGGTATTCCCTATCCAGATTACGGAGCTGCCATGGAGGTGGATCAGGCTGTCGAGATCGCCAATCGGGTGGGTTATCCTGTGTTGGTGCGACCATCCTACGTACTGGGTGGGCAGAGCATGCGGATTGTCATCAACGACCGGGAACTGGAAAGTCAGGTACTCCACATCCTGAACAATTTAGCCGGGGATACCATTTTGGTAGATCATTTCCTCGACCGGGCCAAAGAAGCGGAAATTGATGCCATTTGTGACGGGGAATCGGTACACGTCATGGGAATCATGGAGCACATCGAGCCTGCCGGTATTCATTCGGGCGACTCATCTGCCGTTCTGCCGACTTACAGCCTGAGTGTGGAAGCCGTTACGACGATGGTGGAATATGTAGAAAAACTAGCTTTTGCCCTTAATATCCGGGGCCTGATTAACGTGCAATTTGCCATAAAGGACAACAAGGTTTACGTTATCGAGGCCAATCCACGTGCATCCCGCACTACGCCCTTTATCGCTAAGGCCTATCAGGTGCCCTACCTTAGTATAGCTACAAAGGTCATGCTAGGTACCCATAAGCTGGCTGATTTCGACATTCGGCCGCAGCCCCGGGGATTTGCCATCAAAGTACCGGTCTTTTCCTTTGAGAAATTCCCCAATGTGGATAAGAATCTGGGTCCGGAGATGAAGTCCACAGGGGAAGAGATACGTTTCATCCGGGATTTGAGCGACCCTTTCTTCCGGATGCTGAACAATCAGCGCAGCATGTATCTGAGCCGCTGAGACTTATCGCTGCCGGGGTCTTTCCCCCTGATTCACCAATTCCAGGCGTAGAGATTGCAGGCCGGCCAGCGTATCGGCACGGGAATATTGGGCAATACTAATTCGGTACTCACCCGGAATGGGGAAGAGAATTTTCTCTTGCAGGGAGACGGTAACCCGGCAGCGACTGGCATTGCACCGACCCTCCCATTTGCCGCGGTCATTGGCTAATTGCAGGGATAAAATCTGAACAACTGCAGGTCTGTTTGGGAAATGGGTGGTGATGCGGGTATACAGGTTTTCATACCGGAAATCCGGATCATGATGAATCACCAGCCTCAGCGCGTAGAATGGTTGCGTATCGGCGATGGCAAATGGGACTTGCAGGCTATCCCGAAAAAGCCATCCAACTTGGTCTTTAATCCTGGCATCCTTAGAAACCAAGACACGTTCCTTGTTGCAGGAAAAAAGCAGGATTAGCAGGAGTGCGGGAAAGAAATTGCGCAGGTCCACGCGGCATTATTTGAAGTAATCGCGCAACTTTTCGTAGATGGTGCGTTCCGATTTCTCCGGAGCGGGAGTAAAATTGGGCATGGATCGCATGCGTTCGAGTAGATCGCGTTCGTCGGAAGTCAGTTTCTGGGGTGTCCAGACATTGACATGGATGAGTTGATCACCCCGGCCATAGCCTTGAACTGCGGGAAGGCCTTTGTCTTGAAGGCGGAAGATTTTGCCGGACTGGGTACCGGGGGGAACTTTGATGCGCACCTTTCCGTCTAGGGTAGGCACCTCAATTTGGGTACCCATAGCGGCATCGACAAAGCTCAGGTATTGTTCAAAGAGGACATTCTGCCCATCCCGATGCAGGAATTCGTGCGCCTTTTCCTCGATATTGATAATCAGGTCGCCGGAGGGGCCTCCTCGCTGGCCGGCATTGCCCTTCCCACGCATGCTGAGTTGCATACCAGATTCCACTCCAGCCGGGATATCCATATCGATGGTTTCTTCACCTTGGGATGTTCCGCTACCCTTGCATAGGCCGCAAAAAGCGGAAATCATCTTCCCAGAGCCATGGCAGGTGGGGCAGGTTACTGTTGTCTGCATTTGACCGAGAAAGGTGTTTTTTATTTGGCGCACCATACCGTTGCCACCGCAGGTGTTACAGGACTTCATAGCCCCGGAATCCTTGGCACCGGAGCCGTTGCAAGTGCCACAGACCGCATCTTTTCGGACCTTAATCTTTTTATGTACCCCGTGGGCAATTTCCTCAAGGGTTAAGGACACCTTAATGCGAAGATTGGCTCCTTTCTGGCCGCGTTGCCGGCCAGAGCTACCCCCGCCACCGAAGAAAGATCCGAATCCGGAATCGCCGAAAACATCGCCGAATTGGCTGAAGATATCCTCCATGGTCATTCCCCCGCTGGAAAAGCCCCCTTGGCCATCGACGCCGGCATGGCCATAGCGATCGTAGCGCGCCTTTTTATCAGCATCGCTGAGTACTTCGTAAGCCTCAGCTGCCTCCTTGAACTTGTCCTCCGCCGATTTATCCCCGGGGTTGCGATCCGGGTGGTATTGGACCGCTAGTTTCCGGTAGGCTTTTTTGAATTCTGCAGCATCTGCCGATTTGGAAACGCCCAGCACCTCGTAATAATCTCTTTTGGCCATGATACGTAGTTCTTCGGGTTGGTGCAGGGATTTAATTTCCTACGACCACCTTAGCGTAGCGGATGATTTTGTCGCCCAATTTGTAGCCTTTCTCTATGGTATCCAGTACTTTTCCCTTTAATTCCTCGGAAGGAGCAGGAATTTCTGTCAGCGCTTCATGCATGTCAGGATCAAAATCTTGCCCTTGGGTTTCCATGGGCTCCAGACCCTTATTTCGAAGGACAGCATAAAGTTTGTGATAAACAAGCTGCGTCCCCTCGCTAAATACCTCAGTTGAAGCCGGATCTTCCGCCGTTTTTCGTGCCCGGTCAAAATCGTCCAGCACAGGGAGAATAGCAAGCAGCGTATCCTGAGCGGCGGTGCGTATGAGGTCCAGCCGCTCTTTTACGGTCCGTTTTTTGTAATTATCGAATTCTGCAAAAAGACGAAGGTATTTGTCCTTCAACTCCTGATTCTCTTTTTCCAGTTTTTCTAAGACTTGAACTTCGTCCTCTGATGAACCTTCAGCCGTGGCATCCTCCGAATCTGTTGCTGTTTGGTCTTGGGATGTGAGGATATCCTCCAGCGATTGGGAATCGTCAATGCCTGATTCCTCCTTTTTCTCGTTCTGGTTCATAAGGACATTTTATTGTTGGAATGTTCATCAATTATGTTGCCATTGTTCTTTTTGCGACAAATTGTCAGAGAGAACCTTGGAACGGCCTTGAGCCTTGTTCCATTATGGCATTTTTCCGAAGAAACGCGTCGAGCATGTCAAGGTCGAGATTACGCGCCAGTATACTGCCATCGGGCCCGATGAGGTAAGAGGAAGGCACTTCCCGGATGCCATAAAGCTTAGACAAAGGTGCATCGAAAAAGCGGAGGCTTGAGGCTGGGTCCAGAATATGGTATGGCCAGTCCAGGCCGTCTTGGCGAATGGCGCGTAGCCAAGAATCCCTGGACTTTTCTATTCCCACGCTGACCATTTGGAAGGAGCTGGCTTTCTCAAAGCGCGTATTCCGGTATTTTGCATAGATAGCCCGCAATTTGGGATTTGCCTGCCGACAGGGTCCGCACCAGCTGCCCCAAAATTCTAATAAAACATAGTGCCCCCGAAGCTGTTGCAGCTTGAAATCTTCTCCGGAAAGGATGCTGGCGCTAAAATCAGGTGCCTGGTCCTTTTCTTCGAATGCGGGCTTGAAATACAAAATACGCCCAAGGATGAAGGCAACGACGCCGAAAATAATGACGGTGGTCCAGGATATTTTCATACTTTCGATTTCCTTTTCAGCATAAACCCCTACCTGGCAAGGATGTTTAGCTGCCTATGAAAGCTATTATACCGGTTGCCAGTTCTGGCACCCGTCTCAGGCCCCTGACTTATACCCAACCTAAGCCGCTGATTCCAGTGGCGGGCAAACCTATTCTTTCCTTTATCCTTGATCCGCTCCTTCGGCGTGGCATCACCGAGTTTCTTTTCCTCCTTGGCTATCTGGGGGACAAAATTCGAGCTTATGTGGAGGAGGACTATCCTAAGCTCAACGCCACATTTGTCGCGCAGGATGAGGGGTTAGGTCTGGGCCATGCACTTTGGAAAAGTCGGGATTTCCTCGCGGGAGAGCGGGAGGTGGTCATCGCTTTTGGAGATGCCATTGTGGATATTGATTTGGCCGCCTTTTTGAAGCATCCGCATTCCTGTGTTGCCATTAGCCGGGTAAGTGATCCCTGGGAGTATGGTGTAGTGGAGTTGGGAATAGACCAGCAGGTTGTCCGTATGGTTGAAAAGCCTGCCATACCTTTGTCCGACAAAGCCCTGGTGGGCCTTTACCGCATAGCCGACGTACCAGCAATGCTGGATGCCCTCTCGGTTTTAGTACCTAGGAGTGAAGCCAACGGAGAACCCATTGCCCTCATCGACACTTTTAAGCAAATGCTATCCGCGGGGGTTCCCTTTGGGGCGATGGAGGTGGACAACTGGTTCAATTGTGCGCGGCGGGAAGTATTGCTGGAAACGAATGCCATTTTCCTCGACAGGGAGGGGTATGCTTCGGTCGATTTACCGCCTTATGACAACACCATCATCATTCATCCGGTGAGTATAGGGCGTAAGTGTAAGATTCGTGATTCCATCCTAGGACCCTATGTAACGGTAGGGGATCATGTGGAGGTAAATCACGCTATCCTTTCCGACTCCATCATTGGAAATTACAGCAAACTGGACAGCATCATCCTGAAGCGCTCTGTGGTGGGCAATGACGTGAGTCTCTCATCTGCTGGGCTGGAGCTCAATATTGGGGACCATACAGCCATTGACTTCGGCCATCCCTGAGGCCAAACTCAGGCAGAAGCGAGGGCCGCTGCGCCACCCACAATTTCCAGAATTTCCTTAGTGATGGATTCCTGCCTCGCCTTGTTGTAGGAAATACGAAGGTCGCGGAGTAGCTCGTTTGCGTTATCCGTGGCCTTGTCCATAGCAGTCATGCGCGCTCCGTGCTCCGAGGCATGAGTGTCCAGCACACATTTCTGGAACTGAGATTTAAGAATGGCGGGAATCAGGTAGGACAGTAAGGAGGCCTTATCGGGTTCGAAGAGATAATCGGCTCTAGAGCGCGACGCACCATCCTTTGGAATAGCTGGTACCGGAACTGGCAGGAAAGCTTCTAGCTCTGGAAACTGAGTAGCTGCATTTTTGAAGCGGCCATAGGCAATATCTACAGCGTCAAAGTCCCCCTTTTCAAAGGCGTCCATGAGGAGGGTGGGAATCCGTACAACGTTGTCGAATGAGAGATTTTCGAAAAGGGACTGGTAATCTCTAATAAAATGAGCCTTCGGATAGCGCTTGGAGAGGTTTTCGTATCCTTTCTTCCCTATGCAGAGGATGGTGAGATTACCCTTGGCAAGTACCTCCCGGTATTTATCCTCAATGGCCAGCACAGCCGCTTTGACAACGTTGCTATTGAAAGCGCCGCATAGGCCGCGGTTGGAGGTGACCACCACCACACAGGCTTTGTGAATAGGCCGCCGAGTGCTGAAGGAGGAGGCGAAGTCGCCGTCGAGGTTTGCTAGAATATTGCGCAGGAGGGCCGACTGTTTTTCGGCATAGGGACGCATTTGCTGGATGGCCTGCTGAGCACGGCGTAGTTTAGCGGCTGAGACCATCTTCATCGCCTTAGTAATCTGCTGGGTGTTATTCACCGAGCGGATTCTTTCCCTTACCTCTTTCAGATTGGAAGCCATACAAACAGATTAGGGGTTTGAATCAGCGAGTATATGCCTTGGCGATTTCATCAGCTAGAGACTCAAGGCGTTTTGTATCTTCCTTTTCAAGTTTGCCAGCCTTGAAGTTTTCAAGGATTTCGGGATGCCTTTTCTCCAAAGTAATCAGGAAACCATGTTCAAACTCAGATACCTTGTTGACAGGAATATCGCGCAATTTTCCAAAAGTCCCCAAGTAGATGATGGCAACCTGCTTTTCTACCGTGAGGGGAGAATACTGCGCCTGTTTTAGAACTTCCACGTTGCGCTTACCTTTTTCCAAAACCGCTTGGGTAGCCGCATCGAGATCCGACCCGAACTTAGCAAAAGCCTCGAGTTCGCGGTATTGCGCCTGATCGAGTTTCAGCGTACCGGCAACCTTTTTCATGGATTTAATCTGGGCGTTGCCGCCAACACGAGACACAGAGATACCCACGTTGATGGCAGGCCGGATTCCGGCATTGAATAAGTTTGTTTCCAAAAAAATCTGTCCATCTGTGATGGAAATCACATTCGTTGGTATGTAGGCAGAAACGTCAGATGCCTGGGTTTCAATGATGGGCAATGCAGTAAGAGATCCCCCTCCCTTAACCAGCGGATTCCCCTTTGCGTCACGAGCATTTCGCAGGGACTCAGGCAGATCGTTCATATTGCGGGCAATCCCGTCGTTATTGATGATTTTAGCAGCGCGTTCCAATAGGCGGCTGTGGAGATAGAATACATCACCGGGATAGGCTTCCCGGCCTGGGGGCCGGCGCAGCAAAAGGGAGACTTCGCGGTAGGCCACCGCTTGTTTGGACAAATCGTCGTAAATAATCAGGGCAGGGCGGCCGGTGTCGCGGAAATACTCACCGATGGAAGCACCTGCAAAAGGAGCATAGAACTGTAGGGGAGCAGGGTCGGATGCCGAGGCTGAAACAATAACTGTATAAGCCATGGCCCCGTTATCTTCCAGCGTTTTAGCCACTTGGGCTACAGTTGAGGCTTTTTGTCCGGAAGCCACGTAAATACAGAATACAGGCTCGCCGCGTTCGTAAAATTCTTTTTGATTGATAATGGTATCCAGGGCAATAGCTGTCTTACCAGTTTGCCGGTCCCCGATGATGAGTTCCCGCTGTCCACGACCGATGGGAATCATAGCGTCGATGGCCTTGATACCGGTTTGCAGCGGCTCATTCACCGGCTGACGAAAGATAACTCCGGGGGCCTTGCGCTCCAAGGGCATTTCATAGGTTTCCCCTGCGATTGGACCTTTTCCATCGATAGGTTGGCCCAGCGCGTTTACTACCCTACCCACAAAACCCTCACCGGTGCGAATGGATGCAATTCTACCGGTCCGGTGAACGCGAGAACCCTCGCGAATGCCTTCAGAGGGTCCCATCAATACCACACCCACATTATCCTCTTCCAAGTTGAGGACGATGGCTTGGGTGCCAGTGCTAAATTCTACCAATTCACCCGATTGGGCGTTATTGAGTCCGTAAACACGGGCGATACCATCACCCACCTGCAGGACGGTACCGTACTCTGCCAGTTCTGCGGTATCGCTGAATCCGGAAATCTGTTGTCTGAGAATCTGTGAAATTTCTTCAGGTCTTACGTCAGCCATCGTATCGTGTTTTGCTGCGATTGAATGAGGATGGTTTTTTATCGGGAGATAATTTTAGACTCGTAAAGGTTTTCGGCGAAAGACTTCCGCAGTCTGGCCAGCTTACTGCGGATACTGGTGTCATAAACATGGTCTTCCATCTCGATAATGAAACCGCCAATGAGGGACTCGTCCACGGTGGTTTCCAGGGATATGTTGGCGTGTCCCACCGAGGCTTTGGAGGCAAGACGGACTATTTCTTCTTGGGTTTCCTTTCCTAGGGGACGGGCGGAGATTACCCGAACGGAAGAAATCTGCTTGAGTTCCTTATACTGGACTTGGAAAGATTCCAGGATTCCAGCGAGATAGAATTCGCGGTGTTTAGTGACCAGGAGTTGCAGAAACTTCAGGGTGATGGTGTTCAATTTGCCTTCAAAAAGCTGGGCAAGAATAACTTTCTTCCGGTCGAAAGCGATGATTGGACTTTGGATAAATGCAGCAAAATCGGGACTATCGTGGAGCAAACCTTTCAATGTGGTGACATCGGCTTGAACAGCATCGACAACATTCTGGGTTAAGGCCAGATCAAGTAGCGATTTGGCGTAGCGGCCTCCTATTTTATGATTTACCATCTTTCGGGATTTTAAAGATTATTTCCCGAAATGAATCTCCTCTACCAAACGGCGGGTGAGCTCCTGGCTTTCCTTGTCATTGGATAAACGTTGGCGAACGAGCTTCTCCGCGATTTCCACCGACATGAGTCCAATTTCGTTGCGCACGTTGGTGAGCATTTCCATTCGCTGGTGTTCCATCTCCTGGCGAGCGGCAAGTGCAATTTTTTGCGCCTCCTCCCGAGCCTTTTCCCGGGCTTCCCCGATGATGGCCTCCTTAGCTTCTTTGGCCTCTTTGAGGATGGCGGCGCGCTCCTCAGCAGCCTGTCGGAGGAGGTTTTCATTGTGCGCCTGCAGCGAGGAAATCTCCTCCCTCGCCTTCTTGGCTGTATCCAGCGAATCCTGAATATCCTGTTCCCGCTGCCGTAGGGCCTGTTGAATGGGCTTAAAGGCGAATTTGCCCATCAGGCCCCAAAAAAGAAGGAAAATGAGGGTGGTCCAGATGAGAAGGCCCGGTTCGGGCCGTATAACCGAGAAGTCGGCGAGGAATAGTGTCATCGGCTTGCAGTTTTCCGGTGAGAGAATGAGACCGGGCACCCATCGTGCCCGGTCATCATGGTCAAATGAAGAATGCCAGGATGATCACAATCAGGGCAGCACCCTCGATGAGGGCTGCCATAAGGATCATGTTGGAACGGATGTCTCCGACTACCTCGGGCTGGCGGGCGATGGCTTCCATGGCTTTTGCGCCGATGTTGCCGATTCCGATACCTGCACCGATGACAGCGAGTCCAGCGCCGATTGCGGCAAGTGTTCCGGTCATAACGTTGGTTTTATAAAAGTGATCAATGATGTTCGTGATGTTCTTCGATGGCCGCCCCAATGTAGGAAGCCGTTAGAATGCAGAATACAAAAGCCTGCACGAAGGCCACTAGGAGTTCGATGGCCATCATAAACAAGGTCAGTGGCACGGCCATGGCGCCACCCAGCAGCGATCCGCTGACACTTTCACCAGCCTTGCCAAAAATGAAAATCAGACTGACGAAAATGATGATGACAATATGGCCTGCGGCAATATTGGCAAATAATCGCAACATGAGGGTGACGGGCTTGATGAACAGTCCGAAAACCTCGACAGGCGTTAGGATAAACTTTACCGGAAGGGGAATGCCGGGCATATTAAAGACGTGTTGCCAATAATGCCGGTTTCCACTAAAATTGGTTATCAAGGCCGCGATGACCGCCAGGACTAGCGTAACGGAAAGGTTACCGGTGACGTTACCGCTTCCAGGGAAGAAGGGAAGCTGTCCAATCAGGTTCAATCCCAGGATGAAAAAGAATACCGACATGAGGTAAGGAAGATACTTTTCGTACCGTGCTCCCAAGAAAGGAATAGCTACCTCATTGCGAATAAATTCGAAAAGGGGCTCAAGGAATGACTGAATGCCACGTGGAGCCAGTCCCCTGCGCTCGCTGTATGCAATGGCTGCCCGGCGAAACAGCAAGAATAATAGGGTGAATGCCAACAGCATGGTGAAAACATTCTTCGTAAGACTGAAGTCGTAGAAAGAGGTAATTCCACCCCCCATGAGTCCGCCGTCGAAAGAGGTTTTCTTATCCAGGTTGTAACATTTTTTTTCTCGGACCACCTGCATGCCCGTCCGGCCGTCCGGCAATTCTTTTTCTGTATAACAATCCACCGGCTCCTTCCCTGTCATGGGAAAACCGGCCTGATTCACCCGCATAAGGGACCCGTGCACCATAACATAACCGTCGATGGCCAAAGTACCTGAACCATGATGATGCAGGTGGAAATCATTCGACATAAAGAATCGCCAGCCCTGATCAGGCGCATACACAATACAAGGAAGGGGAAGATACCAGTCGCCAAAAAGATGGAAGGCATTGGCGTCGCCAATATGGTGGAATGCTGAGGCGCCAGCGTCGTACTTTTCTTCGTGATGGCACCCGCAATCGCCTTCAAGATGGCTTTCGTGCCTGGAATGATTACCCGAATGTTCCGTCATTCCTGCCTTCTCGGCCCTCGAAATATACCCTGCGAGCAGGAACAAACATAAATAGGGTAACGAGGATTTGAACATGCCGAAACTGCTTTTGGATGCTGTTTTCTCAAAATTCGGTGCAAAAGTAGGAATTAATATTTCCTGAAAAAATAAAGAGGTGATTTATTTTCACCTTATAATGTTCCATTGAATATGCTGTCATACGACGTTCTCATTATTGGTTCTGGCATTGGAGGCCTAAGCACGGCCATAAGGCTTGCATCAGACAATCCTTCCTTGTTTATAGCTGTCCTGACAAAGACGGAGGAGGGAGAGAGCAATACGCGTTATGCTCAAGGGGGTGTTGCCGCAGTGTGGGACTACGAGACGGATTCCACAGGTAAACACAAGGAGGATACCTTGGATGCCGGTGACGGGTTGTGCCGGGAGACAATTGTGGACATTGTTGTGACGGAGGGTCCCGACCGGGTGGCTGACCTCATTGCATGGGGTGCCCGTTTTGACCGTAGGGACTCAGACGGTCGCTTTGATCTAGGTCGGGAGGGTGGGCATTCAGAAGCCAGGATTCTTCACTACAAAGACCTTACTGGTTGGGAGATGCAACGTGCCCTCATGGCCAAAGCAGATGGTATGTCCAACATCACCATTCTTGAACATTATTTTGCCATAGACCTCATCACCCAGCACCATCTTGGGTATGCCGTGACAAGGCTCACTCCCGATATTACCTGTTACGGGGCCTATGTGTTGGACAAGCGGACGGGGGCTATTGTGACCTTTTTGGCTCGGTATACCGTAATTGCCACCGGCGGAGCAGGGCAGGTGTATCGTTCCACAACCAATCCGGTTATCGCCACGGGAGATGGGACCGCGATGGCATACCGAGCCAAGGCTTGGCTGGAGAATATGGAATTTGTGCAGTTCCATCCGACTTCCCTGTATAATCCAGGCAGGGACAATCCCGTGTTCCTTATTTCCGAAGCCGTTCGCGGTTTGGGAGGAATTTTACGGGATAAACATGGTGACCCCTTCATGGACCGATACGATCCGCGGAGATCCCTGGCTCCGCGCGATATCGTGGCAAGGGCTATTGACAATGAAATGAAAATTCAGGGGGAGGAGCATATGTTCCTGGATTGCCGCGAAATCCCTGCGGCAGATTTTATCCGGCATTTTCCTACCATCCATGCCAAGTGCCTCAGTGTGGGGGTGGATCCTGCGCAAGCCATGATACCTGTGGCACCAGCCTGCCACTACATGTGTGGGGGTATAAAGACTGATGAGCGGGGACGGACCTCCATACGCCATCTTTCCGCCGTAGGGGAATGCACCAGCACTGGTCTCCATGGCGCCAATAGGCTGGCTTCCAATTCCCTGCTTGAAGCGATGGTATTTGCTCGCCGCATTGCCGATGACCTGCGGGAGACTTTGCCCCAGGCGTCCTTCCACCAGGGTATTCCCGAGTGGAACGCTTCGGGGACCACTGAGCCGAGGGAGATGGTACTCATCACCCAGTCGGTGAAGGAACTCAAAGAAATCATGAGTAGCTATGTGGGCATCGTGCGCTCTAATATCCGCCTCAAGCGGGCTCTTGACCGGCTCTGGCAATTAAATCAGGAAACTGAAAATCTATACGCTACCACTACCCTTAGTCCCCAACTTTGTGAACTGCGAAACCTCATCAACATCGCCTACCTCATCACCCGGACGGCCCGGATGCGTCGGGAAAGCCGGGGCCTGCACTTTAACACCGATTATCCGGGCAAGCAGGCTATTGCCCAGTCGCTTATTCTTTGATGGCCGACCGAATATCCCTTTGCGGTATGTCGTAGAGGGGGAATCGGGCTAATCCCTGCCGTTGAAGGAAATGCATGCAAGAGACACCAAGTACCCCTAGTCCATACCGCAGGCTATTGCGGAAACTAATGGAGGAGGCCTCCGGAAAATAGCGCGTGGGGCATGTTATTTCACCGATGCGAAAACCTGCGTAAATAGCTTGGGAAAGAAGCTGGTTGTCAAAAAGGAAGTCTTCGGAGTTCTGCTCAAATGGGATGTGGACAAGCACCTCCCGAGTGAATGCTCTGTAACCGGTATGGTATTCGGAGAGTTTATGGCCAGCCAGCATATTCTGGACCAAGGTCAGAAGGCGGTTGGCCAAGTATTTGTAAAGGGGCATACCACCTCGAAGGGCCCCGGTTCCCAAAATACGCGAACCCAAGACGATATCAAATAGCCCCTGTCCAAGGAGGTGGATCATGGGGATGATAAGTTTTGGGGTGTATTGGTAGTCTGGGTGGAGAAGGATGATGATATCGGCGTCGAGGTCAAGTGCTTTGCGGTAAAGGCTTTTCTGATTGCCTCCGTACCCCCTGTTTTTGGGATGGACGATAAGTTCCCGGATACCGAGGGATTTTGCTAAGGCTGGGGTATCATCCTGACTGGCATCGTCACAGAGGATAACCTCATCGACCCAGTCGGGCGGAATTTCCCGGTAAGTTCGTTCCAGGGTTTGCCGGGCATTGAAGGCCGGCAGGACCACAGCCACTTTTTTTCCTTGATACACCGGGCTTGTCCGGGATGTATTCAGGCTGGTGGATCAGCCTCGGTGGGAACGGGTTCGAGCAATCCCCTGGTGTCGAGAAAGCGAAACCAACGGATGACCTTCTTCATATCGCCAAGCTGGACTTTGTTGCGGTCATAAGTAGGCAGCAGACTGGCGAAATAGGTCTTTACTTCTTCCGCGGGAGCATCGACATCGCAGGGAGGATTGTTCTCTCGGGTTTCCCGGATTTTCTGAAAAATGGCGGCCAGTTCTTCCGTCTTGCCATCGTCGGTGAATATACCTATGGTTTCCAAGGGTGAAAACTGGTGCTTCCGTGCTGAGGCAAAAGAGCGTTTGCCGGAGTCAAGGTCTTCGATGATGAGCCCGTTGTTGCGGTTGGCCACCAAACGGAACACGCCAGAGATGCCGGTCACGGCGACTAATTTTTCCAGATTTATCATATTGAAGCTGTGCTTAGCAAAAGTATGGAAATACATTAATACCGAAGGAGGTCATCCAATTTTTCCCGGAGTCGTGATGTAGCCATGAACGATTGTTCGAGGACGGGAGAAAAGGGTATAGGGCTGTCCAACCCACCCACCCGGACGATAGGGGCATCCAGGCTTTCAAAGGCCTTCTCCGCCAGGAGTGCCGCGATTTCCCCGCCTATGCCCCCCGTAAGGGTATCCTCGTGAAGTAGGAGTACCTTTCCGGTCTTCTTGGCAGCCTCAAGGATGGCCTCTTCGTCGAGGGGAAGAAGGGTTCGAAGGTCAAGGATAGCCACATCTGCACCGGTTTTGGCGACCACATCCTGGGCCCAGATTACCCCCATACCGTATGTAATTATAGTCGCCTGATGGCCCTCGCGGACATAAGCCGCTTTTCCCAATGTTAGGGTATAATAGCTTGTGGGAAGAGGACCACTTACAGCACGGTAGAGGCCTTTGTGTTCAAAGAAGAGGACAGGATTGGGATCTTCCAGGGCTGCTGTGAGCAGGCCTTTGGCGTCGTAGGGATTGGAAGGATAGACTACCTTAAGCCCGGGAGTGTGGAAAAACCAGGCTTCATTGCTCTGGGAATGAAAGGGTCCCGCTGCCATACCTCCACCGGTAGGCATGCGGATGACTACATCGGCCTGGGCGCCCCATCGGTAGTGCAATTTGGCCAGGTTGTTGACAATCTGATTGAAGCCACAAGTCACGAAGTCAGCAAACTGCATCTCGACCATCGACTTATATCCTCCGAGGCTAAGGCCGAGTGCAGCACCGACGATGGCACTTTCGCAAAGGGGCGTATTTCGGACCCGGTCGCGCCCGTACTTCTCCACTAATCCTGCCGTAATCTTAAAGGCCCCGCCGTATTCGGCGATATCCTGGCCCATGAGCACAAGGTTTGGGAATTTTTCCATAGCCTGATCCAACCCCTCGGAAATGGCGTCGATAAATCGCTTTTCCGGCATTTCGGAGGAAGGTATTGGTGGCGGTTCGGGGTCTGGCGCCCAGGTCCGGTATACCTCGCTGATTTCCCGAATAGGGTCTGGAATGGGGTCGTGGTAACCTTCAGTCGCTGCCAGGTCAGCGGCAATTTGTTCTCTTAGGGTTTTGTTCAGGTTATCCCGCTGGCGGGTACTGAGGATCCCCTCAGTAAGAAGGAAATCCTCGAAGAGCCGAATAGGATCGCGGGCGGCCCATTTTTCCATTAGGTCCTGGGGTACGTATTTTGTCCCGGAAGCCTCCTCATGGCCCCGCATGCGGAAGGTCATACATTCCAGGAGTACTGGCCCGGGTTTGGCGGCCATTTCCTCCAATAGCTTGCAGGTGGTGTGGTACACCTCCAGCAGATTGTTTCCATCGATGGTGAGGGCCCGCATACCATATCCTGGCCCCTTATCGGATAGCTTCTCACAGCTGTATTGTTCGCTAACTGGGGTGGAAAGGCCGTAGCCATTGTTCTCCACGACAAAAAGCACAGGTAAAGCCCACACAGCTGCCACATTGAGGGCCTCGTGGAATTCGCCCTGGCTTGTTCCACCCTCGCCGGTATAAGCTAGAGCCACCTGGTCTTTGCCCGAGAGTCTTGCGGCTAGGGCCACCCCATTTGCCAAGCTAAGTTGTGGTCCGAGATGGGAAATCATACCAACTACCCTGTCCTCGAGGCTTCCAAAATGGAAAGAGCGGTCACGTCCCTGCGTATAGCCCTCCAGCTTTCCCTGCCATTGGGCGAAAAGCCGGGTCAGGGGCATGCCCCGTGTGGTAAATACGCCGAGATTTCGATGGAGGGGAAAGATAAAAGATTGCGTATCCAGTGCCAGAGTGGTTCCAACCGCGATAGCCTCCTGACCGATTCCTGAGAACCATTTGCTAATTTTCCCCTGCCGGAGCAGATTGAGCATTTTTTCCTCCACGAGTCGGGGATAAATAAGGGCTTCGTAAAATCGAAGCAAGTCCCCTTCAGTAAGGGTGCCTCTTTGAAAGGAGTTGACCATTCCGGACCTTGCGTTCATGCCGTTCAGAATTCAGCTGGGCAAAATACGCCCGGATTCCTGGAATTTCCAAACCGGAAAATTAGTAGCCACTCATGCGTTCCCCAGGTGTAAGTTTGGATTCCTGTCAGCGGATAAAAATAGCGGTAACTGAGTTGCCAGGAATCTTTTCGGCATCCGAAGAGTGCCGAAACAGCCTGATTTTCTGCTTTGAAATGCAAGCGCTCCCTATGATAGGCAAGGGTCGTGAGGAATGCCATTTTCCCTGTCCCAAGAATCCTTGCACTGGTGTGGAAATCCAATCTCGAATCACCAAGTCGATTGGTGCGAAAGCGGAAGGAAGGCTCTGCCTGGAGTCCTTCTGACAGGAAAATTCGTCCTCCGGCAAACAAATGGACCTGGAATCCCCCAGGCTCGGACACAGGCTTCCAAACCTTTAGGGGAATGAGGTCTCGCACGGAAAGCGACACAAAAATGGGGCGATTTGAAAAATACAATCCGGTGGATACATTGGCTATTAGCAAGGCTGGATTGCCCGTGCCAACCAAGGGATCGCCACCGGAAGGGGTGAAGCGGTCTTCGTGCACCCGCCTCTGCCAGCCTTCAACAGAAAAGCCAAAAAGGAGATTGCTCGCATCGGGATCCTCAGGATTTCCGGATACAAGCAAGCGGTAAGCTAAAGCTAGTTCCATGCCGGTGTGGCCTGTGAGGCCATTTTGATCTCGGCTTAGGATTCCCCCGAAACTAAGGCGCCGGCCTGGAAATTGACTGGCGAGGGTCTGTGTCTTTGGCCCCTCAGGAAATTCGGGCCATTGCTGCCTGTAGGTCATGGCCAAGGATGGGCCATTGGCTGCACCCGCCAGGGCCGGGTTGATGAGCAATGGAAAGAGCAGGTATGGTTCGCGAATGAATTGCGGTTGAGCCAGTATGTCAGGCATTCCGAAGAGGAAAATCCAGATAGCCCTGATGAATACCCTCATTGCCGCTTCAGGGTGATGTGGCCCTTTTTAGGGGCTTGCCCATTCTTCAAATCGATAACATACCAGTAATCGTTTTCGGGCATGGGCAGGGCCTGATAGGTACCATCCCAGCCTAGAGCAATCCCAGGATAACTTGCAAGCAGTCTTCCCGAACGGTCGAATATCGCAATCTGACTATTGGGAAATGCGGAGATACCCTCGACCTCCCACGTATCGTGAAAGCCATCGCCATTCGGAGTGAAGAAATTAGGGGGCACTACCTGTGGCTTTCCCAGAATAAGGCCAAGCCGCTGGTCCCGGCAGCCGTTAGCGTCCCGGACATAGAGCGAATAGCGGTTTCCGGAAATTATGGACAGGGTTTTGCTGGGTTGGAAAAATTGGTTGTCGCGGGAATAGGAGTAGGGAGGGGTTCCTCCTCTTGCTTCGATGGTGACCCGGAATGGCACAGCATCGTCGTAGCTAACCAATTCCGGAAGCTCATTTTGCCCTACTTTTCGACTACCGTAGGCGATGCAGCCTGCAGTGTCGGTTACCGTTACCCGGTAATCCCCAGGTATTGCCACCATAATGGCTGGCGTTGTTTGGCCGGTGCTCCATAACCAGGTAGCATTTCGGCCTAATACGGAAAGTTGGATGGAATCACCGCGGCAGAAGGCCGTATCGCGACCCAAATCGGCGCGGCCAGGTGGCAGGCCACTTACCCGGATACTATCAGTTGCCCAGCAGGAACCTTTGCGCACCCGCACGCTATAAACACCAGCTTGGCTAATGGTGGTCGTCCGGCTGCTCGTCCCGTCGGACCATCGGAAGGCCTGAAAACCTTCACCGGCATCCAGGGTGACTTTGCCACCGAAGCAGAACTGGCGGTCGGGCTCCAAATCATATTGGAATGGGTCTTGTCGACGTACACGAAAAGAATCGATAAACGTCCCGCACTGATTTTCTAGCTTGAGCCAGTAAAGGCCTGTATCGCGAATGACTCGTTTTGTGGCCTTAGATCCGTCGGACCAGCCCAATACCGAAAAGCCCGGAGCGGTTTCCACCACCAGGGAATCGTTGATGCAATAGGAGGTATCGGGAATTGTAGAAATTTCAGGAATCTGTGTGGTGATGGTAACATTGCGCAGCGAATGTACGTCAGTGGCCGCCCCCGTGGAGGAAGTGAATCCAATGTAGCCCGAATAGTTTATGGGAAAGAAGCCTTCCAGCGTGATTTGGTCTCCAATGCTTACCCGTATCTGGCCCCGATTATATTCTACACGAGCGCGGGTATAGTTTTCACTGCGAAGACTCGAAAGGCCATACAACGTAGGTTGGGGAACCAGAGGGCATTCATTGTAGTTCGTATTTCCATCCCCGTAGCGGATTTGCAGTTCTGGATTGGCACCGCCGCAGTTATTCCAGGTATCCAGGACTACCATGAGACCACGCGGATTGGAAGGCAATCCTACGCCGCCGCCTGCGATGTAACCGGTTGGTGGATTGACTAAAAAACAAAAGGCGATACCATCTGCCCCGGAGCCCCCGGCCATGCGGAACTCGAAGGAAACGGCCCATTTGCTGCACACTGAAAGGTCAATCGGCTCCCGGTAAAAAAGGGCTCCATTGCGAAAAGGTAAGGCTGGGCAGAGGATAATCTCATCGGGCAGGGTATTGGTATCCCCGGGAGTATCCCCTAGCCGGGCTTCGGAAATAAGGTTCCAGCTGGAAAGATCGGGAGATTTGCCGCTCAAGGAGGCAAAAGTATGTTCCTGGGCCAGCAGGAATCCCGGTGCGATTCCTGCCAACAGGAGACAAACCGACAGAACACCCATCTTCCATGACTGAAAGCAAGGGTTTTCAGGGGAAATGCTCCGCTGGTTAACAGTCTGGCCAAAGGAGGGTCGTCGGATGGAATTTCGACCCTTTGGAAAACTCACCTTCTCAGAACCAGCCGGTGCCATAACCCATGGATGGCCAGGGAATACTGGCAAGGATGAGAAGCATTCCAGCAAGATAAAACCAGAATACCGTCCGGAAGGCATTGCCAGGGACCTCTACCTTTTTCGCCCGCAAATAGCCAAGGGTAATGAGCACTATTGCCAGCAACATCATCGAAGTATGTTCCACGAGGAAAAAGCGGCTGGCGGCATTTTTCATCGATTCCATGGAAAAAACTACTCGGGGGCTGATGGCGTAGAGAACCAGTCCGGCAAGGAGTTGCAGATGACAGGAGATAAAGGCAAAGAGAGGAATTTTCCGGGTCTTAGCATCAAACACATGGCTTCCGGACCATTTTCTGATTGCCTGGAAAAGGGCAAGCAAGATAGTAATGAGAACAACCCAGCGAAGGCCGGAATGAAGGTGTACAAGAAATGGGTGCATGTTGATTAATTTAGGATTTATCTTCCAAGATGGATTAGCAGGACGCTGATATCGGCCGGAGAGACTCCGCTTATGCGACTGGCCTGGCCCAGGGTTACGGGCCGGTGTCGGGAAAGTTTCTCCCTAGCCTCTGCTGAAAGAGAGCTCAAGGCATCGTAGGCAAAAGACCCCGGTAGTTTCAGGGTTTCTAGTCGGTTCATCTTTTCCACCATTTCCTTTTCCTTTTCGATGTAGCCGGCATACTTGCCGTCTATTTCTGCCTGAACGGCGGCATCTTCGCGGAATGGACGCAAGAAGGTATCCAGTGCAGGAACCACCCCGCGTAAATCCCCCATGGTGATTCCTGGTCGCAACAACAAGGCGTGCAATTTGCCTTTTTGGCGGATAGGCATGCTCCCTTTCTCTTCCAGGAAAGCATTTACCTGATCGGGTTCCACGCTAGTGTCCACCAGGAAGCGGGCAATCCGTTTGGAATCGGCAACTTTTTCTTCCACTCGCTGCACCCTATCCTCCATACCCTGCATACCGCGCCGGGCGATGAGTGGGCTTAGACGGATGTCGGCATTGTCCTGGCGAAGCAACACACGATACTCGGCGCGGGAGGTGAACATGCGGTAAGGTTCCTGGGTTCCCTTGGTAACCAAGTCGTCGATAAGCACACCGATATAGGCTTCGGAGCGCTTTAAGATGAAGGGTTCTTCGTCCCGAAGGGCTAGATGGGCATTGATTCCTGCCATAAGACCTTGACCGGCAGCCTCTTCGTAGCCAGTAGTGCCATTTATCTGGCCGGCAAAGAACAGGCCTCTAAGTTGAAGGGTCTCCAGGCTTAGCGCGAGTTGCATGGGGGGAAAGTAGTCGTACTCGATGGCGTAGCCTGGCCGGAAGAGTCGTGCATGGGCAAAGCCAGGGATTCGGGTGAGGGCCTGATATTGGACCTCTTCCGGGAGAGAGGAAGAGAATCCGTTAACATATACCTCGCAGGTATGACGCCCTTCGGGTTCGACAAAAAGCTGGTGCCGATCCTTGTCGGCAAATCGGTCAATTTTGTCCTCTATGGATGGGCAATACCTTGGTCCCAGTCCTCGAATACGCCCGTTGAACATGGGAGAACGGTCAAATCCGGTCCGCAAGATATCATGGACCTCGGGACTGGTATAGGCAATATGGCAGGGCATCTGGTCTCGGATAGGCGGGGTATCCGTATAGGAAAATTTGCCCGGCTGCTCGTCGCCTGGTTGTATCTCCAGGGCTGAGTAATCGATTGTGCGACCATCCACCCGCGGAGGGGTACCCGTTTTCATCCTTCCGGCCTCGAAGCCCAGCGAGACTAATTGTTCTGTGATGCCACGTGCGGCAGATTCGCCGGATCGTCCCCCGCCGATTTGCTTTTCCCCGATGTGGATGATTCCGTTGAGGAAGGTGCCACTGGTCAGGATGACCGCTCCGCCTTCCACGGAGAGGCCCATGCCGGTGATTACGCCCTGTACGCGGTCTCCCTTGACGATGAGCTCACGGACCATGTCTTGCCAAAAATCGATACGCGGATGGCTTTCCAGCATGCGGCGCCAAACCTGGGCAAAAACCATGCGGTCATTCTGTGTCCTTGGACTCCACATAGCTGGACCTTTGGAAAGGTTTAGCATGCGGAATTGAATCGCCGAAATATCGCTAACAATCCCGGAATAGCCCCCCAGAGCATCAATTTCCCGGACAATCTGGCCCTTGGCTACCCCGCCCATCGCCGGATTGCAGGACATCTGGGCGATGGTCTGCATATTCATAGTGATGAGTAGCACCCGGGAACCCATATTGGCGGCAGCTACAGCCGCCTCACAGCCGGCATGTCCGGCACCCACCACAATCACGTCATAGCGAGGAAACATGCACGCCTTGGGATTAAAGTGAGTCAAAATTAGCACCTTTTCCCCATTTTTGCAGCATATCCTAACGTCCCCGCCCATGGCATATACTGAATCCACCATGCTTTCCCTGGGCACGAAGGCCCCGGACTTCACCCTCCCCGACACGATTTCCGGGCAGGATATCCACCTAGGTGCTCTTCCTCCGGCTTCCGCTACACTCGTGATGTTTTTGTGCAATCATTGTCCGTATGTGCTGCATGTAAATCCGGAAATTGTTCGGTTAGAGGCCGCCTTTGCCCCTTTGGGTGTTCGCTTTTTGGGCATCAGTGCCAATGATGCGGAAAAATATCCGGAAGATGGTCCCGAGAATATGACCCGGCATGCGGCGGAGACAGGTTATCGGTTTCCCTACCTTTACGATAAGAGCCAAGCTGTTGCCAAAGCCTACGATGCGGCATGTACGCCTGACTTTTACCTATTCGACGGGGGTTTGCGCTTGGTTTACAGGGGAAGGCTGGATGCCTCGCGACCCAGTAACGGGAAATCCCTTGATGGAGCTGATTTGCGCAGGGCAATAGAGGCCGTGCTGAAAGGTGGTACGCCGGAGAGTGTCCAATACCCCAGCGGTGGCTGTAATATTAAGTGGAAATAAGTTTCAGGTTGGAATCACCAGATTTGTTCCTGTCATTTCCACAGGTTCAGGAAGTCCCATGAGGTGCAGTACTGTAGGGGCTATGTCGGCAAGTTTGCCCGGAGCCACCCGGTAGGATTGGGAGTCTTTACCTACATAAAGGAGGGGAACGGGATTCATCGTGTGCGCCGTGTTAGGGCTGCCATCGGCATTCACCATGAAGTCGGCATTGCCATGGTCGGCAAGCACAAGTATTTTATAATCGCATGCCAAGGCAGCAGGGATAAGGGAGGATAGGCATTCATCGACCCTTTCCACAGCGGTCTTGGTAGCATTGAATGAACCGGTATGGCCCACCATATCGGCATTGGCATAGTTTAGGCATATGAAGTCAGGATGGTGTTCCTGAAGGTATTCCCGGATGCGGCGGGTGATTTCCTTGGCACTCATTCCGGGTTCCAAATCATAGGTGGCTACTTTTGGGGAGGGTACCAGGATGCGCTCCTCCCCGGGGAAAGGCGTCTCACGTCCTCCGGAGAAAAAGAAGGTCACGTGGGGATATTTTTCTGTCTCAGCGATGCGCACCTGCGTCTTTCCCGATGCGGCAAGAACCTCCCCCAGGGTATTGCGCAGGTTGTCATTTTGGAAGAGCACCTCCACCCTTCGAAAAGATTCGTCGTACTGCGTCATGGTGGCGCAGGTAATGTCCAGTTTTTTCATGTTCAGCGCAGGAAAATCTTCCTGGGTAAGCACCCGAATAATTTGCCGGGGCCTATCGGTTCGGAAATTAAAGCACAGAACTACGTCGCCTTCCCTAATGGTTGCCAAGGCAGTCCCGTCGGGTCTTGTTGCAAAGCATGGTGCGATGAACTCGTCTGTCACCCCCTTCTCATAGCACGTGGTAACGGAAGCCGACAAATTGTCTGACGGTGAACCTTCTCCGCGGACGAGCAGATCATAAGCCACTTTTACCCTTTCCCAGCGCTGGTCGCGGTCCATGGCAAAATAACGGCCCACGACGGAGGCTAGGCGGGTTTTTCGGCCCCTGAGAAATTCGTCCAGTCGGGAGAGGAAACCTGCACCACTTCGAGGATCGGTATCGCGGCCATCGGTGAAAGCATGGATATATATTTCGTTGAGGCCTGCTTTTTCGACAATATCGACTAATGCCTCCAGGTGGCTGATATGGGCATGCACGCCGCCATCCGAGACTAGACCAAGCAAATGAAGAGGCTTTTTTGCTGTGGAGGCATGCTGGATGATTTTTTCTAGCGTTGGATTACGTGCCAGGAAGCCCTCGCGGATCTCCTTGTTGATGCGGGCCAGTTCCTGATAGACCACCCGCCCTGCCCCGATGTTGAGATGGCCGACTTCTGAATTGCCCATTTGCCCTTCTGGAAGACCCACCGCCTCCCCATAGGTGACCAGATGGTTGTGGGGGTAGGCGGCCATGAGTTGGTCCATGAAAGGTGTTTCAGCCTGAGCGACGGCGTCTGCGTCCGGCAATTGTCCCAATCCCCAACCGTCGAGAATAGTAAGCAATACGCAGGATTTTTCCATGATTATTCTGAAATTTGGCCACAAAAGTAACGGAACCGCCTGGAAAGGACATACTACTAAGGGAGTACCTGTCGTTACAACGCCGAAAAAAGATTATTGCTATGATGCTGCTGCTTCAAGCTTTTATGATGAGTTCCTTCATTTTCCAATCGGTCCCGGCAGATATCGTGCAAGCCATGAATGAGGGGAGTACGGTGGGACTGAGTTCCTATCTGGATAAACAGGTGGAGCTTTCCCTCGACCACGACGAGCTCTCGGCTTCCAAGGCTGAGGCCATTGTGCATTTAAAACAGTTTTTCCAGGCACATCCGGTCAGATCTTTCCAGCAGGCACACCAAGGCAATCCCCGGAGCAACGATACCACTTATCTTATCGGCAATCTCAATACCCAGAAAGGCAACTACCGGGTCTTCATGCTTTTGCGGGTTGATGCCGGACGCCATTTTATCCAGGAGATACGGTTTGACCCAGCCTGATGTGGGAAGATGGTGAGCTGAAATCTTTTCTGGACGACAAAGTACGCGAATACAACACGGGAGCATTCATCGACGAAGACCCCGTACTCATACCCCATCAATTTGTCAGGAAGGAAGACCAGGAAATTTCGGCCTTTTTGGCGGCGACCATTTCTTGGGGATCTCGCAAAACCATCGTTCGCAATGCGCGGCGTATGATAGCGCTTATGGGGGATTCTCCCTACGATTTTGTTATGAACCATAGGGAGCATCAGCTACACCGCTTGGATGGGTTTATCCACCGGACCTTCAACGGGGAGGATTTGCGGTATTTCGTGCGCGCTTTGCGGCGCATATACATCGAGTTTGGCGGAATGGAACAGGTCTTTCAGCTTCATGCCGAATCGGATTCCCTTCAGGGTGCTATCCATGGATTCAAGCAGCATTTCTTTGCCATGGATCATCCGGCCCGGACGCGAAAGCACGTTTCCGATCCGCTGGCAGGTTCCTCGGCAAAACGTATCAACATGTTCCTGCGCTGGATGGTCCGAAGAGATAGCTGTGGGGTAGATTTGGGTCTCTGGAGGACCCTTAGTCCTTCTCAGTTGTCTTGCCCCCTCGACGTTCACACCGGAAAGGTGGCCCGGCGATTGGGATTGCTGGAGCGAAGACAACACGATGCCCGGGCGGTGCAGGAACTGGATTCCAGACTCAGGGCTATGGATAGGGAAGATCCGGTTAAATACGATTTTGCGTTGTTCGGGCTGGGTATTTTTGAGAATTTCTGACAGAGAAGGAAGATTGAAAAAGTAGGGAGTACCTAGAGTGGATGGCCATTTTTGGCAATAGGTTTAGTTCATTGCTTGGCGCTGCGGCAATTTGGCTGTTCATTGAAGAAGATAACCACTTATTACTCCCCTCACAGAGAAAAAATAAAACGATAATGCGATGATTGATTACATCACTATTAGGAGATTAACGGGTTTCTCTTAAAGTTTAATTGTCTGTTATTCATGGACACTTAGCTAATTGATGTGCTCCTTTTCTCCTGCAGTCAATTCTGGAAATCCTGTAGAGTAGGATACAATAAATGGAAATCGCCAACTTTTTGTGCACGGAAACCTACATTCGTACTCGTACTTTTTACAAACTTAGGTGCACCAACAGCATCCTTCAAGTGGATCCAAGGTGCGGGTAATGGATCATTGTCACCTAACTGAAGGAATTGACTAAATAGACCCTTATCACCCATAACTTCCTCGCAAGTCATGCCAAAAACATTGATCTGATTTTTACCTTTCGGAAATTGCACCCCGGCTATCACTTCGTCAGTAAAGATTTGAACAAAGCCACAAGCAGGAGTTTACGGTCCTTTTCCATTTGAGGAAAATGGAATGAAACACCATAGAGAACTTTTTAAAAAAGCTTTCTTCATGAAAGATTGTTTCACGTCATTGTCTTTTTAGAATTAAAACTACGTTGCAGTTTACTATTTTATTCGAATTGTGATTTATTTATAACATACCCTTGTAGCAAAAAGTAGATGGTAAGGCCAAGAAACAACTATTGCGTTGCAGTTTTTCAGAAAAAGTCCAAGGTAGCCAAGTAAAAGAGGCTACTACCCTAACGCACTGACAGACATAGAAAAAGCCAGCATTTTTAATGGCTAGTCCCCTGTGGCTTTCCTCAGATGGCATGGGATTTTCTCGCCTGGGAAGCCTTTCCACCGGAGATTTCCGGTTTCTTTAAGCCAAGTCTTTATCCAATAGTTTACCAATGAGGTTGGCTTCATATCCACGGGATAGTGCATAGCGGGTGGCCAGCGCTCTTTGTTCAAATACTGACAGGTGCACGGAATCTTCCAGTTGCCTGCGAAGGATAACTTCCAGGGTGTTTTCATAGTCCTGCTCTTCGATTTCCCCAAGGGCCGCTTTGATGCAAGATTCCGGGACAGCTTTTCGATGCAGGGCATGGATAATTTTTCGTTTCCCCCAGCCTTTCATTCGAAATTTTCCACGGGCGAATGCGGCAGCAAAGCGCATTTCATTGAGGAACCCTTCTTCTATCAGGGTCGCCATTGCCTCTTCAAGGGTGTCGCCAAAGATTCCCAGGCTAAGCAGGCGGGAGCGGACTTCCTGGTGGCAGCGTTCCTGATAGGCACAATACTTTCGCAGCGACTCGAGTGCTCCGGCTGGACCCGGTCTGTTTTTCATAGCGGAGGCTGGCCCTGGGTTTGAGTGGATTCGAAGGTAACAGGCAGGCAAAGTAGGGATAAAAGGCTATATTTGCCCCTTTAAGCGGGCCCATAGCTCAGTTGGTTAGCAGCACCTGACTCATAATCAGGGGGTCGCAGGTTCGAGCCCTGCTGGGCCCACTTTTCCTCCCTTGGCAGTGGTGGGGAATTTCCGCATGGATAAAAAGGAGTCCCCGCTGGGTTTATCGTTGGACCATTAGAAAACGGGGCCCTATTATCTAAGCGTCTACGCTTTGCGCGATTAAGATATGCGGGCGTCTTGTACCGCTTTGGCTACAGTTGCAAAGTGACGCATGAGGTCCTCCGGATTGCCGGCAGCAATGAGATTTGAAGGGAAAAGCGTGCTGCCCATACCTACGCCATAGGCACCGGCCTGAAAATAGGCTGGAATAGTAGCGGCAGTCACCCCACCCGTGGGCAACAAGCGAAGATGCTGCAGAGGTGCCAGGATTTCCCTGATATACCCGGGGCCCAGCATCCCTGCCGGGAAAACTTTTACCGCGGCCGCTCCCCAAAGGTCTGCAAGATAGATTTCCCGGGGCGTGAAGGCACCCGGAAATACGGGGATGCCCTCCCGGACACAGGCCTGAATCACCTTTTTTTCGGCAATTGGTGAGACGATGAAAGAAGCTCCGGTCCGAAGGGCTCTCTTTAGGTCTTTTTTTCCGCAAACGGTGCCTGCGCCAACCTGCAGTTGCGGATAGGTTCTAGACAAATTCCGGATGCATTTCTCAGCATCCTGTGAATTTAGGGTTACTTCTAAGGTGGTGAAGCCTGCTGCCAGGAAAAGTGGGATGGTCTGTTCCAATGCTTTCGGAGGAAAATGACGAAGGATGCCGATGACGGGCAATTTGCGGAACAACTCCGAATCAAAAGGGTTACGCATGCGAATGGTTTTTCATAATATGCCACTGACCTAGTGCCAACATCATCCCCTCGTCTTTCTCCACAAAGAAGCGCCCCGGAGCGGCGATGTTCAGGACATCAGCTGCCGCTGCGTACAGGGTGCAAAGTAGGGTGCTGGCGCAAAGATAAACAGGCCCGATGTCCCGGCGGCCGGCCAATGTACCCAGTTCGGTTCCGATAAGCAGGCCACTGAGGAAAAAGTAGTTTTGCCTTCGGGAATAGTTGCCAAACAGGTCCTTGGTGCGCACGGAAAACAAGGTGTTCAGCAGATGGCCGGAGCCTTGGGCTACTAGCACTCCTTGCCGGAAAATCGCCAAGCCTGGTTCGTCAAAATCGCCTTTTTCCACTGAGGCGGACAGGACCGAATAGCGGGAAAGGAGATCGAAACATTCGCCTGTCATGAAGGTCTGGATACGGGTAACGCGATCATCCTCCAGGGTCAGGTGCTTGCTATGGGTACCTGGAAAAAGAAATAGGGAACGGCCTCGTGGTTGGTATTTGCGATACATGCCTACGAGAAGGGATTCCTCTCCGCGCATGACCTCCAACCCATCACCTACCCCGGAAATTAGCGTCAGGCGGCCCAATGAACCGCGAGCTGGCCAGGAGGTACAAAGCAGGTCCAGTCCCTGGGCAGAGAAAGGGAGGCTGGCATAAGGTAATTCGCACATGCCCAGGGAGGATGAAGCCATGCCGGATAACAAGACCGGAAGTCCTTGGACAGGGAAAGGGAACATGGCCTCCTGGCAAGCCATTTCGAGGGTATCCAGGAAATGGCGGAAAGCTGAGGGCTGGCCAATTTTCTCGGAGCTCGCGCGGCCATCTATGATTTCCTGGTGAACTCCCCGCACGCCCATTTCCGAGTGGTAAGACCCTGCCAGTTCCATCCCAGGTAATAGCACCTGTCGGATGCGGAGCCGGGATGTTCCCCAGTCCACAGAGAGAAACGCCGGGGATTCGGACCTCATGACCTCAGCGACAGCGGATTGTCGCAGGTTTTCCTTTTCATTCTGGTTTCCATAGCAGGGGGTTGGGTGTCCGGGAAAAGAAGGGATTTACTTAGGCGTATCCAGGTTGTTCGCACCGGGGATGATGTTTCCCGGTATGCCTGATACATCCTCAAGGTCTACTTTTTTATTTAGACTTCAACAGGTGTATCTTTTGGACTTCCTTTTTTAATAGCAACGACATAAGACCATGATGGAAAAACCCGGAAATTCAACTGCCGGAAAGCTGGTATTCATTGGCTACATGCGCGGAATTTCCTAGCTCAGCCATACTACACCCGTGATGGAACAGACATAACCAAGTCCTGCAGGACGGCTGGTGTCCTTATTGCCCTGGCCATTTTGAAGAAGATCTGTCCTATAAGTCAGGATTAGATGAAGCTTATGGATAAATGCCAAATTACAGGGTGGATTCCCCTGTTTCCTCCTGCGATGGTTCCGGTGGATTCTGCCTTTTTTTCCAGATAACAACAAGAACTATGTATACGCCAGATTTCAACAGCATGATCGACCGCCAGGAGATGGTGGACTTTATGAAACGCTATGCCTTCGCTGTCCTAATCACGGCTAAAAATGGTATACCCCGGGCTAGTCATCTGCCTTTCTGTGTATCGGAGACAAACGGAGAACTTAGACTTACCGCCCATTTTGCAAAGGCGAATACCCACTGGCAAGAGCTGGAAGATCATCCGGTACTTGCGCTATTCAGCGGGCCCCATGCCTATATTTCTCCGATTTCCTATGAGGAGGGCCCAAATGTCCCAACCTGGAACTACCTTGCTGTGCATGCTCTTGGACACTGTAAAATTGCCTTGGACACTGCCGAGACCCTTCGTATTCTGGAAGAAATTATTGGACAGCACGAGATCCCGTTTCAGCAGGAATGGGACGCTTATCCCGAGGCATATCGGATGGGTATGGTTAGGGGTGTGGTAGCATTCACCATGACGGTGACCGATTTGCAGGGAAAAAAGAAGCTTAGCCAGAACCGCACCCCAAACGAACAGCGGCGTATCGTGGAGGTTTTGTCAAAAAGTGAGGATTCTTTGGTGCGGGATTTGGCAGCGTACATGGCCATAGGACGAGCTGACACGCCGCAGGAACAGGGCTGAAGGCAGACTTAATCCTAGTTGCGGTGGAGCCGTTCCCGGTCAGCCTTGATTTTTTCCGAACCGAGGTACTCGTCGTAGGACATAAGGCTATCGATAATCCCCCGGGGTGTGAGTTCGATAATGCGGTTAGCTACCGTTGCTGTCAGGGCGTGGTCGTGCGAACTGAAAAGGAGGTTACCCTTGAACTGCTGCATGGCGGTATTAAGGGCAGTGATGGATTCTAGATCCAGATGGTTGGTGGGCTCGTCCAGCAAGATGAAGTTGGGAGAGGCAAGCATAACCCTTGCCAGCATGCAGCGCACCTTCTCACCGCCTGAGAGGACTCCAGATTTTTTCTGAACCTCCTCCCCGCTGAAAAGCATGCGGCCCAAAAAGCCGCGGATAAACTGTTCGTCCTTATTGCGTGCAAACTGCCGAAGCCAGTTCACTAAATCCAAGTCATTTTCGTTGGAGAAATAGGCCTGATTGTCGTTGGGAAGATAGCCGGTGGTTATGGTTTGTCCAAATGAAAAGCTGCCGCTAGCCGGCTCCTGGCAGGAGGCCAGTATTTGGAAAAACGTTGTGACGGCTAACGGATTTTGGCCAATGACGGTCAATTTCTCGCCCTGATTAACGGTGAAGGACACACGGGAAAAAAGGATTTGTCCTTCGGGGTCCAGTGCAGAAAGGTCTTTGACTTCTAGCATTTGGTCGCCGGGTTCCCGCTCCATTTGGAAGTGGATAAAAGGATACTTGCGGGACGATGGCTTTATTTCTTCCAGGTTTAGTTTTTCCAACGCCTTTTTGCGGGAGGTGGCCTGTTTCGACTTAGAGGCGTTGGCGCTGAATCGCTGGATGAATTCGAGCATATCCTGCCGTTTCTGCTCGATTTTCTTGTTTTTGTTGGCCATCTGCTGGGCCATGAGCTGGCTAGATTCGTACCAGAAGGTGTAATTTCCGGTATAAATATTGATTTTCTGAAAATCGATGTCGGCAATATGGGTGCAGACCATATCCAGGAAGTAGCGGTCGTGCGAGACGACAATGACGGTATTGCGGAAGTCGGCAAGAAAATCCGCCAGCCAGGTGATGGTTTCGGGATCCAGGTCGTTGGTGGGTTCGTCCAGGAGGAGAATATCCGGATCACCGAACAAGGACTGGGCCAAGAGAACCTTCACCTTTTCCGAACCGCTGAGATTTTTTAGGAGCCGGTGATGGAGATCTTCTTTGACGCCGAGATTACTCAAGAGAGTAGCGGCGTCACTTTCTGCTGTCCAGCCCCCCATTTCTCCATAGCGATTTTCTAGTTCGGCAGCGCGCAGGCCATCTGCCTCGGTGGCCTCTGGATCCAGGTAGATGGCATTTTTCTCCGTGGCGATGGCATACATTTCCCGGTGGCCCATCATGACCGTATCAAGGACAGAAAACTCCTCGAACTCGAAGTGGTTTTGTTTTAGTACGGCCATCCGGTTTCCGGAATCCAGGGAGACGGAGCCCCGGTTGGGATTGATTTCTCCGGAGAGGATTTTTAGGAAGGTGGATTTGCCGGCTCCGTTTGCCCCGATGACCCCATAGCAATTGCCTCGGGTGAACTTGAGGTTCACCTCGTTGAAAAGCACCCGCTTGCCATATTGCAGGGTGACATCGTTGGCGGTTAGCATACCAGAAAAAATTTGCGCGAAAATAAGGATTTCATGTATCTATGGATAGAATCGCTAATTGGTAGAATGGTGATCACGGAATAATGGCTACATTAAAAACTTTAGCTCATGACGGGGACGTGGGTGCCTTTATCCGGGCCTTTGCTGGAACGGAGCAGCGGGTGGCCGATAGTTTCACCTTGATTGCAATCATGCAGGCATACACAGGCTTTGAGCCCAAGATGTGGGGACCAACCATCATTGGTTTCGGACACTATCACTACAAGTCGGATCGCAGCCGGCAGGAGGGGGACTGGCCCCTGGTTGGTTTTTCCCCTCGGAAAGCTGCCTTGTCGTTGTACGTGTACACGGGACTTGATGAGCACCGGCATTTGCTTGAGGGATTAGGGAAATATCGGATGGGGAAGGCCTGTTTGTACGTTAAGCGCTTGACGGATATCGATGTGGAGGTGCTTAAGCGGTTGATGGGGGCTACCATAGCCTTTCTTCGGGAGCGGTATGGTGGGTGAAAGGGGGCTTAGGAGGGGAGAAGGTGCGAAGGGAGAGGGTTGGACAATTCCCAAATGATATTCATGGGTTTAGCGCCATTAAATTTTTTTAGTTTAACCTCCCCTGCAAATAAGAATCCAAGGGTGTTATCGTACTCGTCTTTTGACTTTTCTCGGACAAAAAGAAAGATCCTTTTTTTGTTTTTTTCCTGTTGAATATAAGACAGCCCCTTTGGGGTATCCGGCCCGGCTGAATTTTGCGTTTGCCAGTGAAACAAATGCTCACTAATGACATAATCGTTGTACATGGTTGATGGCGTGAAGGATTTTTCCGATTTCCGAAGGTTAATAAAAAGTAACTCCATGTTCTTATTGGGTACTTCAACAACACCCTCTCTACTCGGAAATTTTCGGGAAAAAGTACTGATTTCGAGAGCAGATAAAATCTGGTCTCTAGTGTATTGGCTATACACCTTTATGGGCATACCCATCTCCATTTCTCGGTGAGAAATGGAATCGATTAAAATTTCCAGTAGCTCGATTATTTCAGATACAAGAAGGGGATTATTCCCTATAGCCTTAATACCACTTTCCAGATTAGGAAATTTCCCCGGCTCTCTCCATACATCGTAATACAGCATGAGGAGCATTGCCGGAGATTCAGGGGTAAGGGCTATTTTTTCAGGGTTAAAGCCTTCCCGTGCGAGTTGGAGAATAAACGTTAAATAGCTGGTTGATTTGGTAACCAGCCATTTTCTCCTAATGGCACGTTGAATTTCTTTTTCGTTTATTTCCTCAAAGCCCTCTTCCACTCCAGCCATGCTGCAAAGTCCTTTCCAGCTTCCATGTTTATAGATCGACTGAAGTGGCACATTATAAAAGTCGATAAAATGTTTGAGCGTAAGGGGTAAATGGGTGTGATGTGAAAAAGATCTGATTTTTTGTATGATTTTAATTTTTCCAAGTTGGGTGGCTTCACTGATGTTTTTCAGAATAACCTCCTTAGCTTTTTTTTCCAAAATGATAGAGCACCCTAGGGGCAGGTGTGGAAAATTAGCAGCTATTTCCTGATGAACAGGCGTATTGGTTTTTCCTACCAGGGCTCTGAATTTATCTTCGAACGAATACTCGGGTCGGGCATTTCCAACAAAATCCAACACCGTAAGGCATTCTTTTCCTTCTGACAACCTCAAACCCCTGCCAAGTTGCTGGAGAAAAATGGTTAAACTTTCCGTGGGCCGAAGAAATAAGACAACATCCACTTCCGGGATATCTACACCTTCATTGTAAATATCTACTACAAATAAATAATTGATCTTTTTTCCGACCAGATCATTTTTTATTCGATCCCTGTTTCGAGTATCCGCACTGGTTAAACAATCGGCGCTATAGCCTTGATCATTAAATTTTTTAGCCATGAATTGAGCGTGATCCATGGATACGCAAAACCCAAGGGCTCTTACATCAGAAAGATCTTTGGTGTATTCGTTCAGCGCATTAAGGATATCGCCAACCCTTTGTATGTTTTTGGTGTAAAGGGCTGACAACTCGGATTGATCGTATTTGCCTCTTACCCAGCTGACCTCAGACAAATCTACGCTATCTGCAATGCCGAAATATTGAAATGGGCAGAGTAGTTTGCGATTCAGCGCCTCAGGTAATCGTATTTCTGCGGCAATCCTGTGGTGAAAATCTTCCTGAATATCTCCCCCGTCCATCCTTTCAGGAGTGGCGGTCAAACCAAGCAAAATTTTAGGTGTAAAATATTGGATGATACCTTGGTAACTATTTGCCGTGAGGTGATGGCATTCATCCACCACGATATAGGCAAAGTGGTCCGGTTTGAGAGGAAGGGCTTTTAATTGATAATTCAGGGTTTGAACCGTAGCAAAAACAAATCGGAAGTCCTCAGGAACTTCACCATCTGCCCATATTTCTCCAAAATTGTTATCCCTCAATACACTCCGGTAAGTAGCCAGCGCTTGGAAGAGGATTTCTTTCCGATGGGCCAGGAATAAAAAATTATTGACGTTATGGGCTGATTTAAATTTTTTGAAGTCAAATGCAGAAATAATGGTTTTTCCGGTTCCTGTTGCTGCTACAATTAAATTCCTGAACCTTTGATGGATAGACCGCTCTACTTCTAGTTTTTCCAGAATTTCCTCCTGAAATGGATAGGGTTTAACCTCAAAAAAGAACGAAAAATTTCCACTAATCCCTGATGAACGGGCTTCATTTAAAGAAAGTTTTAACTTCTCCGAATGGACAGCGGCGTCGAATAGTTCAAATTGGTCATTATTCCAATAGATATCAAACGTGCGTTGGAATTTTGTTATTAAATGGTTTACCTCCTTGTTGGTCACCTTAACATTCCACTCCAAACCATCCGTAAGTGCGGTCCGTGAAAAATTGGAAGAGCCAATATATCCTGTATGGAAGCCTGTATTCCGGAAAAAAAGGTAGGCTTTTGCATGCAATCTTTCGTTACCTGTATTGTAGGATATTTTGACTTGCGCATTGGGTATTTGGGATAAGCGTTGGATTGCTTTGTAATCAGAAGCACCCATGTATGTGGTAGTCATAACGCGCAGGTAACCTCCCCGTGCTGCGAAGTCTTGTAGCTCTTTTTCCAGGATGATTATCCCTTTGAATTTGATAAACGAGACGAGTAAATCAATGCGATCTGCCGTAGCAATCTCTTTTCTCAGTTCCGACTCCAATGTGAAAGGAGAGATACCTCCAGTAAATAAGTCACTGTTTGTCAGGCCTGAATAAGGTGTTAAATCTTTGATGGAATCCTTGCGGGGATCGATCCGACTTAAAATGGATTTAAGCATCTGCCCGCTTCCGGAAATATGATTTTCATTTAAATGATCAATTTTCAATTTTTTCTCTAGGAGGGAAATAATTTCATTAGCCAGATTAATTTGGGTTATAACGCCATTTTCCTTGTCAGCTGGGATACTATCCAGGGTATTTTTGATTAAGGCATAAAGGTGCCTGGAAATTACAGCTGCCGCTTCCTCGTTCTGGATAGTTTCTTTGGAAATAATGAGGTGGTCTGCGCTGAGGCTGAGTAGTTTATTATTGATTATTTCTGTAATTAATTCTTCGTAAACTCCTTTTTCCATATGTCTAATAATTCTATAAGTATCGGGATGTCGGCTTCTGCCCAGTCAAGAGAAGTTAGCTGATGGACATCGCAGTATAAATACCTTTTGTGTTCTCTCAGGGTTAAGACTCCAGAAGCATATTTTGCCAGAAAGGGTATCAAGTTGACCATCAGATCAGGGTATGTGTAAATGGATGGACTCAGGCGTCGGATTACCTGGATGCTGATATCAAGCTCTTCCCTTATTTCCCTTATAATACAGGCCTCTTCCGTTTCACCCAACGCTATCTTTCCTCCAGGGAATTCCCATTTTAGTGGGTGAGCCATTTGCTCACTTCGTTGGACAACTAGGATTTTTTGGTCAAATGCTATGATAGCGCAGGTTACATCAATCGTTTTTTTATCCTCCATAGACTCCACGCCCTCAATCAATCACTCCGCCCAGCGGGTTAATCAAAAACTGCGACGCGAATCCCCTGGCCAGGCAAAGCGCTTCGAGGTAGATTCAGCGCGCGTCCGTTGAAGGATAGGCGCAAGCTGGATTCGTCGGACAAGGGTGCGAACCAATCTACCCCTGTCAGAAAACTTCGCATTCCCTGAAAGGTCTTATGGGCAACAAGACTGGTATTTTGGTCCCCGTCGTCGTATAGAAACATCGATATGACGGTCTTCGAGGCCGGACAAAGGGTCGGTGAGGAGAGCTCGCGGCCGTCGGCCAGCAGGATATCCCTGCCATGGACAATGGCCCGGGAGGAACTAAACAGAGCATAGACCCCTTGATCGGTTCCCGCCGGAAGGGCAGCCAGTAAAAGCCCGGCCATGGTGCCAGGTGTGGGCAAGGTGCGCAAGTAAACGAGGGGATTCGCGTCGGTGAATCCTTCCCGGTAATAGTGAACAGGACGCTCGCCGGCTTTTCCAGTCTCCACCTGAAACTCGAGAGGCAAGCTCCGCGGCGCGACCCAGGGGCCCCAATTCCCCAACGAATCGGTGGTAATGACCGTCAGTGGCGAGGTACCCTGGCGATTTCCACTTTGGGAATCCAGGCCAAACACTGCAATACGGGCATTGGGCTGGGGCAGATTTTCCCCTAGCGAGAGCACCCGGCCCCGGAGGATGGGGGTATGCGATGGAAGAATTTCCCGTAGGTTCCGGTTGGGATAAAAAAACCGGAACATGGCCTCAAAAGTTTCCCGCGAGGTGGCAACCTGGTAGTGGTCCTGATCCTTTAGCCGCAGGTTCTCGGCACCAGGTATCTCCTTTCCCGGGACCACGAGGTCAGCTTCGGAATAGATATTCAGGGTGGGTACCGGGTTTTTTCCGCCGGCTGGTCCAGCCTGTGCACCGCTTCCAATGTGCACGTATTTCAACACCTTCGCAGTCCGTGTGGAATCGGCCAGGTAGGCATAGCCAAGCCCGCCACCTGCGGAATGACCAACCAGAAAAACATGGGTGGAGCCTGTTTCTGAAAGGACACGGTCGATGAAAGCATCCAGTCGACCCGCCGCATTTCGGGCTGTTCCTCCTAGCGTATTCCAGTCAAATACACGAAGGTGGCCCGGGCAATATCCCTGTCCGGTGAAGCGGACGACCTGCCCAGAGTAGGTGTCGCCCGAGGCAAGAAATCCGTGAAGAAATACAATGGGTGTCCATGCCGGATCGCAGGTCATCGGCTTGGCGTGAAGCATGGACTGCCCGCAGCTCAGCAACAGCATGAAAAGGGAATGATGGAGCGAGTGATGCAGGTAATTAATCATCGGGCCTGTTGGGATTATTTACCGCAAAATAAGGATTTCCGAAAGCGATAACCCTAAATTTGCCGAATCTATGAAGGTGGTCAAAAAAACCTTATCTTCCAAACCAGTATTTCACCCAACAAAATCGTCCTGCGATGGTCTCTGCGATGGATTATACCCGCCCGCTGGGGGGCGAAGAAAAACAGGTACGCAGCCGCGACGGGGCCATGCTCAGTAGCGTGGCCCTTGGTTCAGGTCAGCCTGTGGTGTTGGCTCACGGCTATGCTTCCGAAAAAAATCACTGGAATGTGTTGGCCGAGGCCTTGCTCGCCCGAAATTTCCAGGTTATTGCTTTTGACCAGCGGGGTCATGGTCGTAGTGGCATCGGGACGGAAGGTATCGGATCGGCCGCCATGGCGGCGGATTATCTGGCGGTGCTCGAGGCTCACCATGTGCAGCAGGGGGTGCTGGTTGGGCATAGTATGGGAGGCTTTCTGGCTATTCGGGCCATGATTGAAAGCAGGGAGGCGATGGCCAGACACCTGCGCGGTTGCCTGCTGATGGCAACGTTTGCCGGGGATGTGAATCGCCGCAACATGCAAAATCAACTGCAGATTTTCCTGATACGCATGGGGCTGATGGATATGCTCATTCGCCATGATGGCTTTGCCATGAACTTAGCCAAAACCTTGCTTGGCGAGGAGAAAAATCTGGGCATGATGCGCGCTATGAGGGATGGCTTCCGTGGGAGCGATCTCAAAATCCTTTTGCCCATCCTCAATGCTTTCGTCAGGGAAAACCGATATGCTTCCCTGAAGGACATCGAGTTGCCATGCACGATTGTGGTGGGAGAGAAGGACAAAACTACGCCCCCTTTTCATACCGATGAACTGCATGCAGGTATCCGGGGTTCCCGACTTCGCCGGATTCCAGGTAAGGGCCATATGCTCAATTGGGAAGCACCTGAGGTACTGGTGGAGGAGATTGTCCGCTTGGCCTCCTAGCCACTTTGTTCCCAGGTTATCCCCACGAGCAGGACCCTGTCGAAGGCCGAATCTTTTCTGGGCTAGCCCAACGAGAGATACCCCCCCGGCCATAAGTTAAAGGGGTTTCCTTTTTACACCTGCCGGGTTTATGGTCATTTTTCACTGTTTTCGGGAGAAATCCGGATATTTGGCTAAAAGGGTATGTCCGATTCAGTTACCGCTTTCCACGGGAAAACGGCCCTGATTACCGGGGCTGGGCAGGGTATCGGCCGGGAAATTGCCCGGCAGCTTGTGGAAGCTGGCGCCCGGGTCTATCTCAATGATGAGGACGGCCATCTCGCTGCCAGGGCAGCTTCGGCGATTTCTCCCACAGGAGCTTGCATTCCGCTGGTCGGCGATGCCTCCGATGTGGACTTCATCGGTCAAATGGTCACCCGTGTGGTGGAAAGGGAGGGTAGGCTGGACATGGCCATCGCGAATGCCGGTATTACCCTTTTCGGTGGATTTTTCCAATACCAAGCCAGCGACTTTGACCGGGTCATGGCGGTTAATCAGCGGGGTACCTTTTTCCTGGCCCAACAGGCTGTGTTGCAAATGCGGAAACAGTCAGCGGGAGGCAGCCTGCTGTTTCTCTCCTCCGTTACGGCCCATCAGGCCCATGAAAATCTGGCCGCTTATGGCATGTCCAAGGCAGCGGTGGAACTGTTGGCGCGGAATCTGGTGGCAGAATTAGCCGGACTGCCCATCAACGTGAACTGCCTGGCTCCTGGAGCCACACTCACCGAGCGGACGCTAACCGACGCTGACTATCTAAGCACCTGGTCGCGCATCACCCCGTCTGGCCGTCCGGCACAGGTTGGCGATATAGCGGCAGCTGCCCTTTTCCTTCTCTCCCCGGCGGCCCGACATGTTACCGGTCAGCGGTTAATCATCGACGGAGGTTGGACGGCGATGAGTCCTTCGCCATATCCTTGAGCCTGTAAGGAATTGCAGGCTATTTCCATAATCAAGTCAGGGGTAGAGGATTTTTGTCCCCTCAGGAACATAAGCAATTATGTCCCCAGGCTGGCAAGCTAAAACCTTGCAAATGCTTTCCAAGGTGCTGAATCGGATCGCTTTTGCTTTCCCGGTTTTTAAAATGGAAAGATTTGACAGGGTTAGCCCTACCTTATCCGATAGCTCATTAAGGGACATTTTTCGCTTTGCCATCATGACATCGAGGTTTACAATGATTGGCATAACTTATACCGTTAAATCGTTTTCGTTTTGTAAAGCAATACCCCTTCGGAACACATGGGAAATCACAAGTAAAATGGCAGCCATCATAAGAAAAGCAGCCCCATCGTCCCAATAATTTTCTACATCGCTAACCTCGAACCCATCGGGAATAAAATGCTCGGTGTACAGATGGGCAATGAAACTAAGCACAGCAATTGCCATCGCTTCAAAACTTAATTTTTCAATAAGTTTAGCGATTTTACAATCGAAAGGTTTCACCAGATTCAATTTCAGGCAGATTTGCACTACCAGATAAAAGATATATGCTTTCAGCACCGCCAAAACCACAACAAAACCCATTAGACCAATATAATGCGGAAATTGATTTTCATAGATATTCGAAAGGTCCAACCCCTTGTAGATATTATGGCTGGCAATAGGGTTGAAAAAAGTAAACAAAAAATTGAATATCAAGACCCCCGCCTCGATGCAAAGCCCTATGAAAAAAATCCAGGACAAGACATGTAGTAGGCTAAACACCACCTCATTTGTTCTCGGCTTCATTTTTATTAGCAATAATACAAAAAAATATTGAAAAACAATAAAATTGTATTGAATAACATAAATTTTTTGTCGATATATTCTGCTTTCATCAGTTTACCTTCACCCGTGCTATGAAAAAAATTCTTTCCAGCCTGACCTTCTGGGTGTTGACGTCCATCACTGCCGGCATCCTACTCGGCCATTTTTATCCGGAAATTGCGTTGTGGGAACTTATGCCAGCCGACCTTAAGGGTCGTTTTCTCGGGCAGGAACTGAAGGTGGGAAAGACCTTGAGTGAAGCCTTAGGCGGAGGTTTCATCTCCCTGGTCAAGCTTTTTATACTTCCGATTATTTTCCTGACTATAACCCTGGGTATTGTTTCCATGGGTGACCTGAAAAAAGTGGGCAAGGTAGGTCTTAAGGCACTCCTATATTTTGAGGTGGTGACTACGCTGGCTCTACTTATCGGAATCGCGGTGGCCAACCTTATTCAGCCCGGTTCGGGGGTGATTCAGGTTAGCAACGGAACTGGGGATGTCGAGCGCTACCGGGACCAGGCAGCAGCCTTTGACTGGTGGCAATTCTTTTTGGACAATGCCACGCTGCAAGTTCTCGTCCTGGCGCTTTTCTCCGGGATTGTCCTCAGTTTCTATCAAGGCAGGCAACACTTGGTGCAGGCTTTGAGTGTCGCCTCTAGGTATGTTTTTCACTGGCTACATCGTGTCATGTGGCTGGCTCCGCTTGGAGCTTTTGGTGGTATGGCATTTACCATTGGGAAATATGGTATTGCGACGCTCCTCCCCTTGGGGAAGCTCATGGTGACGGTCTATTCGACCATGGCCGTATTCATATTCGTCGTGCTGGGCCTGATTATGCGGCAAAGGCAAATAAGCCTTTGGAAGTTCCTGGGATTTATTCGAGAAGAACTGCTTATCGTTTTGGGAACCTCGTCTTCCGAGGCGGGTCTTCCCAATCTGATGGCCAAACTGGAGCGATTGGGCTGTACCAAGTCTGTCGTTGGCCTGGTGGTGCCTACCGGCTACTCTTTCAATCTGGACGGCACAACTGTGTATCTTTCCATGGCGGTTATCTTTCTGGCCCAGATTTACGGTGTTCACCTCAATCTTGGACAAATCCTTACGCTTATTGGGGTTCTCATGGTTACTTCCAAGGGGGCGGCGGGTGTTACGGGGAGTGGTTTCGTTGTACTGGCCTCCACCTTGTCAGCCCTGAATGGGGTTATTCCTTTAGAGGGACTGGCTTTGCTCCTGGGCGTTGATCGATTTATGTCGGAGGCCCGAGCCATCACCAACTTCATCGGGAATGGGGTGGCTACGCTTTGGATTGCAGACTCGGAGGGTGAATTGGACAGGGCTATGCTGACAAGTACCTTGGGCAACGATGGACTCTTTCCCAGGAGTTAGGCGAAGCAGCGTTTCACCTGCCGACCGCTGGAATCGGGGTTCCTGACAAATGGGGTACATCCCCTTGGGATTCCGGAGGTCAGCCACTGCCGCGGTGGGGAAAACACGCTCAGTAGCCATTGCAACCCGGATTTGGTTTACTAGACTAGGGGGGGTTCTTCTTCAGGGGGAGGAATACGGCGGGCTTCCCGGCGATTGTAATCCTTCTCGTTGCGGTGCACCTGTTGGGAAGGGCGGGGACCGTGCTCTCCAGTGGAGACGGCTCGGGTCACTGGATTCTGTTTTGCCGGCCGTTTTTTCTTCACCATCAGGCGGGTGAAATGGTATTCTTGAAGCGAGGGCGGCGGGGCGCCACATCGCCGAGTCTTTCCTTTTTATTTTTTTCGTAGTCTGAGAAGTTCCCCTCAAAAAAGACAATCCGTGCCTCATCCTCAAAGGCCAGAATATGGGTTGCGAGACGGTCGATGAACCAGCGGTCGTGGGAAATAACTACCACGCAGCCGGCAAAATCCTCCAACGCATCTTCCAGGGCACGCAGGGTATTGATATCGATATCGTTGGTCGGTTCGTCGAGCAACAGGACATTGCCGCCTTCACGAAGGGTTATGGCCAAATGGAGGCGATTGCGCTCCCCCCCAGAAAGGACCCCGACTTTTTTCTGTTGATCGTTGCCGGCGAAGTTGAACTTACTCAGGTAGGCGCGGGCATTAATGCTTGCCTTGCCGATGGTAATCAGTTCGTGGCCCTTTGAAACGACGTCGAATACTGTCTTTTGGGCATCCCGAAGTTCCTCATGACTCTGGTCAACATAGCTAACCTGTACGGTATCACCTCGGGTAATGGTTCCGGAATCCGGCTTCTCCACTCCCATAATCATGCGGAAGAGGGTACTTTTCCCAACGCCATTTGGTCCGACGACGCCAACGATCGCATTGCGGGGAACGGACAGGGTCAGATTATCGAATAGAACCCGATTGCCGAAGGATTTAGATACCTGATTCAGTTCGATGACCATATCCCCCAGGCGGGCACCTGGAGGGATGTAAAGATCCAGTTTTGCTTCCTTGTCTTTGACCTCCTCGGCGGCAAGTCGGTCGTAGGCGTTGAGACGTGCCTTTCCTTTAGCCTGCCTGGCCTTAGGTGCCATGCGAATCCACTCCAGTTCCCTTTCCAGGGTCCTGCGGCGCTTTGACTCGGACTTCTCTTCTTGCTCCAAGCGCCGCGCCTTTTGATCCAGCCAAGAGGAATAGTTACCCTGCCAGGGGATGCCTTCGCCGCGGTCTAGTTCCAAGATCCAACCCGCTACATTATCCAAAAAATACCGGTCGTGGGTAACGGCAATGACTGTACCGGGGAAATTTTGTAGAAACTGCTCCAGCCAATGGACAGATTCAGCGTCGAGGTGGTTGGTGGGTTCGTCGAGGAGGAGGATATCGGGTTGACTAAGCAGGAGGCGGCAAAGGGCTACCCGCCGGCGCTCACCGCCGGAGAGTACTGCAATGCGGGCGTTGCCTTCCGGGCAGCGCAGTGCTTCCATGGCTGTTTCTAGCCGATGGTCCAGTTCCCAGGCGTTATGGCGCTCGAGCTGGTCCATGAGTTCCCCTTGCCGGTCGATGAGTTTCATCATCTCATCGCCGTCGAGGGGCTCGGCCAGTTTTTGGTTGACGGTATCATATTCCCGCAGCATATCGATGAGCGATTGTACCGCCTCTTCTACCACCTCGCGCACCGATTTGGATTCATCCAACTCGGGTTCCTGGGCGAGATATCCGATGCGATAGGAGCCATCGAACTGAATCTTACCCTGAAAATTCTGGTCCAGGCCAGCGATGAGTTTAAGCAGGGTTGATTTACCGGATCCATTAAGTCCGAGTACCCCAATCTTGGCCCCGTAAAAAAAGGAGAGCCAAATATTCTTGAGCACCTGTTTCTGGGGGGGGAAGGTCTTCGAAACACCTTCCATGGAAAAGATAATCTTTTCGCCTGCCATTTTTTTAAGCAAATATAGAAAACTAGCCTCTTCCCAGGGGGCCTTTCACCATATCGAAAATGCCGCCGACAAATTCGAAGGCGAACCACTCCCGCATTAACCGGAGGTGGTCAGATTCTGGCCAGTCCTTTTCTTCCAGGGGGGTTTGAGCCAGCAGATGAGCAAGAAGTTGCCGGGTATTGGCGGTGAGCCATTCATCCTCTTCCAGGGGGCTTTCCATATCTGGAACCAGGTAAGGGGTGGGTTCCCACTCGGAAGGATCGATGCCTTCTGTTTCTTTCAGGCCACAAGACTGAAGGAAAACGAAATAGGCAGCAGTGGGCCGCACGAGTAGGACGGACCGATTCACTTCGGGATAGTTGGGGACATTCAGGGTTGCCATACGGGAATTTGCAGGTATTTGCCTTCGATGGGCATGCGCCGGCCCATGCCAAAGGCCTTAGGGGAAATGCGTAGCACCGGGGCGGTTTGGTGTCGCTTGAATTCGTTACGGTCCACGAGTTGCAGGACTCTTGCCACCAATCCAGGTTCAAAACCCTGGGCGACGATTTCGGCAGGACCCTTGCTCTTTTCGATATATTGATAGAGAATGCGGTCCAGTACGCCATAGTCCGGGAGGCTGTCGCTATCTTTCTGTCCTGGGCGTAATTCAGCGCTTGGTGCCTTGATTAGGGTATTTTCTGGAATAAGCTCTTCCTCTCGATTGATGTATCTGGCCAGTTCATAAACCTCGGTCTTGTATAAATCACCGATGACGGACAGTCCACCGCACATATCCCCGTAGAGGGTTCCGTAGCCTACGGCCATTTCGCTTTTGTTGCTCGTATTTAGGAGTATAGGGCCAAACTGATTGGAGAACGCCATAAGGAGGGTACCCCGGATACGGGCCTGCAGATTTTCTTCGGTCAGACCGAAGGGTCTTCCGTCAAAATGGGGCTTTAGGGCCGCCATCCAGGTGTCATACAAGGAAGAAATTGGCAATAGGGTGTGGGTGATATCCAGGTTTTCCGCCAGTTTTCGGGCATCATCCACGGAGTGACCGGAGGAAAAAGCGGAAGGCATGAGCAACACCTGCACCTGGTCTTTGCCGAGGGCACGTGTGGCTAGGACAGCGGTGACGGCGGAATCGATTCCACCCGAGAGACCCAGGATGGCTTTTTCCAGACCTGTCTTTGAGAAATAGTCCCGTATTCCAGTCAGGAGGGCTTCATGGATGAGTGGATATTTTTCACGGGATTGTTCCCTGTTTTGCGTATTGGCCTGGATTTCGGCCAAATCGTAGGTACGCAGGCAGGTCTCGAAATAGGGCATTTCGTCAAAAACCTGCCCATTTCCTGAAAGGATCAGCGAGCCTCCATCGAATAATAGTTCGGTTTGCCCCCCTACGGCATTGACATAGATCAGCGGAATCCGGTATCGAAGCGCATTGGTTCGAAGGACATGGACTCGCTCCTCAGCGTGATCATAGGCAAATGGAGAGGCTGATAGGTTAATCATCAAGTCAGGATCTTCCCTGGCCAGTTCGTCCATGGGGCAGATGGTGTATAGCGGATTAGCATTCCCCACGTTCCAGAGGTCTTCACAGACGGTGAGCGCAATGCGGACGCCCTTGTAGGTGAACGTCTTCCAGGAGGCTGCTGGCTCGAAATAGCGGTATTCGTCAAAGACATCGTAGGTGGGGAGCAGGGTCTTGTGCTGAACAAAAGTCACTTTGCCATTTTCCAAAAAGCAGCCTGCGTTGTAGAGATCCTTGCCCTCTGGCACGGGATTTGGGCGGGGAGTTCCTAAAAGAATACCTATCCCGTGGGCCTCTGTGCGGGCTAGCTCCTCCAGGGTTTCCTCAGCCCGGCGAATGAAATCGGGGAAATTCAGAAAATCGCGGGGTGGGTATCCACAGGTAGCCAGTTCGGCGAAGCAAATCAGATCACTTCCCTGGGCCCGAGCTGTGCGAACCGCTTGCTGCATCTTGTCGAGATTTCCGGAGAAATCCCCAACATGATAGTTTAGCTGGGCGATGCTTATTTTCATAGCGGCTATTTCCATACAAAAATACATTTCCCTCAGACAGCCGCCTTTCTAATTGCCGGGTCAGGGGAATATGCGTAGTTTTACCCATCCTATTTTTCCAGGCACATGGGTGATTTTGTGGTTTCGGCGAGGAAATACCGGCCAGTCCGGTTCACCGACGTGGTGGGCCAGGAGCATGTAACGCATACCCTGAAGAATGCCCTGAAGAGTAACCAATTGGCTCATGCTTTCCTTTTCTGTGGACCGCGCGGAGTGGGTAAAACGACGTGTGCGCGAATTCTGGCCAAGGTCATCAATTGCCAGCAGCCCACAGCCGACCATGAGCCTTGCCTGCAGTGTTCCTCCTGCCTCGCATTCCAGGAAAATGCCTCTTTTAATATTACTGAACTCGATGCTGCCTCCAACAACACGGTTGAACATATCCGGACCCTTATCGAACAGGTGCGCTTTCAACCGCAGCAGGGTCAGTATAAGGTATTTATCATTGATGAGGTACACATGCTTTCCTCCTCGGCGTTCAATGCCTTTCTGAAGACCCTGGAGGAACCTCCCGGGCATGCTATTTTCATTTTGGCAACAACGGAGAAACACAAGATTTTGCCAACCATCATCTCCCGTTGCCAGATTTATGAATTCCGGCGGATTTTGCCCATGGCCATCGTCCCCCATCTTCGGGATATCTGCCAGCGGGAATCCATTGAGGCGGATGAGGAGGCCCTGCATTTGATTTCATCCAAGGCGGAGGGAGCGTTGCGCGATGCCTTATCGATTTTCGACCGCATCGTTGCTTTTTCCGGGAATACGATTCGCTACGCGGATGTAGTGGAAAATCTCAACGTGCTTGATTACGATTATTATTTCCAAATCGTCGAATTTCTGCTGACTGCCAATCGCCAAGCGCTCCTCCTGGTGTTGGATGAACTTTTGGCCAAAGGTTTTGACGAGGAGTTATTCATGCAAGGGCTTGCCGAACACTTTCGCAACCTCCTTGTAAGCCAGGACGCGCGAACCCTGGGACTACTCGAAGTGAGTGAGGGTCTGCGCGGGAGATATCAGGAACAGGCAACTCTGGCTCCTGCCGATTTCCTCCTTACCGCCATGAATCTGGCTGATCTATGTATGTTGAACGCCCGACTTGCTAGGAATCGACGCCTCCACCTGGAAATTGCCCTTCTCAAAATGGCTCATATTCACCTGCAGTTGCACCCCCAAACAGCAGATCGGCCAGCGGAAGAAAAAAAAAAGCCTGAATCCAGCTTAAGTGTTCCTTCCCCGGAGGCGCCTCATCGGGAAAAGCCTTCCCCTTTACCGGTAGAGACCCCGGCCACTGCCCCTGTTAGGGAAATGGTAAAGGTAACTGTAGGAGAAAGCGGCATGGAGGAAGTCTCCCATTCAGCGCAGGAGGGAATTTCAACGGCAAGTTGGGATCTGGACTCGGAGTCAGTCAGGGAGTTGGACGCTGAAGTAGGCGGGGAGATAGACTTGGAGAGAGGTATCGGGCAGGACCCTAGATTAGGCGAGATCCCGGTTCCGGAAATTGCAGGGGAGAAAATGCCTATTTCCCCACCCAAACAGGGGAAGGATCCGGTTGCTGCACCGGTTGGGGCACTTGGAAAAGTGCCAGAAACAAGGGTAGCAAAAGACTCAGCAAGAGCACTCCAGGAATCAGATGTGGCGAATCATTCCTTGCTTGGTCGACTAATGCTGGAGGTCAGGGAAGAGGCGGAACCGAAGGAGCCCGAAATTCCTGCACCGATTTTGGATAGCGAAGCGCTTCAGATTTTCCAGGATAACTATGCCGAGGAGCTAACCGGCGATGCGGCCCGTATCCTTTGGAAAGCGGTCCGACTGGCATGGGAGCCCGAAGATATCCTGCAAGCGACAGTGACCAGCGCCCTACAGGAGAATGCCCTACGGGAAGATAAGGTATGGATGGAACGCCTGCGCATTTATTTTCGGCGACCGGATCTGATTTTGCAGATTCGGCTCGACCGGAGTGAAATACCTGAGCCGAATACAGGGCAGAAAGCAGAGAGCCAGAGGGAAATATTAGCCCGTTTCCACGCCACCAATCCCGCTATTCGGTCGTTAGCCGAACGCCTTTCCCTCGTTTTGGGAGAGGAATAATAGGTTGGTGGAGACGCATTAGGGTGGTGCCGCATCAAGGTATGCTTCTACGATTCCAGATTCTTCAGGATTTCCCCAACCGCCTGGTCCCAATCGAAACGCACCAATTCTCGTCGTCCGGCCTCCCGCAGGGTTTCCCTTAACTTGGCATCACGGGCTAGCTGCAACATGCCGCGGGCTATATCCTCCACGTCGACAGGATTTACGAGTACTGCGCCCTGGCCGGCAATCTCTGCCATAGCTCCAGTTCGGGAGGTCAACACTGGAACCCCGGCGCCAAATGCTTCTACAATAGGCATGCCGAATCCTTCGTGCAGGGAGACATAGACCAATGCTAATGCCCCGCGCAAGGTGGTCGAAACAGCTTCGTCAGGCAAATAGCCCGTGAAAGCAATATCCTCCCGGTAGGGACTCTCCTCCCTTGCCTGCCAAACGGCCTCCGTCTGCCAGGCCATGCGGCCTGCCACGATAAAACGCACCTGTTGCGGATAGCAACTCCGGAACCGGGTGTAGGCCCTTAACACACGGTCCAGATTTTTCCGGGGATGAATGGCTCCATAATAAAAGAAATAGGGGGAATCAGCTATTTGGACCGCTTGTTCCTCCCGCCTGGAATCCACCTTGCGCAGTCCGTTGTAAATGACGGATATCCGTTCGGGTTGAAGGTTGTAATGCCTGATAAGATCATCGCGTACAAATCGGGAAACAACGAAAACATGTTTTGCCCTTGCCAAGTGCCTGGGTGTGAAAAAGCGGTAGAACCGATTGACCATAGCCGGGATGTGCTGAGGCCACTCCAGGAAAGCCAGGTCGTGAATGGTCATAAAAACGGGAACTCTTGTACTTAGGGTGCCTGACCCCGAATGGGAAAACAATAAATCTGCCTTCCATTTCCTCAATGCCCTTGGCAGGGATATCTCAAACCATATAAACCAGAGGAGGTAGTGGCGTGCAGGTGGCCAGAGTGCCACGGGGATGACATTTGGGAAATCGACGAAGCGGCGAGCCCAAGGCCTGTCGAAAAAGAAAAGGAAGGTATGCTGCGGGCAGGTTTCCACCAGTCTGCGGTAGATTTCCCAGCAGGAGTGCCCTAATCCCTCCATTCGGCCTTCCACCAGGAACCGGGCGTTGATGGCAATGCGCAGCGAGGTTTTCCCGGCGACCTGTTCGACCCGGCCCTTTTCTGTCACAACCTCCTAACGGCCGTCGAGAAGATTTCCCAATCCGCCCAGGATACTTCCCTCGTCCTTACCGCCGCCTCCGGTCTGAGGTGCCGCAGAGAAGATGCGCTGGGCCAGACGACTGAAAGGCAGGGTTTGTATCCATACCGAACCGGGTCCTTCCAGCCTGGCGTAGAAGAGTCCCTCGCCACCGAAGACCATGTTCCGGATGCCTTTCACCATTTCAATCTCGTACTGCACGTCCCGAGTAAATGCCACCAGGCATCCCGTATCCACCAGCAGGGCCTCGCCCAGTGCCAGTTCTTTGCGTGTTACATGGCCACCCGCATGTACGAAGGCCATGCCGTCGCCCTCCAGTTTTTGCATGATGAATCCCTCTCCCCCGAAAAGGCCGCGACCTAATTTTTGGGAAAATTCCAGGCCAACATGTACCCCTTTGGCGGCGCAAAGGAAAGCATCTTTCTGGCAGATAATCTTCCCCTCAAACTTGCCGAGGTCCATGGGTATGATTTTGCCGGGATATGGTGAGGCAAAGGATACCTTGCGTTTGCCGCTACCTCCGTGGGTGAATGCCGTCAGGAAAAGGCTTTCTCCTGTCAGCAAGCGCTTACCTGCTGTGAGCACCTTGTCCCAGATCCCGCCGGCAGCTTCCTTGTGGCTCCCGTCACCAAAAATGGTGGCCATCTGAATCTCAGCGTCCATCATCAAGAAACTTCCGGCTTCTGCAATCACTGTCTCATAAGGATCCAATTCAATTTCGACGTACTGCATCTCCTCGCCGAAAATGGCGTAGTCAATTTCATGTGCTTTCATCATTTTGGATTAAATTTCAAAGGTAAGTAATCCGGTTAACAGCGGACCAGACCGTCCCGTGTTATCTCCAATAGTTTCCTCGATTCGATGAAATGGAGGCTTTCCTCCCGACGCTCCGTCTCAATGCGAATGTAGTTATCTGTAAATCCGGACATCCTACCAGCCGTCCGGGATCGCTCGAAGAGGATAGGACGGGACTGCCCCAGATGGCTTCGGTAAAATGCCATGCGCTTTTGTTCCGATAAGGAAGTAAGCAAGGCATTGCGGCGACGTCTATCGGCTATAGCTACGCTCCCAGGCATTTGGGCGGCTGGGGTATTCTCCCGCTCGGAGTAGGTGAATACATGCAGGTAACTCACCTCCAGGGAGGATATGAATGCGTAGGATTCCTCAAAATCACTTTCCGTTTCCCCGGGAAATCCCACGATGACATCCACACCGATGCAGGCATGCGGCATCCATTGCCTAATTTCCTCCACACGCTCCCGGAATAGATCGCGCCGATAGCGCCGTTTCATGTCCCGCAACTGTTTGTCATTGCCTGATTGCAATGGCATGTGAAAGTGGGGAGCAAAACGCCGGGAGCCAGCCACGGTTTGGATAATTTCCGGGGTACACAGATTGGGTTCAATGGAGGAAATGCGGAAACGTGCTATGTCTGGTACATCGTCGAGCGCCTCAATCAGATCAGCAAACAAGGCTTCCTTTCGGGGCTTCTCGCCTTCGATGACGGCTGTGCCATTTCCAAAATCACCAATATTCACCCCGGTAAGGACAATTTCACGCACTCCCCGCGAAGCGATCTCCCTGACATTCGACAGGACATGGGCCACACTGTCACTTCGGCTGCGGCCCCGCGCCTGGGGAATGGTGCAAAAAGTGCACCGGTAATCGCAGCCGTCCTGAACTTTTAAGAAAGAGCGTGTGCGGTCTCCAACGGAAAAGGCATTTTCAAAATCGAGTGCTGCACTTACTTCCCCCGCTTGGACCATGCCTTTGCCTGGTGATTTGGCCAGGCCCTCGATGAAGGGCAGCATCCGGAATTTTTCCGCAGCCCCCAGCACTAAATCAACCCCCGGTATGCCGGCCACTTCTTCGGGCTTTAGTTGGGCGTAGCAGCCAACAACCACAACCAGAGCCTGGGCATTTTGCCGGAGCACTTGCCTGACGGCATGTCGGCATTTGCGATCAGCCGCATCCGTGACCGAACAGGTGTTTATCACATAGATATCTGCAGTTTCTCGCACCGAAACAGCCCGGTAGCCAGCTGCCTCGAACTGCCTTCCCAAAGCAGATGTTTCTGCATAATTCAATTTGCAGCCCAAGGTTTGAAAGGCAACGGATCGCGGCGTGGACATCCTCGTTATATTGTGGCGCGAAAATAAGGTATTCCCTATTCCTGCTGCTACCTAGTGCCTTGTCCCATCATATAATCATAGATTAGGCGGGAAGATTTGGCCATAATCTCCCGGGCTAAGTCTCCTGATTCCCAACCCTTACTCAGCAGTACCAGGGCATAGCGGCGCCCGTCGGGCAGGATGACCAGGGCCGAATCGTGGCTATGTCGGGTGATGGATCCTGTCTTATGGGCCACTTCAACACCAGGAGGCAGGAGAGCGGGAATGATTTCATTGAAATACTGTGCTTTAAGGATGTCAAGCATTTGCCGACAGGCGTCGCGGCTAATAAAATCGCCCTGGCCGAGCCGCTCGAACAGTAACATGAGGTCGAAGGCTGTTGTAGCGTTGTTTAGGCCGGCGTCAAAGGCCTTTTGATCTTCTACACCGCGAAGGATGCGGATATCTCTGGCTCCAAGGTCCCGCATGTTTTGTGTTACACGGCGGGCATCGGCTATTTCAATGAGGATGTTTGTGGCTAGGTTAGAACTATAGGTAATCATGTCATAAATAAGCCGGTACAGGGTAACTTTTCGCCCAACTTTGTCGTACAGGCGGCTTTCCGAATCTACGGTAACAGCCATGCTGTAAGGAGATCCATCTACGATACTGCTGAAGGTATTCTTAACCGTAATGGAATCGTCGAGGCGTAGCTGCCCAGCCTCTATCTGTCGGAATAGTTCTACCATGACAGGGGTCTTCATAGTACTGGCCGCATGGACCAGGGAATCGGCGTGTATAAGGAGTTGATTTTTAGGATTTCCTACATCCCGGAATGCCATGCAGAACAATCCTGGCGAACGTCCGAATGTTTCCCTGACGGCGCGATCGAGGTCCTGCAGGGATTGTTGACCAGACAAGGGTGTCAGGCACAAAAGGAAAGGGAGAAATCTGCACATGCTGGGGAGAATTTTCCGACGATTAATTAGAATAATAGCGTTCAGGACAAAAATAGGGAAGAACCCTCATTCACTTCCTCGTCCGTCATCGAGCAGCAAGGATTCCTCCGGTACATCCCAATCGGGCAGTATTTCATCCTGCAGATATCGACACCATAGGCAGGTCGATTGACCGCAGCCCCGGTAGAAGTCGCGGGCTTGAATCTGTCGGAATACTTCCCCCACCTTCTGGCGGAATGTAGAAAGTTCCGCTGCGCCCAAGGTTAAGACCACCATACGGTCCGGGCTACCGGCAGCCTCCTCAAGGAAGACGAGTTGACTTTCGGATACGAGAAATCCATCGTGATCCTGTCCCTCGAACAGCAGGCGATAGAACGCCATTTGTCGCCAATAGATTCCACCGAAAGGATTACTTCCTTTCCATGTGGGGGCACTCAGGGAGCCTTTGCGAAGCCTTCCTGTTTTATAGTCCGTAATACGTACCCTGGCGCCGGGAAGATAATCCACCAGGTCAATCACCCCTTTCCAGACATTGCCCTGTCTGTCTGAGAATTGCATTGCCCATTCTGAGCGAGAATCCCGGCTGGGAAGCGATGAGGCGTCAAATTGAGCGATGGCATAGAGGCCACGTTGGCGGAAATTTTCTCGAGCAGCGGGAGGGAAGTTATGGGATTTACGCTGGAAATGTTTTTCGAACAACTCCCCGAGGGCGATTTGTCCGCGCCCCATACGCTGCCGGGTGGCATGTTCGGCCAGGACTTCATGCAGGAGGGTGCCAAAAATGGCCTCTTTTCCTGGGCTGGGCTGGATGCCTAAGATGTCGCGGTAATAAAAGGAGAGGGGGCAATCGAGATAGCGGTTCAGTGCTGAAATGCTTAGCGCGAAAGCTTCCAGTCTCTCTTCTATGAATGGATTGGGGGGCCGAAGCGTTGCCGGCAACTGCAAGCCGCGCAGGCGATTTTCTGCAACCTGCTGGAGGATGTCTTCCACTGCTATCGGTTTTTCCTCACGGACAAGCCCATCCTGGATTAATTCGGAGACAAACATGGACGGCATCTGGCTTTTTCCTTCCGGGCTTCGCTCGCTGTAGCTGATTTGGAGGAAGCGGGAAGCCCTGGTTAAGGCAACATAAAACAGTCGGCGGCCAGCTTCGGTCTCATCCTCTTCAGGGTCTCGGAGCAGCGAAGGAGGAAAGGAGAAGGAACCTGATGATCCCGACTTTCCTTCCCAGGCAGCTTCTATACAATCGTACAAAAATACATAGCCAAATTCCAGGCCTTTGGATCGGTGGGCAGTCAGCAACTGGACGCCAGTCTGCGTGGACTGCGGCATTTCCAGGTGAAGGGGGAGCCGATTTACCTGCATCCGCTCTAGGGAGGCAAGAAAATCTTCTACGCTGAGGTCGGGCATTCGGGCCAGGGCGGTTTCGGCAAAGTCGGCTAGGGTATTAAGTATTTGCACCTGTAGTACGCTGTCCCGTTGTTTCAACACCTGTTTGAGCAGGCCACTTTGGTGGAGGACATATTCAAGAAATGCGGGAAGAGTCCGGTTACGACCTTGGCGGAGGGCTTCTTTTAGGAAGAGGCTGCAGTGCCGCAGGGCTCCCCTGTTTTCCAGTTCCAGTTCTTGCCAGGTCTCTTCCTGGCGGATAAGGTCCAGCCAGGTGTATTCCCCAGCTCGGCGATGGCAGCTCAGGGCAAGCAAATCCCCAACGGGCAATTCCCAGTGCGCGTGGTAGAGAAGCACGGCCAATTCGGCCTCTGCTCCTTCGGATTCTTGCCAGGCATGCACCAGAAAACGCAGGATGCGCATGACTTTTCGCACCACCGGAGCCTGAAGGATATCCATCGGGCGGCCGCTATGGAAGGGTATGGCGTTTTTTTCAAATAGGCCGACCAGTTCATCGCCCTGACGATTATTCCGATAAATGACAGCGATGTCGGAGGATTCCACTCCCTGTTCCAATAGTTTCCTAATAGCCAAAAGTAGGCCAGCTTCCTCTTGGCGCCGGTGCCCGTAGGCTATCACCTGGGGCGATGCCATCACTTGCCGGAGGGGGGAGGCCGCTTGCAATGGCTCTGGTTGGTCTCCCTGGGCAGCTGAGCGAAGGGTATTTCGACGAATGAGGTGAAAAGCAGCGTTGAGTATGTCCTGGGTTGAGCGGTAATTCTCCTGCAACCGGACCATCTGAAGGTTCGTGCCATATCGCAGGATCAGATCTTCCAGGTAACGGAGGCGGGCACCCTGAAAAGCGTACACGGACTGATTTTCATCGCCGACTACGAACAGGTTGGGGGTGTCCCAGTAGTTGAGGAGGGATTGCACAAGGGCAAACTGGGCACCGTTGGTATCCTGGAATTCGTCAAGCAGGACGTAGAGGAATTGTTCCTGATAGAATCGAAGGAAATAGGTATTCTCACGAAATGCCTGAAGGACCCACAATAGCATGTCCTCGTAGTCGTAACGTTGTCGCCGTTTTTTCTCTTGCTCGTAAGCAGCAAACAGGTCGATACCCGCACGAAGGCGTTCGTAGCGGCGCAAGGCTTCGTGGTAAAGCCCTTCCTTAAGGTCCCCGGCCTGATAGATCCCCTGCCGGCGCTTGTAACGAAACTCGGGGAGGAAATCCATGCTGGCACAATATTGTTCGATGTTTTTTATCAGGTCATTAACTTGGTGATTTTCCCGTTTCATCCACTGAAAGAGAGATCGCAGTTCCCGTTCAAACAGGTAGGGGCTTGCATAACCTTTGCGAAGCGGATGATCCCAGGGGAGAACATCCAGGATACTGCGGATGATATCCATCCTTTCCAAATCGCCGAGGGCTTCCAAGTCAGGATAGCCAAAAAGGTAGCGGTTTTGCTGAATGATCTGGTTGCAAAATCCGTGGTAGGTAAGTACTTGAACTTTCAGGCCTTCGGGTCCTAGGCCCTGAAGCAGCCTGCTTTTTAAAGCGTGGACGCCAGCATCGGTGAAAGTGAGGCAAAGGATGCTTCGGGGAAGGGTATCTGTTTCTTGGAGTATGGTGCCGACCTTTACGGCAATTAACTGGGTCTTACCAGTTCCCGGTCCGGCCAGAACCAAGGTGGGGCCTTCGGGCTGGGCGATGGCGGCCCTTTGGGCAGCATTAAGTGCCTTTGTCCATTGGTGGAATTGGGCTAATCTGGAATCATTTAATCTGGCATCTGGAATTTGAGAATCCGGAATCATTTAATCTGGCATCTGAATTTGGGAATCTATCCATTTGGCGTGCCATTTAGCCCTTGGCCTCCAAACGCAAGTTTTCCTTGAAGGATAAAGATAGCGAAATA
>Ga0169931_10000178_pt1 | contig 99118 bp, 70 predicted proteins | sample Kivu_15m_20L_FD_129675 | JGI IMG/M metagenome (GOLD analysis project Ga0169931, IMG submission 129675) | Freshwater microbial communities from Lake Kivu, Western Province, Rwanda to study Microbial Dark Matter (Phase II) - Kivu_15m_20L... | ecosystem: Environmental > Aquatic > Freshwater > Lake...
GAGGACCTAACGTGTCCGGGGAAGCCGGATATTGGTCGCCAGCGTTGCTCGCCAAGAGCAGCCGGAAATAAAGACGTTTCCCTTTCGATGAAAGTCCTTTGTCAGGAGCCGCAAAGCCATGTTGGTACTCACCCGCAAGAAGAACGAAAGCATCATTATCGACGGCGGTATCGTGATCGAAGTTTTGCAGATCAGCCGCGACCAAATCCGGATCGGGGTAACTGCCCCTTCGGAAATCAAAGTCCTCCGCAGCGAACTGCGCCCCTTCTCCCAGCAGCAACCGGTTCTCGCCGGAGGGGCTGGTTCTATTGCCGATGGGGCTGGCTCTCTCCCCGACGCCGCACCGCTGGCCAATTTCGTGGCCAGCATCAACGCGGCCAATGGAAATCGACTGCACTGCGTCCGCGAGCCCGACGCCGTCTTCCAAACCAGCAGCCAACAACCATGTCGCCTCAAAATCGCCTTCGCCAGCTAACCAGATCGCTAACCAGTTTCTAGAGCAGGCATCCCCAACTGCTCAGTAGCTGGAGAATCGCGTCCATCGTTCACATTCACCGGGCCGCAGTGAGTGAGTTGCTGGTCGAAAAGTCACACGGCCCTGCGGCTCCGGTTCAATGTATTGTTATGCCCGTCGAGGTGAAGGTCATTGCCCAACCGCCCTAATAAGGTTTCTATTCTACCAAACACTGCCGTCGGCTGCGAATCTGATGGCGTTTTAGTATTGCAATCGATAAGATGATATCGCACTCGCCACCAGAACAATTGCAAGGCTGCCGGTTAGGATTCGTTCGTCAACAGAGCTACCAGACACAAATAAGATTGCAAAGATTACTGCTCCTAGAAGGCACAAAACAGAGCAGACAAAAAGCAGAACGTCGGCAAATCGGGAGTGCATGAAACGATGCAACAAATGCCGGTTGAAGCGGTCTTCTATTGCGGCCTTGCAATGCCAGCAGTGAATCGAGTTGTTGCCGTTTGGAGCTGAGCATTTCTCGCAGGTCGGCATTGGAAATCTGGCCTCTCTTGCATAGCGTTAACATTCACCGGTCCGCGACAAGTGACCGTCCATCTGAATACGCCCGGCTTCGCGGCCCCGGTGCATTGCTTTGTTATCCGAAAAACACTCCAATGCTCCACGCCGACACGAATAAAAGGATGACTACAATGGCCGCAAACATAAATGCCAGTTGTGTGAGTATGCGGCGATGTGAAGTCCCGTGTTTCAGTCCAACATAGGTGTTCAACCAGGCGACAAAAAGAATGATGATACAAAACACGTTAAGCGCCGCACCAGTTGGATCGATATAAGCAATCAAAATTCTCTCCGTGTTCTTTCAGCGTGCACTTTCTTCCCGTTCGCGTTCGCGTTCTAAGTGAGATAACTAGGGTTTGGGACTGAAAAGCCTAGCGCGCCGAGGGTTCAGAGCGATTCGGGACAATCGTTCTGCGCTCGGCTCGCCGCTAGATCGCTCGTGTGGTGGGTGCGCACCGCGGTTGAGTCAAATCTGAGTGCCGAGTCAACCACGCGGCTGCGACCCACCCTACCCTCTTCCCCCGGGTCTTTGTGCCTCTATATGAGGAACTCCTAGCCTCCGCGCGAGGTACTCTTAACGACGCAGTTGCTTGAGCAGCTTCATCATTTGGTCAACGTCCAGCGATATCTCCTCGCCCGGCATCGCAGCTTGGATCAGCGTGCGCCATCGCTCGGGGATTTCATCCAGCTCAACTCGCTGATTGCTGTTTTTGTCCCAGCGCTCCATCAGCCGCAAGGCCTGCTCCCGAGCCGCATCCTCCGCACTGGCCGCAGGGCCGAATTCCTGACGAGCCCGAGCTTCTGAAAGCGGAATCGCGACGTCGAAATATCCGATCATCATCTCTTCCCAAGTCTGATCGCCCCAGCGAACTCGGCTCTTGGAATCAGGGTTGTTCAGGTTCTTTTCAGAATTGTCGTACTTGGCCGTGCAGAAGATTTTCGTTCCTTTCGGAAAAGTCATCTGCTCCGCAGCCAAATACGATGTCTGCCAATTGAAGTCATACTCCGGAACATCGAGCAGTGTCTTTCGCTCTCCATCGGGCAGAACCGCCTCGTATTTGAAAGCTTGTCCGCGTAGGTGCATGTGTGGCATCAGGCTGATAATGGGCCATTCGCCCAGCGGACGGCGATTGGCTGCCGTTTCGACATGCCCCCGCTTTCCGGGCGGGATGTTGATTCGCGGGTTCACCGCGCTCGTCGTGCAGACTTCATGCGTGATCTCGCTGGCGCTGGCAAAGACCAAGCCGAGTTCGCTGAGGTCTTCTTGCGGCGAACCGATCGGCGTGTAGTGCACTTGGAAGACCAGCTCGGAGTCCTTAGGCAGACGCTTCGCCATACCAGCCGGCAACGTTTGCGGCAGCATCCCGGGAACGTATCCGCACAGAAATCCATCCAGCCCTTCGTTGCTTCCACCCAGCCCATCAGAGCCGCGTGGCCGAATGAAGCAGAGGATGTGGTGCACGACGCGCAAGTTGCTCGGTCGCAACTCGGCAGCTTGAATCCATTTGTCTTCGATAAGTTTCGGATCGACGACGAAGTACGTGTACTTGACGTCCCCCTTGGCTCGAACCTTGACCGGTTCCGGTGTGATTTTCAAAACCAGATCGGGCGTTTTCGGCAACTGCCAGCCTGCGACGAACTCAGGCGCCGGGGGAACGGTACTCAGGTCGCCCGCCGGCGCCCCCGCGGCAACCCAGTCCAGCAGAATCTGTTTTTTCTCTGAGCTGAGACTGCAGTCGTTGGCCCACTTTCCGAATTTGGGGTCGGCGTGCCAAGGCGGCATCCGGTTGTCCTTGACCACTTCACCAATCATTTCGGCCCAGCCAGCAACCTCTTCGTAATCACTCATTGCAAAAGGGCCGATTTGTCCCTCTCGATGGCAACGCACGCAGTGTTCGTTGAGGATCGCCGCGACATGCGAGGCATACGTGATCGAAGCTGAATCGCTTGGTTTGCGCTGAAATGAAATCAAACAGCCCGGCGCTTCAGTTCGCGATGTTTCAATCTGAGCACCCGAAAGCAATGCGTCGATCGCCAACTTCAAATCTTCGCGCGTTGACTCTTTGCGCTGATAACCGACACCATATTGATCGTCGACTCTTCCCTGATAACGAATCGCGCCCGACTCATCCAGCAAGACGACTTCCGGGGTCCGTGTGATCTTCAATTGCCGCGCGAGGTGCTGGCCAATGTCGCGAGCGAACTCAAATGAAAGCTTGTGCTCGCGTGCAAAGGCCGCCATCTCTTCGAGTGAGTCTTGCGGATTTGGGTCAACCGCGAGGAACTCGACTTTTCCTTGATACTGCTCGGACAATTGCTGCAGTCTTCCCGCGTAGAGTTTGGCCAAAGGACAGCCAGTGCCAAGAAAGGCAACAACTCGAACTTGTTTGGCTTGAAGAGGCCAAGCAACCGGTTCGCCGCGAAAGCCTTTCAATTCGACAGCCGCTTCGGAGCCTTCGGTATTGGCTGACGGTGTGCCTTGCGGAAGTGAGTCCTGTGCAAAACATTGACTCTGATAGCACTCGCTGGCCGAAACTCCGAAGGCAAGCATCGTCAACGCGAAAAGCTTCTGTGCGAATTTCAGTGTTACCATCAGAATTCTCCAATTGGCTAAATTTGAGCCAGCAGCGCGGTCTCGATAAAGTCAGGCTTTAGCAATCGAGTCAGTGGGGGACTTGTCTCCACGGGACTGGCCAGTCCGTTTCACCAGCCAAAGGGGACTCGCGACGGCGGGCGAAAACCGGCCGGGCCATTCGGCGGCCTTAGCCAAACTGCGGTCAAGACCGTTCCCCGTTTCAACCCGTATCAAACTGCCAGAAAACGCCCAAGCAGACAACTCGAATTCTGTCCTCGGAACGGCAACCCGCGGGTTCCCCCGCAGACTCGGCCTTGAATTGGCGCTTGCCGCGAGCGTAAGATTCTTGCTCGGGAAACCGGAAAGAAACTTCGCCACCACGGGGACTTAACCCCAGCCGCGGTCGCTAGGTTTCGGCTTTCTCTCCTGGAATAGAAATTTACTTTGATTCGGCAGCTACTGCTTTTAGATCAGAGCTTTCGACCAGTCTTCAATTGGATCACTTCATGAAATGCCAAAAGTGTGAGAAACCTGCCACGTTTCACATCACCGACCTGACGGTCGAGCCGCTGATGGCACTTCATCTCTGCCCAGATTGTGCAAAACAGTACCTGCAGCCCGAACAAGCCGCGTTGCCAGCCCCGACGATGTCGAGCGTGATCGACAAGCAGCTGAAACTGGAGCAGACGGCCGAAGAACTAAAGGAACTCGACTCCAAAAGCTGTCCGGTCTGCGGGGTTAGCTTTTTCGAGTTTCGCCAGGCCGGTCGGCTGGGCTGTCCGCACGACTACGAATTCTTCCAAAGCGAACTTGAGCCTTTGCTGCTGAACGTGCATGGCAACACGAAACACGTTGGCAAGCACCCCCGACGAACTCCGCTGGAGAACGAAACGACGAATCAAGTCATCCAGCAGCGGCGCGAACTGCGCGACGCTGTTGAGACCGAGGATTACGAGCGAGCCTCCCGGATTCGCGACCAAATCCGCACATTTGAGACGGATGTGCGCGACGCTGCCGATAGCGGCAAGGAACCGAAGAGCCGCAAGGGGAGCAAAGGATGATCATCGAAGACCTGGCGGACCGGATTGGCGAATGGCTCCGCGGAAGCGGTCCAGAGTCGGATATTGTGATGAGCAGCCGGATTCGGCTGGCTCGCAATGTCGCTGACTTTCCCTTCATCCGCCGCTGCTCGGATATCGATCGAGCTAATCTTGAGTCGACGATCCGAGAGAGTATGAAGCGGCATCCGCGACTCGCCGAGCTCGATTACGTTAATGTCGCACTCCTCGAGCAAATCGACCGCCAGTTTCTGGTCGAGCGTCAGCTAATCAGCCGAGAACTCTCCGACGCCGAGGGAGCCCGATCAGTCGCTATCGAAAAAGAAGAACGCCACAGCGTGATGATCAACGAAGAGGATCATCTGCGGATTCAGGTCATGCACAGCGGATTCGATCTCCAGAATGCTTGGGAGAGAATCAACGAACTAGACGACATGATCGAAGGCCAAATTCGCTACGCCTATCACCAGCAGTACGGGTATCTCACTGCCTGTCCGACCAACGTTGGGACTGGGATGCGAGTCAGCGTGCTGGTCCACTTGCCAGCCTTGGTCATTACCCAGCAAATCGACAAGGTCTTCCGCAGCCTCCAGCGAATCAATCTCGTGGTTCGCGGGCTCTACGGTGAAGGCTCCCAGGCGATGGGCGACTTCTATCAAGTCAGCAACCAGATCACGCTCGGCAAGACAGAAGAGGATTTGGTTCGCCGAGTCAGCGAAGTTGTTCCCGTGCTGATTAATTACGAGCGAAAAGCTCGAGAATACTTGATCAACGAAAATCAGCACGACCTGTTCGACCAAGTCAGCCGGGCCTATGGGACGCTGCAGAACGCCCAGCAAATCAGCAGCGAGGAAACGATGCATCTCCTTTCGCGAGTACGAATGGGGATCAATCTGGGACTGATTGGAAACGTTGAGATTCCGACTATTAACAAGCTCTTTGTACACACCCAGCCAGCTCACTTGCAGAAGCTGTCTCGGGCGATTCTCTCCAATTCTCAGCGCAACATCGAGCGGGCAAATTATCTCCAGAGTCATCTGCGCCCACGCACCGATTCAAGCGAGAACAACTAAGGTCAGTTGAACGCCAAGAATTGGCGCGCCACTCTCGGCTCGTACTTTACGCTTCCTTTCCTTCGTTTAGCCCGTAACCGCTGGGCGAGGCGATCCCGGCGGCAAAGAAACCATCGCCTACCCCTGCTCTCCTGAGCGGCACGGCGCTAGCCGCCGCTGGAACTCGCGCCAACCGGCGTTTGTGTTTTCCTGAGCGGCACGGCGCTAGCCGCCGGTGGAATCTAAAAACCAGTTCGCAATTCAGCAGGCTGGCTTAAAGCACCAGCAAGGGCAACCGGCGATTGTGTTTTCCTGAGCGGCACGGCGCTAGCCGCCGGTGGAATCTAAAAACCAGTTCGCGATTCAGCAGGCTGGCTTAAAGCACCAGCAAGGCCAGCCATTTACAGTTGTCCTGCCCAAGCCTCATGAACCGCAGGCATTCGCCGCGCCGCTGGAACCGGCCCCCACCGGCGGCTAGAGCCGATCCGCTCAGGGTGTGATGGTGTCGCCCATGCTTTCGAGATGGACCGCTCGATTGAAACTGCAAAACAATTGACTCAACCGCCCTGCGCACCCACCAATCGAGCGAATGTCAACAAAATAACGATCAGCATGTCCAGTCGCTGGCTCAAACAACGGTTTGCCGATAGGGACTGCAAGCGAAGTTCTTGCTAAAGCTCAGGTGATTTTCTTGCTAGAATACACGGGCTTGATTTTGGTTGTGCGGCTGCGCAATAAAAGCGGTACGAAGTGGCTATTGGAACAGCGATTCGCTTTCCCCGAACCAGGTCTTTAGGTTTTATCCCTGCGGAAGAGTAATGATCACCAGGATTCTATCGAGCAGCTCATTGCTGGCCGGCTTTTGCCTCGTTTTATTGGGCCAGCCGACTGCGGCTCAAACCGTCACCTATAACCGCGATGTCCGGCCGATTCTGGCTGATAACTGTTTCGCTTGCCACGGTCCCGACAGCGCTGCCCGCCAAGCCGACCTGAGGCTTGACCAGCGGCAGGCAGCAATCGATGCCGGGGCGATTGAACCGGGCGACGCCGACGCGAGCGCACTGGTCGATCGGATTTTCTCAGACGATCCCGACCTTATCATGCCTCCGCCCGACTCCCATAAGCAACTCTCCGCAGAGCAAAAGCAGACGCTCAAGAAGTGGGTGGCCGATGGAGCCAAATACGAAGCCCATTGGTCGATGATCCCGCCCCAGCTTCCCGGCCTCCCGCAAGTTAAAAATCCAAATTGGGTTCGCAATCCGATTGACGCTTTTGTTTTAGCCAAGCTGGAAGCGGCGGGCTTGCAACCGGCCCCTGAAGCAGACCTTGCCACGCTCATCCGCCGCGTTTCCCTCGATCTCACTGGGTTGCCTCCTACACCAGAAGAAGTCGCGCAAGTTCTCAACGACCCCTCGCCGCAGCGCTACGAAAATTTCGTCGACCGGTTGCTCGCCAAGCCGCAGTGGGGCGAGCACCGCGGTCGCTACTGGCTCGATTACGCCCGGTACGCAGACACCCACGGCATTCACTTTGATAACTTCCGCGAAGTCTGGGCCTATCGCGATTGGGTCATCAATGCGTTCAACGCGAACCAGCCTTTCGACCAATTCACCATTGACCAACTCGCCGGTGACTTGTTGCCAACACCGACACTCGAGCAGCAGGTCGCCACCGGTTTTAATCGCTGCAACATTACGACCAACGAAGGAGGCGTGATCGGCGAAGAGTATCTCGTGCTCTACGCTCGCGACCGGGTGGAAACCACATCGCTGGTTTGGTTGGGTTTAACTACAGGCTGCGCCGTCTGTCACGACCACAAATACGACCCGCTGACCCAAAAAGAGTTCTACGAGCTCGCCGCGTTTTTCAACAACACGGTTCAGGGGCCGATGGACGGCAACATCAAAGACACTCCGCCCATTCTCGTTGTCCCCCTCAAAGCCGACCGCCAGCGCTGGGATGAACTCAAAGGCGAACTCGCTTCGCTGGAACAGCAGCACAGCGGTATGCGGGAAACCGTCAAGCCGGAATTTGAAGGTTGGCTGGCGAATCAAGCCCAACAAGTCGCCTCGCTGCGCGAGCGAATGCCGACAACTGAAGGGCTCGATTTCCAAGCACTTCTCAGCGATGGCGGCACTTCGGCACTCTCTGCTTTTCATCGCGGACAGTTGCAGCGGGTCAGCACGCGGGGAAATGCCGTCTGGCAACCGGGTGCGATTTCCGAACAAGCTTGGCAGGTGACCCGCGAGTCCCAGCCGGAATTTCCTGATGTGGGTGACTATGAACGCGACCAAGCATTTACCGTAGCCGCCTGGGTCAAACTGCCCCACGAAAATGTCACCGGAGCGATCGTCGCTCGGATGGACGAAGCCGATAAGTTTCGCGGCTGGGATTTCTGGCTGCAGGGTGGCCGGGTCGGAACCCATCTTGTCCACAACTGGCCGCAGAGTGCACTCAAAGTCGTCGGGCGACCGCGGCTCTCTCCCGGTCGATGGCATTATGTCGCCATGACTTATGACGGCAGCGGCCGACCCGAAGGCGTGCAGATCCTGATTGACGGCGAATCCGTTCCGACAGACGTCGAGCAGAATTCCTTGAGCGAATCGATCCGCACCAAGACTCCCCTGCGGATCGGTAATCGCAGTGGTAACGCACTCAGCGAAAATCTTTTAGTCCAAGGTGTTCGAGCCTATACCCGTGTGGTGCCGAAATCAGAAATTGCTCAGCTTCAAGAGTGGGAACGAAACGGATATCTCTTCGGTCGCCAAGCACCGCTCAATGATGAAGAACGAGCCGAATTGCTCGATTGGTATCTGCGAACACAGCATGCGGGCTATCGCGAACTGACTGAGACGTTGAACGCACGTCGCGGCGAGGCGCGAGAGCTCGAAGCCCGTGGAACCAGAGCTCATGTGATGGCCGAACGGGGCGATCAGCAACCAACCGCTTATGTGCTGTTCCGAGGTGATTACGACAAGCGACGCGATCAGGTTTTCCCGGATACGCCAAAAGTTCTGCCACCGATGCCCGAAGACCTGCCGCGCAATCGGCTGGGACTCGCCCAATGGCTGGTCCGTCCCGAGAATCCGCTGATGGCCCGGGTCACAGTCAATCGCTTCTGGCAGGAAGTTTTTGGCCAAGGAATTGTCAGCACCGCCGGCGACTTCGGTGTGACGGGCCAATTGCCTTCGCACCCCGAACTGCTCGATTACCTCGCGGTCTCGTTCCGCGAGGAGGGCTGGGACATCAAGCGATTTTTTAAGAACCTCGTCACCAGCGCGACCTATCGCCAAATTGCTCAAGTCACCCCCGCCAAGCTGGAGGCCGACCAAGCCAATGTGCTGCTTTCACGCGGCCCTCGCTTCCGCATGGATGCCGAGATGATTCGCGATTACGCACTCGCAACCAGCGGCTTGCTCTACTCCGAAATCGGCGGACCAAGCGTACGACCTTATCAGCCGCCCGGAGTTTGGGAAGCCGTCGCCATGCCCGAAAGCAACACCAAGAGTTATCGCGAGGACGTCGGACAAAACCTTTACCGTCGAAGTATGTACACTTTTTGGAAGCGTGCGGCCCCACCCGCCTCGATGGACATTCTCAACGCCCCAAATCGGGAAACGTGTACCGTCCGTCGCGACCGAACCAACACGCCTTTGCAGGCACTGGTGACGCTGAATGATCCCCAGTTCGTTGAAGCGGCACGCGTGCTCGCCCAGCGTCTGCTGCAGGACAAGGGGGCGCTTGCGGCCGGGCGGCAATCGGAGTTGATGCAGCAAGCTGCGAAAATCCTTTTGGCTCGTCCCTTTACCGATCAAGAACTCGTGATTGTGCGCGACTCGCTCGATTCAATTCGTCGGCAATTCGAGGCGAATCCAGATGCGGCAAAAGAGTTGCTTGCCATCGGCCGGGCTCCCCAGATGCCGGAACTACCGCCAGCTGAACTTGCCAGCTGGACAATGCTTTTGAATCAGCTGATGAACCTTGACGAACTGCTCAATAAATAAATCGGCTTGCTGATTGTGCTCCGAACGAATTTGAATACTTAGAGACGACTTGAAGAAGAGGAACAGGGTACAAATGGCTTTCAACCAGGTTCACCCAATGTTTGCTGATTACGTTCGCTACGAAACACGCCGGCAATTTTTTCGCCGCGGTGGCAACGCTGTGGGGGCGGCGGCGCTCGCAGCGCTGGCCGGCGGCGAGTTGCTGGCCGACGACGGCGCGCAAAAGGCTGATGACAAACCGCAAGTTGCTACGGGCGGCGTGCCGGGCCTGCCCCATTTCCCTGCCAAAGCCAAAAACGTGATCTACCTGCACATGGTCGGCGGCCCGTCACAAATGGACCTGTTCGATTACAAACCGCAGATGACCGAGTGGTACGACAAGGACCTCCCCGAGTCGATTCGCAACGGCCAGCGTTTGACCACAATGACCAGCGGCCAGTCGCGTTTCCCGATCGCTCCCTCCAAGTACAAGTTTGCGCAACATGGCAAGTCAGGAGTTTGGCTCAGCGAACTCCTTCCCTGGACCTCGAAAGTGGTCGATGAAATGTGCTTCATCCGCAGCATGCACACCGAAGCCATCAATCACGAGCCGGCGATTACCCACATGCAGACCGGCAATATGGTCACCGGTCGACCCTGTATCGGGTCGTGGGTCTCCTACGGCCTCGGTTCACTCAACAATAATCTTCCGACCTTTGTCGTGCTCGTCGCCCAGCCTACGAACAAAGAGCAGATTCAGGCGATCTCCGCTCGGCTCTGGCACAGCGGCTACCTCTCCGGCGTTCACGCTGGAGTTAGTTTTCGCTCAATGGGCGACCCAATTCTTTACATCAACAATCCGCAAGGCGTTTCGTCTGACCTGCGGCGAACGACCCTCGACGGACTCAAAGCGCTGAATGAGCTGAACTATCAGAAAGTCGGCGACCCGGAAATCCACACGCGGATTTCTCAATATGAACTCGCCTTCCGGATGCAGAACAGCGTGCCGGGACTAGTCGATCTCAGCCAGGAAGCAGCGACAACGTTTGAGCTTTACGGCGAAGAGGCAAAGAAGCCGGGCACTTATGCCAACACGGTGCTGCTGGCTCGCCGGTTGGTCGAGCAAGGCGTTCGCTTTGTGCAGGTCTATCTGAATAACTGGGATCACCACAGCAATGTTTCGGTGCGGCTGCCGATGCAGTGCAAAGATGTCGACCAAGCGAATTACGCGCTGATCACTGACCTCAAGCAACGCGGGATGCTCGATGACACGCTGATTATCTGGGGCGGTGAGTTCGGCCGGACAATTTACTCTCAAGGTGGCTTGTCACCCGACAACTACGGTCGCGATCACCATCCGCGGTGCTTCACGATGTGGATGGCCGGCGGGGGTGCCAAGGGTGGCACGGTTTACGGCGAGACGGATGACTTCTCCTACAACATCGTCAAGGATCCCGTGCACGTTCGCGACTTCCACGCAACGATCTTGCATCTGCTGGGAATCGACCACGAACGCTTTACGTTCAAGCATCAAGGTCTCGACCAGCGATTGACCGGAGTGGAGCCTGCCAAGGTAATCAAAGAATTGCTCTCTTAATCAGCAAGCCAATTTTCGAGGCGAAACGGCGTGCGCTAATCTTGTGGTGATATTACCTCTTCAGGCAAAGTCATCGCCTTCAATCGCGGTAATAGTGATCGTCTTGAAGGTAGCGGAACCATAATTCACTGCCCGCCTCGGAAAGTGCCTGTTGAAGCGGACCGCCGAGGTCTTTGAGTTCCGAGATTCGCTTCTCGTACTCGGCGCGTTCCGCGGGTGTCATGTTTTTGAGTCGTTCTCGAAAGGCGTTCATCTCAACCCTCTGCGGGCTCGATTCATACGCCAATTGCAAAATTGCCAACTCCCGCGGATCGAACCAAGTCAGTTCACACCGCTCGCACTCATCGATCATGAAACCGAACTCTTTATCCGCCGCCTTGCTCATCTGAGTGCGGCACTTCGGACAACGAATCTTACCCAGCGTGTCATGCTGAGGCGCATTCCGTGCCTCCTCAATCAGTTGATCAATATCCTTGTCGATTCGTTGCTTGATAGTCTTTGCCCGGTAATTGGAGAGCAGCAGACCAAAGCATTCGGAACACTGATCGACATTGGCGTTGGCGTAGACCGCTTTACGTAATCTGACATCGCAAGTTGGGCATTTCATCAGAACGCTCATGTCCGTGAAAAAAGACTATCTCAGATTAAGAGTCGTGCCTCGCTGTTGACTGGACATTCGCCCGTGTCTCGCCGTTAAAGTAACTCGGAAAGTTGGTGGCTACTCCGCGGCGTGAGCCGATCGCATACGCAGGTTCTTTCTGCTGTCCAGTCGAGGAGATGCCATGAAAAAGGGCAACAGATTTGTTCCTGTCGATACTACTTCAAATGTTCCAGCAGATATTCCCAGCGGAGCATGCCGTAAGTGCTGCCGATTCCGTGGTCAAATTCCGGATAGACCATCAGGTCAAATCGCTTGTTGGCTGCGTGGAGCGACTTGCCCAGTTGCCAGGTGTTGGCCGGGTGGACGTTGTCGTCTACCAAGCCGTGCACAATGAAGAGTTTGCCTTTCAGTTGCGAAGCAAATTGCATACAGGCGCCGGCCGAGTAACCGTCAGAGTTCTCTTCCGGAGTCCGCATGTATCGCTCGGTGTAAATCGAATCATAATTTCGCCAGTCCGTCACTGGCGCACCCGAGACGGCAACTTGAAACACATCGGGGTACTTGAGGACCGCTAAGGCCGACATGTAGCCGCCGTACGAATGCCCAAAAATGCCGACCCGATTGGCGTCGATGTAAGGGCGCTGGCTGAGGTAACGCACGCCGTCCGCTTGGTCAGCAATGTCGGGACCGCCGAGCTTAAGGTAAGTCGCCGCCTCGAATGCTTTGCCGCGGCCAACCGTGCCGCGGTTGCCAATTTTGGCTATCACAAAACCAAGCTCGCAGGCTGGATTCATCGGCGTGTAACGATTGTTAAACGCCTGCGACTCGGGACCTCCGTAAACATCGATGACCAGTGGATACTTCTTGGTCTCGTCAAAGTTGGAGGGTTTGCTCAGCACGCCATAAATCATGGTTTTGCCGTCATCTGCAAGAAACGAAAACATCTCAGGAGCCGACAACCCCTCGGCGACGGCTGCGTCTTTGGTCCCCGTCGCCAGCACAGCCACTTCTTTACCAGCCTCGTCGTAGACTACCGTACTCGGCGGCACATCGTACTGCTCTCGCACCGCAAGTACAAAGTTGTTGGATGGGGCAATGTCGAAAGAAGTGTGATTCAGCGGACTGCTGGTCAGACGCCGGTCATCGGTTCCATCGAGCTTGACGCGATGCAGCTGAAGGTTGTACGGATTCTCCGCGCTGAATGCGCTGTAGTAGAAAAAGCCAGCGGGCTCGTCGACCAACTCAATCCGATTGCAGGGATAGTTCTCAACCTTCGAAAGCGAATTGAGTAGTCGCCCGTCGAGGTGTCGCAGTTGGTAATGTTTGTAGCCATTCGCTTCGGTTTGCCAGATGAATCGCTCGCCGTCACTGAGGAACTGCATTTCGGGCGAATTCTCTTGCCAAGTTTCCTGCTTCTCCGACAACACGGTTCGTACAGCCAGCGTCTCAACGTTAATGGCTAAAACATTGAGCACATCTTGTCTGCGGCCGGTGCGATTGACCAGCAACTCTTTGCCGCTGGGCGTGTAGCGGACGTTGAACAGGTACTGCATCGGTTCGCCCGGAATCGAGACCTTGCGAGCCTCCCCTTTGGCGAGGTCGTAAACCCAGATGCTGACCTCAGGATTCCGCTCGCCAGCTTTGGGATAGCGAACGGTTTTAATTGTGGTGTAGAGATCCTCGTTGGCCAGCGTGAGGTGGTAGTCTTTCATGCCGGCTTCGTCGACTTCATACCAAGCTAGTTTGCCGCTGTCGGGAGACCACCACATGGCATCTTTCTGATTCAGCTCCTCTCCGTAGACCCAGCAGCAGGTGCCGAAGCGATGGAATTCGGCGCCCTCGGTGGTCAGCTGTTTCTTCTGCTCCTTGTCCGCGACTGACTCCAGCCAAACATTTCCATCCCGGTACACGGCATTCCATTTCCCATCGGGTGAAGGCTCGACCGTTCGCTGCTGCGCGCGGGCGACGGGTGTGCCGGCGGGGCGCTTGGGAAGAGCCGGAGGTCGTTTGGCTTCGGCCGACTCCGTCGTTGCTTCAGCAACGTTTCCCGTCGCCAAGTCGAGCGACCAGCGCTGTTTGTTCAGTCCGAAGACGAGAGACTTTCCGTCCTCAGCCCAAAGCGGCTTGTCCACTCGTCCCCCACCGGACAGGCCATTGCGCTTCTGCATGAAGGCTTGCATGCGAGGAATGCCGTAACCTTCAGGCGGGGCTGCAGCTGAGTCGCCAGCTTGCGGCGCCGCAGCTGATTGAGCCAACAAAACTTGGGCCGTTCCACCGAGAGTTAAAATCGCAAGCAAGGTAACAAGGAAAGCTCGTTTCATGGTCAAGATGAACTCGCAAATCAGACTATGAGCCACTGTGGGGAATTAACGAGCCCTGATTCTAATCTGCCTCGATGGCTGAAGCGACCAGTTCTGGCGGGACTCGCTTCCGAGGCGGCTCATCCCGGTCGTCAGGATCCGGGCCGTGCTGCTACAATTAGCCAAATCCAAAAAGTGGCCGAAGTCGGTCAACAAAAGGCGAAAGTCTTTCTTGCTTGTTTCAAAATTTGCTTGCCGGTTTACCCCGGCAACCCCTCTCTGCTATGACCAAAAAGAAAAATGTGCTGCAGCAGGCTCGCGAGGGTAACTCCGGCGACCGTAGCGACCGCGCTAAAGAAAAGAATGTTCAACCGGCTTCACGCCGCCCAATGCGTTGGGACTTGGTGATCATCTTTCTGGTGATCTCAATCGGCGGCAGTTGGGCTGTACTCGCATTTCGCCCGGGTATCACCGTGCCAGTCTATACCTACAAAGTCGTCAACACGTTCCCCCACGACCCCGAGTCTTTTACCCAAGGACTCCTCATCGACGCTGAGGGGATCGTGTACGAAAGCACCGGACAGTACGGTCAGTCAAAGCTTCGTAAGTATCGCTTGGAGTCGGGGGAAATTCTCAAGCAAGTTGATTTGAGTAAAGAGTATTTTGGGGAGGGCCTCGCACTGTGGGGTGATCGCTTCTATCAGCTGACTTGGAAAGAAGAAACCTGCTTTGTTTATGACAGGGAGTTCAATCAAGTCGACAAATTTTCTTACGACACCGATGGCTGGGGGCTAACCAGTACCGAAACCGATTTGGTGATGAGTAACGGCACTCACAAACTCTCGTTCCGCGACCCCAAGACTTTTGAAGAACGCCGTTACGTCTGGGTGCGAATGAGTGGACGCTTAGTGCCGCGACTCAATGAATTGGAATACTACGCAGGAAAGATCTACGCCAATCAACTCGATAGCGATTTGGTTTTCGCAATCGATCCCCAGACTGGTAACGTCCTCAGAGTAATCGATTTGGCTGGACTATGGCCGTTTAAAGAGCGGACGCGCGAAGGGAGTGTGCTCAATGGGCTGGCCGTCATGCCCGGAACCAAACGCCTCTTTGCGACTGGAAAATACTGCCCCAAGATTTACGAGTTGGAACTGATTGAGAAATAGTGGTCGCAGCATCCAGTTTCAATCAAATTCCTGCTCTCCTCTGTCAACTTGCGCCGTGTGCTTTAATTCATGAACGTGGCTCAAATAATTGCGACCAAGCGCGATGGTCTGGAACTGTCTGCGGAGCAAATCGACTTCCTTGTCGCTGGCTATGCGGCCAAACGAATCGAGGACTATCAACTGGCTGCTTGGGCGATGGCCGTTTATTTTCAAGGGATGACTGAGCAGGAGACGCTGCAGCTCACGCGGTCCATGCTGGCCACCGGCAAACCACTCCGTTGGCCGCCGGGGCGACCGAAAGTCGACAAGCACTCAACCGGAGGAATCGGAGACAAGACCTCGATCCCGCTCGCTCCCATCCTCGCCGAGTGTGGCGTCGATGTGCCGATGATCTCGGGAAGAGGGCTCGGGCCGACCGGTGGAACGCTCGACAAACTCGAGTCGATCGCCGGCTTTCGGACTGACCTGACCAACGCGGAGATTCAGGCGGTTGTGGCCGATGTTGGCTGTGTGATCACGGGAGCATCCAGCGAAATCGCTCCCGCCGATAAGCGCCTCTACGCGCTTCGCGATGTGACGGGGACCGTTCCGGCGATTCCACTAATAACCGCCAGCATCCTGAGCAAGAAACTCTCTGAGGGCCTGGATGCTCTCGTACTCGATGTCAAATGGGGCAATGGAGCGTTTATGAAAACTCGCGCGCGAGCGCGAGCACTCGCCCTTTCACTCGTTCGAGTGGCAACCTTAATGGGCGTGTCGACCCGAGCCTTGATGACAGATATGAATCGCCCGCTCGGCCGAATGATTGGGAATGGACTCGAAATCGATGAGTCGCTCGAAATCCTCGCCGGCGATGGCCCCGACGACTCGCGAGGATTGACGATTCGTTTGGGAGCCGAACTGCTCGTGCTGGCTGGCGTTCAGCCTGACTTGGCGGCGGCAACCGCGGCAATCAATGGTGTGATCGCCAGTGGCAAAGCGCGGGAACGCTTTGAAAGAATGGTTCTCGCTCAGGGTGGTGATTTGAGCCATGCGTACTCCAAGCCAAAGTTGCATGAGTTGCGAGCTGACCGCAGCGGCTATCTGGCAGCGATCGATTGCGAGCAACTCGGCCTCGCCGTGATCGAAATGGGCGGAGGCCGAAAGGCTCTCGGCGATAAGATCGACTCGGGAGTGGGGATCGAAATGCTCTGCCAAGTTGGGCAGAAGGTCGCCGCGGGCGAACCGGTCGCAAGAGTCTATTCCCGCCGCGACAATCAGGAACTTGACCAGCAAGTTTTGCAGGCCTTCACTTGGAGCGATTCGCAACCGCAAATCGAACCGCTGATCGTCGAAGTGATTGATTCCAAGAGTTTGGAGGTAGCTGATGGAAACGGAAATTGATTGGCAGCAATTGAAATCGGTTGCTTTACAGGCAAGAAATCGAGCCTACGCGCCATACTCAAAATTCCACGTCGGGGCAGCGCTGGTGACCGAGAGTGGCGAGATTTTCTCGGGCTGCAATGTTGAGAATGCGAGTTTTGGAATTACGATTTGCGCCGAGCGAGTCACAATTTCATCGGCGGTCGCTGCAGGACATCGTCGATTCAAAGCGATTGCCGTCTGCGCACACCCCCTCGCTTCCCCCTGCGGCTCTTGCCGGCAATTTATCGTCGAGTTCGGCGAGAATATCGAAGTCCTTTCGTTCGACGCCGAAGCGCCGGAAAAGGAACTTCGCTGGACCAGTGCCGGCCTGCTGCCAGACCTTTTTCGGCTGCGCGAGGCACTCTGAGCCTTCGCCCAAATCTTCAGTCCCAGTGAAGGTTCTGATTTCTGGGCCCCCACTTTCGGGGCGAGTCTCGTTGTAACGGCTGTAGCGGCTAGTTCGGTCCCGAAAGAGCGACCGGCCATTCCCGCTATGCTGATTTTTTCCGTAAGAATAGGTCGAAGATCGGTGGGCGAAGGGATCGATTTTGCGCTCCCGCCCCGTTTGTTTTCAGCCCCAAGGAAGGCCGCTGATGACTGCTCGCTGGTTGCTTTTGACCCTTTTGACGCTTCTGGCTTTTTCTTTCTCTGACCTGCATGCCCAGCAATCGACAGATCGCTCTGGCACAAAGTCAGAGGATTCGAGGACACCGGGGCGATTCTTCCGGAAGCTGCGCGACGATTTTAGCGGCCGGAAAGACGAGGAAGACAAGGCGAAATCGAATTCGGAGGTCCCTCGAACGGCACAGCGCGGGGAGACGCCCACTCGGGAGAACGCCGATCGCGAAGCCGGCGGCCTTTCATCCCTCTTCTCACCACCTGCATTTCTGGGTGGTCCAGGTGCCAGTCGCCGCGACCAACAACAGGATCGCGGCCAACAACAAGAGCCCGACCCAAACGTTACTTCCCAAAGCCGACCGCCGTTTAAGTTCAGCCAGCCAACCCTCCCTCCTCCCGTAGCCGAAACGCTTCCGCGACCGAACGCAAACAGCGGACAACGCCCCCCCGCGCAGCTTCCTCCACCGCCACGTAACCAGGCGACTAAGCCACAAAGTTCTCGCCAAAGCGCTCAATCACCCAAGTCAAACACTCGTCCCGAACTCGGTCAGCCCGAACCGGCTCCCCAAGGTCGCCAACTCGATTTTGCTTCAACCCCATTCTCAAGCCGGAAACAGCCAAAGCCTTCGACGAAAGAAGGATTCGGCTTCGAACTCGTCGACCGCGATGGGGGAGTCTTCATCGACAAAGTCAAACCGAAAGGTAACGCTGACCAAGCTGAACTGAAGAAAGGTGACCGAATCGCAAAAATCGGCGGAGTTGAGGTCGAGTTAATCGAGCAATTTGAAGAGATTGCTCAAATGCTTGAGAACGGCGACCAAATCGAAATCGTGATTTCCCGTCGAGGAAAAGAGGAAGACGTCACTCTTCAATTTGGGCAGGCGCCAGCCGTGCCCGAAGCTCCTGCCGAGAGCACCCAAACTGCTCCGCCCGAGTTTCGGCTCTCTCAACCTGGAGAAATTCCCGACTTTGCTCCTCCCGCCAGCGAATCAAGCCGATATGAACCCGGGGTGACTGAATTGCCGGACGAAAATGAGACCGCAAGTCGCGCGTCTAACTCAAACGGTTTCCGATCGCCTAGCCTCCCCGCCGAACGCGATACCAGCAACGGATACGCAGAAGCGGAATATCAACGAATCATTCGCCAGCAACAAGAACAAATTCGCCAACTGCAAGTGCAACTGCAGCAGATGCGACAACAGCAACTGCGAACCCAGCAACCGCCTCAGTCCAATCAACGCGGTCGGCGCTAGGCACTGAAAACAACCGTATAGCTTCGTGCGACTATCCCGAAAGGGATGGGATTGCACTACCAACACGGCCGCCTCCGGGCGGCCGTGTTTTTTATGCGCGACAACTATCGGTGCCAAGTTTCTTTTGCCCATGAGTCTCACGAGTCCAAAGGGTCCCACCGCGGCGCTCTACCCGTCATCCCCCGCAGAATCGGTAGATTCGCTTCCCCAGTTATTCTGAGTTGTCAATTCCTTCGGGGGAGTTCGCAATCCGCGTGGCACACTATCTTGATTGATCATGCGCGGACCTTTTCGCTCGGACTTGTCGTGTCAAAGAAATCCGAATCAGTAACTGAAAGCAAAACCGCGACGGAGCAAATCCGAATCGCCGCCGAAGTGCTGCGATGGGAAGCCACTTGCATTGAACGGCTGGCTGGCAAACTCGAGCCAGTGTTTCCGCAACTCGTCGCAGCCATTCTCGGCTGTCGCGGCAAGCTGATTCTCACTGGGATGGGAAAGATGGGAGCGATCGCCCACAAGGCAGCGGCTACCTTCTGCAGCACCGGGACGCCGGCCGTTTATCTTCATCCTGCCGAGGGACTCCACGGTGACTTGGGCGTCGCAGCCAGTGGTGACCTGATGATTGCCCTCTCGACTAGCGGCGAGACCGAAGAGATTGCGGGATTGATCCCCTATGTGACCCGAAAAGAAATTCCGCTGGCCGTGATCACCGGTCGGCCAGACAGCAAACTTGCCAAGCAAGCCAACTGGGTTTTCGATTTAGGAATCGAGCGCGAGGCGGACGAAGTGACCTCGGCTCCCACCGCCAGTACCACTACGGCATTAGCACTTTGCGACGCGCTCGCCGTTGTCGTCGCCCGGTGCCGCAACCTGACCGCCGAACAGTTCGCCCTCTATCACCCCGGTGGATTCCTCGGGCGTCGATTGTCGCTCACCGTCAGCGAGTTGATGCACCAAGGGGAGCGATTGCCGCTGATTGGACCAAACCGTCCACTGCGAGAGGCAATTGTCGAAATCAGCCGCAAGTCCCTAGGCGCCGTATTCGTAGTTGACGCGGAAGGACAAATCGTAGGCATTCTCACCGACGGCGATTTGCGGCGCAGTCTGGGGACCGGTGGTAACCCGCTAGAGGATCCGGTCTCCCGCCACATGTCATCCCGTCCACGCACAATCTCGCCTGAAGAGAAAGCAGTTGTCGCAATTCACTTGATGGAGCAGCACGCGATCACCGTCCTACCAGTGGTCGACAGTACAGGCAAACCGCTCGGTGCGATTCACCTCCATGACTTGGTCAAAGCAGGATTGGGCTCCAGAGTCCCAACTGCGTAAGATTGGCTGTGCCAATAAGACTCAACGATCGAATGACAGATACCAGTTCCAATCCGACTGTCGCAACAAGCTCCTCCGAGAGTGCGGACCTGCTGCTGCGCCGTGACCATACGGAAACGGTCTACAACTCCGAGCCCGAAATCTCGCGGCCGCTACAGTTGCTGGCGAATGTTTTCCGCTCGGCTTGGGAGGGACGCGAACTTGCTTGGCGACTGTTTCTCCGCAACCTGCGCGGCATGTATCGCCAAACGGCGCTGGGGTTGCTTTGGATTTTTCTCCCGCCTCTGGCGAATACGGCGATCTGGGTTTTCTTGCACGCGCAAAGAGTCCTTGAGTTTTCCTTCCCTACAGATATTCACCCGACGGTTTATATCCTGACGGGGATGATTCTTTGGCAGGCATTTGTGGATGCGTTGCAGATGCCTTTGAATCAGCTCAATCAAAACCGCTCGATGATCAGCAAACTGAATTTTCCCCGCGAAGCTCTGCTGGCCGAAGGTTTGGGTGAGATTCTGTTTCATACGTTAGTTCGCACGCTGCTGCTGATTCCTGCCTTGCTGTACTTCGGCGCGAATTGGAGCGCCGCCGCCTGGTTGTCGCCCCTCGTTGCCTTGCTGATGGTCCTGTTCGCCACGGGACTCGGGTTGCTGATCCTGCCGATTGGTTCGCTGTATCAGGACGTGTCGCGTTTCCTCAGCGTCGGGCTCCCCTTTTGGATGATCCTCACGCCGATCATTTACGCCCCTTTCACGACATTCCCCGGCAATTTGCTGAATTGGTTGAATCCCGCCAGCCCACTGCTGATGTGCTCACGCGATTTGCTACTGCTAGAGAGTTGCGGTAACCCGGCGGCTCTCTGGTATGGGCTGGTCGCCATTCCGATTTTCCTTCTTGGTTTGGTTGTCTATCGACTCTCCATGCCCGCCTTGATCGAACGAATGACCAGCTAAAAAAAGCTTTGACGAATCCCCGCATTTTTGCGCATTAAAGAATCTAATTGTTCCCAGTCCCGCTGTAACCGATCCATGTCACACGAGAACGTTCTCGAAGTTCGCAACGTCTGGAAAAAGTACTGCCGCCAGCTCAAGCGGGCGATGTGGTACGGCATGCGCGATGTGGGACGTCAATTGGTTGGAAGCCGGACTCTGGTTAAGCCGCACGAGGCGCTCCGCCCGGGAGAATTTTACGCCGTGCGGGACGCCTGCTTCGACCTCCCCCGCGGCCAGTGCCTCGGCCTAATCGGACCTAACGGTGCCGGTAAAAGCACGATGCTGAAAATCATCAATGGACTGATTCGTCCCGACTTCGGTGAAGTCCGAATTCGCGGTAAAGTCGGTGCCTTAATCGAGCTGGGAACCGGATTTAATCCGATTCTCTCCGGTCGCGAGAACGTCTACATCAACGCTGCAGTCCTCGGGCTGAAGAAAAAAGAAGTCGACCGCGTCTTCGACCAGATCGTCGATTTCTCCGAATTGAGCGAAGTCATTAACGACCCGATTCGGACTTATAGCTCAGGAATGAAAGTTCGCCTCGGGTTTTCAGTTGCCGCTCACTTGCAGCCTGACCTGCTGATCATGGACGAAGTTCTGGCTGTCGGCGATATCGGCTTCCGCATGAAATGTTTTCAGCACCTCAACCAGCTTACAGAGAAGGGCGTCTCAATCATTTTGGTGACGCATGCAGTCAGTATGCTCCCTCGAGTCGCTTCGCGGGTTGTCGTCTTTGACCGCGGTCAGATTGTTTTCGATGGCGACTTGGAGCAGGGCATTTCGCTCTACGAGCAAAAGCTGTCTGCCAAGATCGAACAGCGGGCAGAGAAAGTCAGTCTCAAGTCGCAGGTTGAAGGTGCGATCGAGACAGTCGAGACTTGCGACGAATTTGGGAGCCCGAAAACCGATTTCCGTACGGGCGAGAAACTCTGTTTGCGGATTGGAATTCGTTGCACAGAGCCGATTCCTAAAGCGCGAATTAACGTCAGCCTCTCTTCACCGACCACGGAAGTCATCACGACCACGGCAACTGTCCAGCAAGGATTGAGATTCGATCTCACCTCCGGCCTGCATCAGTTTCTGCTGGAGTTCGATAATCTTCCGCTGTTGGTCGGAGCCTATTTCTTCAACCTCTCGCTCTTCGGCGAAGATATGGGCGACTTCCACCACCGCCGAATGGCCGTGGGAACGTTCCGGATCGTTGGTGTCGATACCGATGGCGGAAAGCTCGGCAACACCGTCTCAGGCATCGTCCGCATTCCTAATCGCTGGACAAAATTGGAAGCCAGTCCAAAAGAATCCGCTGCTTCCTGAGCAGTTTGGCCTGCAGCCTAGCCAATTTCGCTAGCATCCACCGGTAGTTTTCTCGAAAATGAGGTTGAGCGGTCTACTCTCCGATTTCCAGATTTGCTACTGAACACCGCTGAAAAGTTCCCACTGCCAGAGTTGCACTGGTCCTACTGAGGTATCGTTTCTCTGGCGCCTCGCTTCCTTTGGTCACAATGACAACACCGCGGGTTTACATCCTTTGCAATTTCGCGAGGTTCAGCAGCCTCTACACGAGCTGGCTGGACAAGCTACCCGTTCCATACGAGGTAGTTGAGCAAGCGGCTGCGCGGTGGCAACCTCCAGACGATTGCGGGTTGGTCGTTACCCATATGCATTACCGCTGGGAGGAAGTCAGCGCCATCCGAGGGATTACCGAGTCCCAGCGGATTCCAGTGCTGGTTCTTGCCGATGGGATTCTCGAATACCGAAATCTCTACGAGCATCCCGAGCTTGCCGACGGCTGCATTTTCCAGCCACTGATGGGGCACAAGCTGGCCTGTCTTGGACGCGCTCAAGCTCGTGTTGTGGAATCGTGGGGCAATGTTGGCAAGTGTGAAGTCGTTGGGCTTCCTCGCCTCGATCCATTCCTGATTACGCAGGCGCCGCCGATTCGCACGACTGGACCTTTTCGCTTGTTGATTGCGACCGCGACGACGCCCTATTTCAATGCGCAGCAGCGCGAAGCAGTCGTCGAGTCGCTGCTGCATTTCAAGCAGCGGCTGGAAGCGAACGGCCGCGTCAACGGGCGAAAGACCGAAGTCACTTGGCGACTCACAGCGGGACTTGAGCGGGATTTGGGCTTGGAACCCGCCCCTGAGGCTAAGAATCGTCCGAGTCTCTCGCAGGCGATCGACGAAGCAGATGCCGTCATCACAACGCCATCAACGCTTTATTTGGAAAGTGCCCTGAAACGTCGGCCAACAGCGATTCTCGATTTCTACAACTCGCCCAACTTTGTTTCCGCCGCATGGACGATCAATTCGCCCCGGCACTTTAATGCCATCCTAAGTGAATTGGCAAACCCACCGACTTCGAAACTGCTCTTTCAAGAGACGGAACTCCACGACCAACTGGCTTGTCATTCCCCGGCAGCACCCCGCTTGATCGAGCTGATGCTGGCGATGCTCCGGTGCGGTGAGGACAGCCGTCGCGCAGGTCAACCATTGCAATTGCCGCTGAGGATGCTGGCCGATCCACTGCGCGGCTTTGCCCCAGTTGAGCCGGAGTTCGAACTCGCCCGGCTCTTTCCCGAAAACGAAACGTTTGCGTCACAGGATCTCGCTCGAGTTCAGGTTGAGCTCAATCTGGCTCGCGAGAGATTGGGAAGTTTGCCGGAAGAGCTTGAGGAAATGCGGCAACGGGCAATAGAACTGAACGGAAAAAATCATCAGCTGACCAAGCAACTACGAGAGCAAAAAGAACGAATTCAAAAGCTCCGCAGCGCTTACCTGCTGATGAAAAAGCGTCAACAGAGAGGTGCAAGCCAGCCTGTTGAGTCAACCAGCCTTGCAGTTGACTTGCCCCGGCCCGCCCAAGTTTCCGGTGATTCGCGAGAGCCCAATCCTCCCGAGTCGACTCCGAGCCAAGAGGTACCGCCTCAGCGTCCGATTCCATCGCTGGATCAACCTGCTGAGTCGGACTCTGGAAACGTGCTGCCAACCTGACGGTATATTTCTTTCGATTTGTAAAAACGCTGTTTGAATCGCTAAGCTGTTCACTATGAAGCCATACGATCCTGAAAAACCGGTGATTTACACGCACATCCCCAAGTGCGCGGGCACCAGCATCGTCACCATGCTCCGCTCTTGGTTTGGGAACGCCTATAACAAACTGAACCAAGACGAAACCAAAGATATCCTCCTGCCGAAAATCGAGACTCAAGCTGAAGACGGACGTTGGTTGCCCGGCGTTAAGTGCATCCATGGCCATTTCAATCATGGACGAGGCTACGGCCTCCCCTACTATTACCCTGAGATTGACCAGTACTTCACCATCTTGAGGGACCCTTTTGATCTTGTCGTTTCGATGTATTTCTTTGCGAAAGGTCGAAGTGCCCAGGGGAAGTTCTGGTACCGGGGAGAGCCGGTTGATTTCAGCAGCCAGTTTCCCAATGTTGAGCGTTATGTTCGCTCTTATCCCTACTGGCTGTTCAATCACCTTCCGCAGGACTTGACCCTCGACAATTATGAGGAATACCTCGAGCAGCGGTTCGTTTATATTGGAATAATCGAGGACCTGCAGACTTCGGTTGCCAACTTGGGCACGATTCTGGGGAAGCCTTACTTTGAGCTGCCCCAGCTGAATACCTCGAATTACGATGAGAGGGTTCCCCAATCGCTGAGAGAACAGTTCTACTACGAGTATCCTTTGCTGAGACGGGTTTACGATTTCGCCCTCCGCAATTACCGGCGGGTTGGCGACCAGCAAGAAGGCGCCGCACAGCGGCCAGCTTCGGAACTGGCCGGTAAGGCTGGGTAGAACACGGCTCTGAAGCGTTTTTAGAATTTGACTGACGGGGAATTGAAACAACGCAACTTTGACTGTCACTGACATTCCTCGACAGTCCGAGAGCGACATCAGGAAAGTAGCATTCGTGAAGCTGGGCTTTTATTCATGCATGTCGGGCGTCCCCTGGGGAGGCAGTGAAGAGCTGTGGTGGAGAACCGCGCGCCGCCTGCAAGCCTCCGGACACGAAGTCTGCGTGAACTACAAGTGGTGGCCCGAGCCCGCCAAGCAACTGCAAGAGCTCGTCGCCGCTGGCGGCCAAGTCTGGTATCGAGAGGCCCCTCGCTCTTTTTGGGAACGACAACGCGAGAGCGTCAAGAAATTCCTGCGCCCCTCAAATCGCAAAAAAGGTGGCTGGATTGACCAAGCCCGACCTGAATCCGTCCTGATTACCCTCGGTTATCATCCCGATCGAATTCCCATCGCGGACGAGTTGTTTGAGCGCCGGATTCCTTACGCGATCAACGTTCAGGCCGCCAGTCATTTTTTCTTTATCCACAGCGATTGCGTCCCCTCTTATCGCCGCTGGTATCAGAATGCCTCGCGAGTATTTTTCGTCTCGGAAGAGAATCAGCAAAAGCTAGAGACCAATCTGGCGATGAAACTGCAGAACGCCGAGATCGTTGACAACCCCTTTAATGTCGATCCCAAACGGGAAGTTGCCTGGCCCGAAGATGACGGTGTCTTCCGAGTCGCTTGCGTGGGCCGGATTCATTTCCAGTCCAAGGGCCAAGACTTGGTCCTCGACGCCCTCCGCCGAAACTTCTGGCGCGACAAACCGATCGAAGTCAGTTTCTTCGGCAAAGACCAAGGTAACTTGCGGCAACTGGAAGACCTGATTCGACTTTACGGTCTTGAGTCTCAGGTCCGAATTGCCGGCTTTGAAACCGATGTCTCGGGAATCTGGAAAACGCATCATGCCTTGCTCCTTCCTTCGCGTTACGAAGGGGCTGCACTAGTTGTTGTCGAGGCGATGCTCTCGAATCGAATCGTTATTGCGACCGATACAGGACGCAATTCGGAATTGATTGACCAAGGCAAAACGGGGTTTATCGCGGCCGGAGCCACAACCGATTTGATAGACCAAGCAATGCGTGACGCTTGGCAAGTCCGCCAGCGATGGCGCGAGATGGGCGAAGAAGCTGGTCGCGCCATTCGTCAACGTTACTCGATTGATCCGATTGCCGATTACGCCGAGAAACTCTTAAACCTCGGCCGCCCGGCAGTTCGCCAATCTTCCGCCGCAAGTCTCTAGTACCCTCTTTATGAATTGGGCCCCTCGCCCATGATCCAGTCGGTAGACATCGCGATTTGCACTTGGAATCGCTCGGCACTGCTGGCTCAGACCCTTGAGTCGCTCGCCAGTCTCCGAATCCCCTTTGGTATTCAGTGGCGAGTGCTTGTCGTCGATAACCGCTCGACCGACGATACCCAAGATACACTGGAGGCATACGCGGATGCCTTGCCGCTGGTTATTCTCGCTGAACCAGAACAAGGTCATACCCATGCACGAAATCGAGCGGTCAAGGCATCGACCGCCGACCTGATTCTTTGGACGGACGATGATGTGGTCGTCGACCCAGGATGGTTAGAAGCATATGTCGCCGCTGCCAACCGCGATTCCGAAACTGATTTTTGGGGCGGCAGGATTGAGCCGTTTTTTCCCGGCGGTCGCCCCCGCTGGATCAGCGAGAACTGGACGCAACTAGCCGGTTGTTTTGCTGCACGGGATCTGGGCGATCAGGCGGTCGAGCTGACCGCAGGCAGTCTGCCCTACGGCGCGAACTTTGCCGTTCGTGGTGATCTGCAGCGCAAGAATTTTTTCAATCCCAAACTCGGTCGCCGCGGCAGTGAAGTGGTTGGCGAGGATGAACTCGAACTTCTCCGTCGACTATTGGCTCAAGGGCATCGCGGCAAATGGGTCCCCGAAAGCCGGTTGCAACATGTCATCCCTGCCGAGCGTGCCAGCCCGGAATATGCCTTCAATTATTTCGTCGGGCAAGGAGAAATGCTGGTCGCCAAAGGAACCCCTTGGAGCAATTCACGCTGGAAACTGAGGTGGCAGTATCTATGGCACCAATTCAACTCGGAAACCGGGAGGTTGTTTCGTCCTTCTCCCGCTTGGTTCGCTCATCTCGCACGAGCGGGTCTGGCACTCGGCCAATGGCGAGCTCTTTACCGGCAGCAATTTATGACGACGCAAAGCAAATGACTCGGCGGTACCTCGCCGATTCGTCGTTGAAGGCTGCTTAAGCGTCAATCGCTAGTTGATAAAACCAGTAGCAGGGTGTCGCCACATGCTACTCGCCCAGTTGTCCCAAGTCGGCAAGGAATTGGCTCATCTCGCCCGCAGCGTGCGCGTCACCTTGCGATCTGGCCTGGTCAATTCCATCACGGAGAACAGCCCGCGCCTGTTCAATTTCCCCCGTCTCGACGAGGAGTTGGCTATACATGAAAAACGAGGGGACATGAGGCGGTTGTTGGCCGATCAATTTCAGGAAATTCTCGGCCGCTGGTGCGGGCTCTCCCAGGCTGCGGTACTCCATTGCCAGAGCATAGCGCAAAAAGGTGTCTTGAGGTTCGGCCGCAAGCATCTTGAGAAGTTGATCGAGTCGGGGCATCGGGATTGAGTCGAGTAATGAGGTGGAAATCAGATTAGGGTCGGGCCAAAAGGCTGATTAAGCGAACCGGCATCACTTAAGACTTCCGGCTCGAATCCGGTGGATGGGAAGGAGCCTGAGGAAGGTTGGCGAGGAGCTGCTCAAATTGCTGGACGTTACTCTCCAACCGCTGAAGATCCTGCGTTGCCAGTGAGGCTGCGCCGTAACGCACCGCATGAAAGGCTGAGTCGATCGGTGCGAGAAGCTGTTCTGGAGTTGAAGTCTCAGGCAATTTGCCGGCTTGGCCGTTCAGCGAGTCATTGCAAGTTGCGATGGCCCGCGACAGAAACTCGTGATGTGTTTCGCCCGCTTGCCGACTGAGCCCTCGTCCCGAGAGCGCATCGGTCACCCGCTGGTAGAAGGGAATGACTGGTTCGCTATTTTCCCCGGTGATCAACCACTGTCCGAATCGAGGCGAGATGAATCCGATCGCTCGCCCTACCAGCCTTCGAAACAGACCAACCGTCTTTCTAGCTTGCCGTTTTTTCTTTTTCTTTAGAAGCAGCGGGGCAGCCGCTATGCCGAATAAAAACAGCAATATCAGACCGCTGAAACCCAATCGAAGTGCGGGTGACTGTTGGACTTGGGCAAATCCCTGTTGCAAAGTGCTAGAGATGGTGTCGAGACGGAGTAGCGAAAGCACACCACCGGAACCACCGAAAGACTCTTGAGTATCGGCATCCATTCCCAGCACATAGTCTTGCCATATCGTCCGAGCTGTTTCCAATGCTTGATTCCCATTTCGGTTGCGCCCGCGTCGCACACTGGCAGGAGGAGTCGGGTCGAGTGACAACCAAGCACCGCCCGGTCCAGCCACTCCATCGGCAAACATCTCAGCCGTGCATTTTTCCGGGGGAATATAGGCTTCAACCCATGCATGTGCATGCTCATTCGAGTAGGTGTAGCAGTAGGTCCAGTTGTTATAACTCCCTCCACAAAATCCCACGACGACGCGCGCCGGAATGCCCTGATTGCGGAGCATCAGCGTCAAGGCAGAGGCGTACATCTCGCAATGCCCCTGTTTGTGATTGGCAACAAAGTCCTCGATAGGATCGATCAGCGGTTGCCGCGGAACTCGAGTGAAATCCATCGTATAGACGTATTCGTCAGACTGGACGAAATGCTCCTCCAACGCCCGAGCCAATTCGATAGGATTATCTCGCCCCACACGGTCACCGACCTCAGTTGCAATCTGGACGATTCGCGGGTAGCGACTTGGGTCATGTCTTAGCAACCAATTTCGTTCGTTCGGATTCCCTTCCAAGGTCAGCGCTGACTTGGCGGTTGCTCCGGAGGAGTAGGGGAAACCTGTCGGTAGACCTCCTCGCGCTGTTTTCGGAACCCAAAGTCTATACTTAAATGGACTTTGCTCGATCCGTTGAACATCTCGCTTGCGCGAGAGTGCTGCCAACTCGAGTGAGTAATCAATTACATCGGGCTCGCCGTTGGGTACGAAAACGGGCAAAATTGCATACAGCAGGGGGTCTCCAGTCGGCTCAATCGTGTACTCGGTTTCATACCAAGACCGACGTGCCGACTCGACTTTGGGCAAGGTTTCAAAGCTGTACCGATCCAGTCGATCATACGGTGCCGTCCAACTAGTGACATTGTTTTCAACAGACCAATGCCCCAAAGCCATTCCTCGGACGTAGGGTGCATTGGAGAATGCGATCGGCTCTTTTGAAACCGGGTCGGTAATCTGAACTCGAAACACCATGGTCGTATCGATCCGCAGCTGCCCTCTCGGATCAAGTTCCATCTTCTTGGAAATTCCGGTGGCTGTCGCAGCCATGTATTTCGGGCCAAACCATGCATTCTGATTGCGTGGCACGAGGACAAATAGCACGCAGGAGAAGCAAATCGAAATCATCGCCCAGCCAAACAGATAACCAAGCATCCCCGGAAGTCGCTGGACAAGCCGCTCGGGTGGATTGAATTTCAGTTGCGGCCGTGCTGCTTGGTCGGCGGAGGTTCCTCGCAGCCGTTTCTGTAACAGCGCCCGCATCGAAAACTCCTCGCCCGTACCCAGAGCCTCGGTCTCAAGAGTGATCAGCATCAACATCACGCCGGCAAACGTCATATACACGAGAAACAGAAATCCACCCTCGAATTCGAGAGTAAAAATCGTCGCCACCACAACCTGCAGCAAGTTCAATACTGAGAGCTGCCAGTACTGACGCGGGCTCTTTTCCTGAAACAAGAGGATCGTCTGCAAATAAACCAGCAGATTGGCGACCGCCAGCAACTGGAGACTGCTTTCATTGATGAAGAAGTCTCGCATCGTCATGACAAGCACGCCAATCGAAAGCACATTGGCCAGCCAACGCGGCATCCTGATCAGATTCAACCAGTCGACGAGTATCCACGCCAGCGTCCCACCTATGATGCTGATGATCGCCAGCTTCCAATTACCTTGACTGAATCCGAGCAAGACGGAGCTGAGGTAAACCAAGCCGAGAAAGACCAATTCCAGAGCTCGCTTAAGCGTGAACATCGGCGGTCTCCTGATTCGCTTTTGTCGGGGCTTCGTCTAGTGAGGGTGGCAAGACAAATAGCTCCTTGAATTCGGCTGAACCAATCTCCAGCCAGCGGACCCAAGGCTCCAACGAGGCAATTCGATGTGGATTGCCGGAAGCTGCAAACATGGCACTCAAGTTCTGCGGCTTTGGCCGGGTGCTGAGCACGTAAATCGGCGTACCGCCGGAAATCTGACCAGCGATTTCATCCAGTGCCTCATTCAACTCGGTAACAGGTGATGGCTCTGCAACGGCTAACTCGTTCCAGACCTCACTAATAAACTGGGGGGTGCACAGATTACAGAGCACCACTGTCTCGGCACCGCAAATCCCCACCGCGATTTTTCCTCGCACCACAGTCGCTAATCCAGACATCACCGTGGTCGCAAAACTCAAGCCCTGCTCAGCCAACTGCTGCTCCGGCGAACTGGTGCCAGCAGTTACCCATAGCTCTAGCACGATCACAAAGTCCCGATCGCTTCGCGAGTCGAATTGCTTGACCATCAATTGGCGATTGCGGGCGGTTGCCCGCCAATGAATGTGCCGGCGACTATCGCCACTGCGGTATTGCCGCAGCCCGAAGAACTCTTCGTCCTGCGCTCCACGACGTCGCTTGATCGCCTCCGACCCGCTGACTTGCGAAATCAACCGGCGATCCCATGAGGCAGTCAATCGCCCCAGTGCCGGTGCGACCAGAATTTCTTCTTCTTCGGCGATTTCAAACTTGGCTGCGACCAGGCCCAGTGGAAAGCGAGACGTCACGCGGGCTGGCCCCGCGAGAAACTTGCCCCTTTGCGGGAAGTAGACCTGGTACGTGCCGTAGTTCGTCTCTCCGGGAGCAATTTTTGGAATCAAGGTACGAACCTTAGCTGCGTCCCGCGGTGAATCGACCGCCCTCCGCAATTGGTCGTGGATCGTCAGCGACCATGTAGGAAGCGCCGTCCGCTGGTTCGTCACCTTCCAACTTGCTTGGGCAGACTGTCCAGCAAACAATTGAGTCGGAAGCGAACGCTTCGCCAAAAGCTGCTGCAGCATCATCAAGCTACCCCGCCAACTGAGAAACAGCGGAGCAATCATGATGCCCGTCATGAGCATCAACAGGTTGATGTTTCGAAGCAAAGAGCCGGCAGAGACGAACAGCAAGATCACCAGAAAAATCCAGCCCTCGCGAGTTAGCCAGACTTTCAGTTTTGGTTCCGCGCCTGGAGATTCAGATTGCATTCGCGCTCTCAGGTATTTTCTATCGAACCAGTTGCTCCAGTCTCGCCTCCAGACGCTCTGGATTTTACCGCAACTGGAATTGCCGTGGGAAGCAATTCGAGGAGGAATCGGCCACAAGAAATCAGTTTGCGGTGTGAAACACCTCCGAAACCAATCGTTCAACAAACCGGCTCAAGTTGGCCACAAAAAAGGCAGGCCACCGGGGCCTGCCTGTCAATGTGTGTCGTTCAAGCGGTTGCTCGACTATTTGTCTTCGGGAGTCAAAACCCAATTCGGAAAATCATGCTTGAGCCACTTGTCAGCTACTCCCACCCAGTCTTGGTCGAAGTTGACCTTCAAATCAGCAAACCGAGCAGCGTTCCGCTGGAAGGCCAGGCGAAGATAGAGCATACCAGTCGAAACATCGTGCATCTTGGTCGATTCAGGCAAGGTGCCATTGACCAGCAGGCTCGTGACCCGCGAGTAGACGCAAGAAGCCATGAATAGCTCGGTGGCAATGTCACCCAAACGAGCCTGGATGGCTTGTTGGTCGAGAATCCCCTCTTGGTGTTTCAGCCCTGCCATCTTGCAGGCCCAAGAGAAGCTGCCGATTTGCTTCGACAGTTGCCGAGCGTGGTAACGCAGGTGCTCGTGCTTGATCGGAATGCTCGGCCCGCTGAGGTTGAGCATTTTGTATGCTTTCCAAGGCGTCTTCTTCAGGGCATCGCCTTCGACTTTGAGATTCCGCATGCCGACCATTGCAACGAAACAGCGAAGTACGTCGTTCGCGCCCTCACCGATCAAGTTGAGGCGAGAGTCTCGCATGATTCGTTCGAACGGTTGGTCAGTGAAGAAGCCTGCACCACCCCATACCTGCAAGGCGTCGTTACAGATCCGCCACAGCATATCGCTGGAGAAGACCTTCAGCATCGCCGTTTCAATCATGTAATCTTCTGCACCACTATCGATCAAAGCGGCCGTGTGATAGGTCGCACTCTCCATCGCAAAAGTGTCAGCTGCTCCTTCGGCGATCTTCCGTTTGACCAGTTCAAAGTCGCCCAGCGTCTTGCCGAACTGTCGGCGAGTCTTGGCTCGATGAACCATCCGTTCCAGGCAGAACTTTGCAGCGCCGGTGCAGCTCGCACCAAACGTGGTCCGGCCGAAGTCAAGCACGGTCAACGCCACGCGAAGTCCCTTGCCAATTGGGCCGAGGATGTTTTCCCGAGGCACCCGGACGTTGGTGAATCTGAGGCGACCGGTCGCCGTTCCCCGGATACCCGTCTTCTCCATTCGCTGTTCCAGGACTTCAAAGCCCGGCATTTCGGGCGTTACTAAGAACGCAGTGATCTTTCCGTCTGGGTCGCTCGCGTCCGGTGTTCGGGCCATCACGGTCAGTACTTGAGCGATACCGCCGTTGGTGATCCAACGCTTCTCGCCGTTGAGCAAGAAGGCTTTTCCATCCTCAGTTGGGGTCGCAGTGGTGCGGACATTGGACGCGTCCGAACCGGCTTCGGGCTCGGTCAAAGCAAACGCGGCGATTTTCTCGCCGGTCGTCATCGGCTTCATCCAAGTCTTTTGCTGTTCCGGGGTACCGAACAGCTCCAGTGCCCGCAGACCGATCGAGTGGTGAGCGTTCACGAAGACAGCTGTCGATGCACAGTGGGCACCGATGACTTCCATCACGCGGCAATAGTTGAATTGAGAGAGGCCTTGGCCACCGTGTTCTTCCTTCACGGTCATTCCGAGCACACCGATTTCACCCAATCCGTGAATCACAGAGTCGGGAATCTTCGCCTCGCGGTCGATCTTGACCGGATCAATATGCTCAAGGCAAAACTTCTTGACGCGAGCAACTGCCTCATCACCCATTCGCTTCGCTTCACCAGTCACTTCCGGGAACGGCATGACCGATTCCGCGCGAAACCGACCAAAATAAAGTTCCTTCGCGAATCCTTCCTTCTCCGGTCCGGAAAACAACAACTCTTCGACTTGGGCGATCTGCTTCTTTTGCAGTTCAGTTAACGTTGCAGTCATGTTTGCTCTCTTGTCAGAAAATGTGGTCAGCTCAAAGCAGGAAGTTAGCTCGAGCGCCGTGTTCGGGTGCTATCAAAATCGTCCGGCCAAACGAATCAGCTCAGTGCACCAAGTCAGCACACCAAGCCGTCCGTAGCCGCACTCATTAACCATCGCAGACTGTCCGAAACACACCTCGACAAACAGTCACCACTCTCTTTCGCATTTGCTCAAGCGTCCTTCTGAATGGGAAACAATTGGGCCTGCGAGTGGGTGGTGATGAGCGGGTGGTGATTCAGCGAGCTGTTTCGAAGTTCGGCCTGAGGGAAAATTGGCTCTCAGGACTCGGCCTGAGACCGGCAGACTTGTCGTTCAAGTCGTGTCCTAAAACCGATTTTCCGCCCGAAAAGCAACATGGTTTTGGGGCGACAGCCAGTATCGGGCGAGTAAGGGGTGAATTATCGCCATTTCGCCATCTTTTCGCAACGACCTAAATTCGGCTGATTTGCCCAGAATGGCCGCTTCGCCGCACCATTAATCCCTGAAAAACGGATCAATCCCTGCAGTTTCACGCCCCGGATCAACAAGCCGCACAGCCCGGAAACTGGAACAGGGAAAAGGAGGCGGCCCGCTCTCCACAAGGGCCCCCTCCCCGCCACTGCTGCCCCTCGGTGGTCGGGACCCCGGGCGTTGTCCAATTTCGATCCTTGCCGGATAATCCCAATCCAATTGCGGCCTTCTTCTCCTCGGGAAGAAAGGCTCCGCCGACAGTCGACCGCTCAACGATTGTCTGCCTCGCATTTCCGCCCGACTCACTGGTTGAGCGTAAACCCTCATGCTGACTTTAGAAAGAGTTTTACCCCCATGTCTCACGCGTATCTGATTTCTGGTGCACGTACTCCCATCGGGTCATTTCTCGGCGGCTTCGCCAACCTCCCTGCTCCAGAACTAGGAGCTGTTGCGATTCGCTCGGCCGTCGAGCGGTCCGCAATCGGCTTCGATCAATTCGACGAAGTCATCATGGGCAATGTGATTCAAGCGGGCGTCGGCCAAGCACCCGCCCGCCAAGCAGCTTTAAAAGCCGGTTTTCCAAACACCATCCCATGTTTGACCGTCAACAAAGTTTGCGGCTCTGGTCTAAAAGCCGTGATGCTGGCCAGCCAAGCGATTCGCTGCGGTGACGCACGAGCCATTGTCGCAGGCGGGATGGAGAACATGTCACTGGCGCCGCACTTTGTCGCCGGAATGCGGACTGGCTTTAAGCTGGGCGAGGTCAAGATGCAGGACTCAATGGTCCACGATGGGCTGACCTGCTCCTTCGAGAAGTGCCACATGGGCAATCACGCCGAGCATACGGCCAAAAAATTCAATGTCACCCGCGAGGACCAGGACGCGTTTGCGGCTCGCAGTCAACAGCGGGCCGGAGCGGCAGTCGCGGCCGGTTGGTTCAACGACGAAATTGCTCCCGTCACCGTCACCGAACGCAAAGGTAGCCGCGTGATCTCGGCCGATGAAGGCCTCCGCCCCGAGACAACCGCTCAGGGGCTCTCCGCGCTGAAGCCCGTATTCGACAAAGCTGGCTCCGTCACTGCCGGCAACGCTTCGACGCTCAGCGATGGCGCCGCCGCCGTCGTCGTCGTCAGCGAGGAACTCGCCAAGAACGCTTCGTTCAAGTTCCGCATTCTCGCCTCGCATACCTCGGGCACTGAGCCCAAGGACTTGTTCATCGCTCCAGTCGAGGCTGTCCGTGGGGCTCTGCGAAAAGCGAAACTCGAGGTGAGCCAAGTCGATCTGTTTGAGATCAACGAAGCCTTCTCCTCGCAAATGGTCGCTTGTTGCCGCGAACTTGGACTGGATGACAACAAGGTGAATATCGCCGGCGGCGGTGTCTCGTTGGGCCATCCCATCGGCGCCAGCGGCGCGCGGGTTCTCGTCAGCCTGATGCACCTGCTCCAGCGACAAGGCGGAAAGATTGGCGTTGCCAGCCTCTGTTTGGGCGGTGGCAACGCAGTCGCGATGGTCATTGAGCGAGCCTAATCACACCGCTCCCGGAACGCTAAACACGCTCTCGGAATATTTGACGCGAGTCAGGGCGAAGCGACTATCCGGTCGCGACCTCGCCCACTCGCCGCCAGCAACTGTACAACCCGTTTTCGAACTCTGTAAGGAAAGCGATCGCCCGATGGATCAAATCATTTCTGAAATTGCTGATTACGTTCACAATCGATCGATTCACAACGAACTCGCCTACCAGACCGCTCGCTGGTGCTTGATGGACAGCCTCGGCTGCGGCTTGCTCGCTCTGAATTATCCCGGCTGCCGAAAGATGCTTGGCCCCGTTGTCCCCGGCGCACAGTTCCAAGGTGGCTGCCGCGTTCCCGGAACAAGCCTCGAACTCGACCCAGTGAAAGCTGCTTTCGACATCGGCACGATCGTTCGTTGGCTCGACTATAACGACACTTGGTTGGCTGCCGAGTGGGGGCATCCTTCGGATAACCTCGGCGCCATCCTTGCCTGCGCTGACTATCTGGGCCGCGTCAAGAAAACCGGAGTCACGATGCGAGATGTCTTGGTCGCGATGATCAAGGCTCACGAAATTCAAGGTGTGCTCGCGCTGGAGAACAGCTTTAATCGAGTTGGTCTCGACCACGTTTTGCTGGTCCGCATCGCCAGCACTGCTGTGGCCGCTCAAATGCTCGGAGCAAATCAAAAGCAAACCGAGGCAGCAATTTCTCACGCCTGGATCGACGGCGGAGCTTTACGCACCTACCGCCACGCACCCAACACCGGCTCCCGTAAGAGTTGGGCTGCAGGCGATGCAACCAGCCGAGCTGTACGCTTGGCACTCATCAGCCTGACCGGCGAAATGGGCTACCAAACGGCTCTGACCGCACCGCGCTGGGGCTTCCAGGATGTCCTCTTCAAAGGGCAATCAGTGAAGTTGGCCCGGTCGCTGGAAAGCTATGTGATGGAGAATGTTCTGTTCAAGATTTCCTACCCCGCCGAGTTCCATGCTCAAACCGCGGTAGAGTGTGCGTTCCAGTTGCACCCGCAAGTGAAAGGTCGTCTCGCCGAAATCGATCGAGTTGAATTGCAGACCCAAGAGCCGGGCGTGCGAATCATCGATAAAAAAGGACCGCTCAATAACTATGCCGACCGCGACCACTGCCTGCAGTACATGGTTGCCATCGGTTTGATTTTCGGCGATTTGACGGCCGACCACTACCAAGACGAAATTGCTTCGGATTCGCGAATCGACGAACTCCGCGCCAAAATGCAAGTCCAGGAAAATCCGGAATTCACCGTCGCTTACTACGACCCCAGTCAGCGAGCAATTCCCAACAGCATCCAAGTCTTCTTTAAAGACGGTTCGAAGACCGAGGCCGTCGAAGTTCACTTCCCCGTCGGACACCGTCGCCGCCGCGAAGAAGGCTTGCCGCTGCTCCGCGAAAAATTCGCCAAGTCCGTCGAGGGCGTGTTCAATCCTGAACAAATCACCAGCCTGATCGGAATGTTTGGTTCAGCCGAACAGCTCGATCGCATGCCCGCTGAGAAGTTCATGGAGATTTTCTACAAGCAACCCGTGCCGATGGAAAAGCTTTTGGCCTAGTCAGCTTGGCTGGCGGCAAGCTTCAGCGACTGATGCGAAGTAAAAATCGCGACGCATCAGTTGCTTCGGGCTTTCACTTCGACACCGTAATCTGTCATTCGAAACCAAGGAGAGATTTTTCCATGAGCCGCAATCTCTGGGTCGCACTCGTTTGCCTGATTTTCTCTGCCGGTTCAGCTTTCGCACAGGATGCGACAAAAGCCCCCAGCACCGACTCGGCCAAAACTACGCCTCAAGATACTGCCCGCGAGAAAAAGCTCGCCGAGTATCTCTCTGGCGTAAAGTTCGTTGGCTCTTTCACGGTGACGGGCTCAGCCGAACGTCCACCCGAGCCCGAGGCTTATTACATTCTCAGCGCGGAAAAGATGGATGACGGCGATTGGTGGAAGCTGACCGCTCGAATCAAGTATTCCACCTACGATCTGACGGTTCCAATGGCTATGGAAATCAAATGGGCTGGAGAAACTCCAGTCATCACGGTCGACCAAATGGCCGTTCCCGGGATGGGAACATTCGATGCCCGCGTCCTCATTCGCAAAGGAAGTTACGCCGGCACTTGGGCCCACGATCAAATCGGAGGCCAACTCTTTGGACGACTGGAAAAGATGACGGCCGAGGAATTGGCTGAAGTCAAAGCCGCCGCTGAAAAAGCTCGCGACAAGTAGGCTCGCTACTCCGCTTCTCGCTCAGCCAGGAACCACTACCCACACGATTCGCAGAGCGGTTCGTCTCTCCGCTCGCCGTTGACGTTTGGGGAAGCTCCCCCGGTTTCTCGCGGTGGCTGCAGCGGAAAATGATCTCGGACCAGCCCTAAGAACTCACTTTCTGTTTCCACCTTGGCGACTAACGAGCGGAACAGCCGAGCCCCCGGGCGACCTTGAGCGTAATTGCAGGCGTACTTTCGCATTAGCTGTGTCCCTTTCTCTTCACCGAAGCGCTCGACGACCATTCGGTAGTGCCGCAGCAAGCAGTCTCGCTGCTCCAGCAGGGTCGGGTCGGGAGGAACCAGTTCGCCTCGCAAAGCCGCTTGGACTTGAGCAAATAACCACGGTCGGCCCAGCGAAGCCCGCGCGATCATGATGCCATCGACGGCATACCGCTCAAAAGCCTGCACCACTTTTTCGGCTGAGTCGAGGTCGCCGTTACCGATCAAGGGAATCTTTTTCAGATGTGGTTTGATCGAAGAGATCCGGTCCCAGTCGGCGGAACCGGTGAACATGTCTTGCGCCGTTCTGCCGTGGACCGTCAGCGCGGCAGCCCCGGCTCCTTCCACGACCTGAGCGACGTCAATCGCATTGATGTTGTCTCGAGTGCAACCGAGCCGAATCTTGGCGGTCACCGGCGTTGGGGCGCAGGCAGCGACGACTCGCTCGATGATCTCGCCCATCCGGTCTGGAAAACGAAGTAGGTAAGACCCGCTGTGCGCTTTCTCGGTGACCTGTTTGACAGGACAGCCGAAATTGATGTCGACAATGCTGACCTTAAATTCCTCGACCAAGCGATGACCCACACGGGCCATCGTCTCAGGATCGTTATCCCAGATCTGCACCGCCAGCGGACGAGCTTCCTCCCTTACGCCCCAAAGCCGATCCGGATGCTCGGCTCGCTCGTCCAGCCAGACAAATCCCTTGGCGTTCACCATCTCGGTTGCATGCAGCCCAACGCCCCCATACTCCCGAACAATCTGCCGGTAGGCATAGTTGGTGTAACCCGCCATTGGAGCTTGGAGAACGGGTGGGTCGATCGTCAGCGGACCGATCCGCAGCGGTTGCAATTTGCGAGTCAACTTGATTTCAGGGGCATTCGCACTCATGCCACCATGATGCGCCTAGAATCGAAAAGCGTCCAGTGGCAGAAATTCGGGATCTGCTTTCCCGTCGAGGTTCCCTCCGTCGCGCACTTACCAAGCGATTTCCATCTGGCCGACAATTTGCCGAGCCAACCGCTCGACCATCTCCAGTTCTGCCGTGGCCAGCGATTGGCCACCTTCTGGAATGAAATCGATATCCTCGTCAATTCGCAGCACTTGCCGCTGCATTAATGGAACCCCAGCCCGATCGACCCAAGTCACTTCCAGTTGCCAGCCATACTGCAACGCACGGGGGTCGTCGTCGCGAGTTTCCGACAGGACTCGCTTGGTGTCCCGAAGAATCCGGCCTTGAACGAAACTGTCTGCCAATCGGGGATCGGAAATCGTGAGTGGAGTCTGCGATTCAATTTGCTTGACTACCGCCTCGGTCAGTCGCTGGCCAAGAAATCGACGATACGAATCAGTCTCGAAAATTGCCACATGGACACTGCGGATATCGTTCCGGTAGAGGAACTGATTTCCCATGTGGTAGCCCGCGCAACCAACTCCGGTGAGCAACAGCCCTGCAGCGAGGAGCAGCCAAAGCGCGGTGCGGATTATGAGCGGTTGAGGCATTGCTTCTGCTTACCGGAAGATCGATTCTTTATCACCCGAGGCAATCAGCGGCTTGTTTGCTTCCGACTGCGGCAGCATATCGATCAGCCACTTGGCTCGCTGTGGCGGCTCTGACGGCTTGTCTCCAAGCACCAGCAACTTCTCCTTCGAGTCCTCAGCGACGTCCGTATCGTCATAATTCTTCGTGACATCCTTGTAGATCATCGAGGCGGCTAGGTTCTCGCCTTTCTTCTCGTAGTATTGTCCGAGAGAGAAATCTCGCTCAGCCAAAAGGTTGCGAACCGTGGTCGCCTCGGCTGCCAGATAATCGCGTTCATCTTCGCATTCATTTGGGAACTGCTGCACAATTAGTTTTAGCAATTCATCAGCCTTAACCAGCGGTTCCTGATCGTAACTCTTGCCGTAGTACGAGTTCATCCGCGACTTGAGCTCAAACAAATGAGCATGGAAGGCGTGCTGGCTCCCTGGATATGTGATTCGCAAATCTTCGTAGGTATCAGCCGCGTCCTGGTACATCTTGGCTTCGAAGTAGGCGTTGCCCAACGCCATCGTTGCATCGTCAGCCAATTTGCCCGAGGGGTCATCCAAGCGAATGCGGTGAAAAATACGGCGAGCTTCGCTGGCTAGGTTGAACGCCGGACGCTGAGGATCGCCAATCTTGAACTTTGTCATCCCATCCTTGCGCGACAACTGCAGCCAGTACTGCGCGATCGAGAACCGGCGGGCTTCTGCTTTATCCAGATATCGAGAACCGGAGTATTGCGCAATCAGCTTTTCGAATGCGCGGTTGGCTTGTACGTAGCGGTTAGCAAAAAAGTCAGCCTCGCCCTCGTAGAAGATGGCGTCTTGTTCCAATGCCGAGTCAGGCCAGCGATCGGATGCGAGACGAAATTTGTTCGCGGCCTGCTCGTAGAGTTTGCGTGCAAGTTCAGGGTCAGATGGCAAGTTAGTTCCGGCCTCTTCGTAGAGCTTTTGCCCCTCAGCAAAGGCCTGCTCGGCTTCCTGCTCATTCGGCTTGGCAAATCCCTTGACCTTAAGTGTCGTCCCGATTTGGCTGGGCGACAAATCGTGCAACAGCAAACGGTTGCCGTTGCGCTCACCCATTGGATCGAGAGAGTCTCCATCCAAAGGCGAGTTGTCGTTCCCCTTGCGAGCTAGTCCAAACAGCCCGCGGTTCCCAAACTTATTCGATTTGCCACTTTGGAATGGGCTCTGGCAGCCAACACCCAGCAGAGTAGCCAGGAGCAGCAGCCAAATCAGATTCCGACCGCTAGGCGGCAGCATGGGCGACATCCTTGTCACACTTGATTTGATTAGTCACGCAGTTGCTTCTCAACTGCCACCTGAGAAATGTCTCTGCCACCTGAGCTGACGCTCGTGGCTACCGACAAACCGTCAAGTACGCAGTCCACTCCCTGCCGGTTCGCGCCATCGCGGCTCTCAGGACAAATATTCCTGAACCGGAAGGCGATAGCCCATCAGCGAGTTTTCAAAGTGATTCAATATTTGACGAACTTCGGCTCTCGCTCGCGGCGAGAGGTCCGGCAAGCTTGGTGCGACCCCCAGATCGGTTTCCAGCTGTAGTGACATCCATTGGAGCGCCTCGCGTGAAAAACTAATCACGTTTGTCTTCCCCGACCGGCACTGGCTACACAAAATCCCGCCCGAAATCGAGCAGAAATTAAAGCGAGTTGCCTGCTCCGGGACCGGCCGACTGCAGTCGACACAGGCCGTCAGCATCGGTTGATGCCCGAGTATTTGAAGTAGCCCCAGTTCAAACCGGGTCAAACTCGAAAACACCGGCTGTTCGCCACTGTCGAGTTGACCGATCGTCTCTGCGGCTAAATCGTATAACTCAGGCTGAGGCTCTCCTCCTTCTGTCATCACCAGCAGTAATTCGATCACGTAATACGCAGCGTATAACCGCGAAAGATCGGCACCAGCGGCGCGGAATCTCCGCTCCAGCTTCGCCTCCGTCAGCAAGTCCATCGCTGGCGGAGTTTTGCGGAGGAACACTAGGCGAACCAACGAGAGCACGTCAAGGGCAGACTCAAAGGGGCTTTTCTTTCTCCTCGCTCCCTTTGCCAGTCCCGTAATTTTCCCAAATCCCCTCGTGTAAAGCGTCACGACGCAGCTGGTTTCGCTGAACTCCGTAACCCGCAGCACGATCGCGTCTGTCTTTTCGGCAGCCATCTCAATTCGCTAGCAGCAGAGGGTCAGGAAGCTAATGCTGCAATGAGCTCGAAACCCATTTGCGTTGCTCAATTTAATTGACTCGTAACAACTATCTTCCGGTCAAACGACGCTATCCGGAAGGCGGGATGCGTTTCGACTCGCAGTGGTCAGAGTATGTTTTCATCTGAGGATTCTAGCAGACGTACCGTCAGGACTGACAGCGCGATGGCGCATCCTACAAATCCGATGCCGCAAGTTACTCGAGACACAGGCATTTGGGGGAAGAGCAGCGAGCCAACCAGCGGTAGCGCGAAATACACCAAGCCAGCTCCGCAAGCCGCGGCAAGAATGGCCCAGCCCAAACTGCGGTCGGACGGAACACCCATTTCAGCTTCAGCGACTGGCCCCCAACCACCGCTCCAAGGCCGGACCTTGCGATAGAACGCACGCAGATGAGAAAGCGGCTCAGGCTTTGTGAGAAACGTCACGCACAGCCAGCCGACAATCGTGCCAAGGGCAATAAACAGGATCTGCTCTTCCGATTTAAGCGGCTCCTTTCTCCCCAGCCAGCCTTCATAAACAAAGGATTGATTGCTGAGTAAGTAGAGCACCAGTGAGATCAGCATGGCCGAGATTTCGCTCCAAGCATTAATCCGCCACCAAAACCAGCGCAGGATCAGAACCAAGCCCGTGCCCGAACCGAGTGCCATCAACAGTTTCCAGGCCTCGTCGATTGATACGCCACTCAGTTTCATCCAAGCCGCAACGCCCAGCGACTCAATCACAATCAAGACCGATGCCCAGCGGGACCAGCCGGCAAGTTTTTCCTCGCTCGCATGCTTGCCGAACAGCGGCTGCAGAAAGTCCCGTACCAAGTAAGAGGCTGCCCAATTGATTTGTGTGCTTAGGGTCGACATAAACGCGGCAAAAAAGACCACCACCATGATGCCGGCTAAACCCGGCGTGCAAAGTTCACGCATCGCCATCGCGTAACCCTTGCCAGGGTCGTAACTGCTGTCCTTAAGGTAATTCTCTCGCAGTTCTGGAAAATTAGCCAAGGCGAATAAGGCGACGACAATCCACGGCCAAGGCCGCAGGCAGTAGTGCGCCAGCTGAAACCACAACGCAGCCAGAAACGAGTCTCGCTCGGAACGGCACGAGGCCATTCGCTGGACAATGTAACCGCCCCCTCCCGGTTCCGCTCCCGGATAACAGGTTGCCCACCACTGCACCAGCAGAATGATCAGAAAGATATGCAGTGGCATCCAAGAGGACTCGGTCAGCGAAGGTAAATAGGCGAGCGCTGAATTAATCCCTTCGGCTTCCGTTCCATTCCCACTGCTGAAATTCTCGCCGACCTTTCTTGCCAGTTCAGCGCCCCCTCCGCCCTTTGTGTAAGCGACAGTCGCCAGCCAGATACATCCGCCCATCGCAATCACAAACTGAATCATGTCGGTGACCACCACACCCCATAGTCCCGAAAGTGAGGAGTAGAGTGCCGTAAAGGCAAACATCGCCAGCAAAGTGGCCCAGGCTAAATTCGTCGGCGTCCAAAATCCACTCGATCCCGCCGCCTCGCCACTGGACTGATAAAACACAGTCTCTTCCATCACCGTCAACATCCCGCCGCAGACCCAGCCAATGATGATCGGATTGACGAGCAGAGCCCAATAAAGCCCTCGCGTGACGCGCAGTGCCAAGGCGGGCTTCCCAGCATATCGCAGCGCGATCAGCTCCACATCCGTGATCACCTCCGCTCGCCGCCAGTATCGCGAGAAGACGAACACGGTCAGCATTCCGCCCATCGCAAACGACCACCAGGTCCAGTTTCCGGCCAGCCCGTTCTTGACGACCAAGCTGGTCACAGCCAGCGGCGTATCAGCGGCAAATGTGGTCGCCACCATCGAGGTGCCCGCCAGCCACCAGGGAAGAGAACGCCCCGAGACGAAATACTCTTCAAGGCTCTTGCCCGCGCGGCCACGAAACATCAAGCCCACGGCAACCACGACAACCATGTAGAGCGCGATCAGCGACCAGTCGAGCAGCGTCAATTGCACCGAATGCACCCTCTCAAGAAATAGCCTGAATCAGCGACATGGATATCAATCTTAACGAATCCAATCAACGCACTACAGAATCGGATGAGAAAAAAGAGTGACTCAATTAGGTGGCCTGAATCATGCAGGATTCGTTTCTAATGAGGCAAAAAAACAGGACGGGCAAATAGCCCGTCCTGATCAGCTTCATCATTCCGTTGTGTCAACAGAACTTACCTGCTACTTCAATTCCCGGATTTCAATCTTCCGGAACTCGACCGGATCATTGTGCCCGGCAAAACCGAAGTGGCCGCTGGTCCGCTCCTTGCCCGGGTGTGGCGAGTTGGCCATGTAGTCGGTGACCTTGGAAAGGTCCGTATTCAAGATCACCGTACCGTTGAGCTCAACCTTGATGGTCGAACCCTTTACAGTGACCTCTTGGAAATTCCATTCACCGGTCGGGCGGTGATAACCCCGAGCCGCAGCCGCCATGCCATATGCCGAACCGTGATACTGTCGCGCGTCCAGCGTGGCGTAATTGGGGTGCTCGCTATCCAGTACCTGCAACTCGCACATCGCGACATAGGCCGCATCCCCTTCGCCGGGATAGCGAATCGCTAAGCCGTTGTTTCCCGCTGGCGGCAGCTTGAACTCAAACCGGACGGCAAAGTCACCATACTCCTTAGCCGTATACAACGTCCCACCGTGGCCTGCTTGGCAGCGCAGTGCGCCGTCGACGACTTCATAACCGTCCACTGCACCCTTCCAGCCCTCAAGGTCTTTGCCGTTGAAAATCGACTGAAATCCATCCGCGTCAGACTTGGCCAGAATCTGATTCGCTTCATCCGCAGGAATCTCGCGGACGAAGACATTCTTCCAGCAGATCTGCCCGCCGTGCGTCTGCAGCTGAATCGGTCCCTTGGCCGCCAGCGGCAGTTTGCGCTCGCCCCAGTAGTTCTCCATCACGGCATTGTCGACAACCAGTTTGTCGTTCAGCCAAATCCAAGTCCGCGAACCGACTTGGCGAATCCGGAAGCGGTTCCATTCGCCGAAAGGCTTATCGGCCAGCACCAGCGGGTCCTTGCCCGGTGCGCCCGGACTGTTGTTCCACAAGCCACCCGAACCTTTGTCCGCGCCGATGTTCCATTTCCCACCAGCTTCGGTGAAATCCCAAATTTGAACTTGAGGCGTCGCCTTGAGATAAATTCCGCTATCGGCCTGAGCCACCGTCTTGTAGTCAATCCAAAGCTCAAAGTCGCTGAAATCTTCCAAAGTCGAAAGGAATGGACCTTCGCCGTCGTTGACGATTACGCCGTCTTCCACTCTCCAGAACTTCTTCATCGCCGCATCGCCCGCGGCGAGCAATTTCTTTTTGTCGTCCTCGCTCAAAGCCGCCGTCACTCGGGGATCCTGAGTTTCAAGAGCCGTCCAGCCCCCGAGATCCTTGCCATTGAATAACGCTCGGTAACCAGTCGGCGGCGCGTTGTTTTCCTGAGCGACGCAGTCCAGCGTCTGCCATGCTCCCACACAAGTAAACAAAGCTGCTCCCACAGCGACCAGCAATAGCCGGTTAAACATCAAGTTGGTTCGCAACATGATTTAGAACTCTCTCGGAAAATCGGGAAAGAAAATGTCAGCAAATCTGACCTCAAATCGATACCATATCGTAGTTGGTCCGAAAGGGTGCTGACAGTAGCCACTTTCAGCAGGTGAAAACAGACGCGGGAAAGTAATGTCCGAAGACGAGAAACAATTACTGACAGAGTTAAGAGACGAATATCTGCATTTGCTCTCTGAATGCGTCGCCAAATTGGACCACTGCTTGTCCCAATTAAACGATGAGCAAATTTGCCAGCGACCCGGCCCAGATCAAAACAGTATCGCCAACCACCTAGCTCATATGGCAGGCAACCTCAAGCAATGGGCTGTTACCGGATTCGGTACCGAACCAGACTTCAGGCAACGTGATGCTGAATTTCGCGACTTCACTCCTCAAGACCGCAAAAGACTCCTTCAGGAATTGATCGCAGTCCTCGGAATCGCAGCCAGCACAATCGAAAAACTCACCCTCGAAGAAATGTTCCGAGTACGAACAATTCAGGGCTTCGATGTCAACGGCCTCCAATCGCTCAGCCACACAGTGACCCACTTTGTAGGCCACACTCATCAGATTATCCAATTGACCCGCTGGCATTTGGGTAGCCGTTATCGTTTTCATTGGGACGAAAATGCCCCACGCAACCGCGTGCCAATCTAGCTCGGCTCTGTCCCGCGACACCTTCTCAGTCGAGCCTTCTCAGCCGGGACTTCGCGCCGGCCCCCGGTTGGGCAGCTTGGAAAGCTATCGTTTAAACGTCCTGCGCTGCTAGCACGCTGGGTAATCAAATTGATCTAGGGACTCCTGTGAAGTTGGAGTAAATTCTCATTCGGACGACAATTGTCCCAAGGAATGGACAAGGACGATCGGTCGTCAGACACCATGAGGGTCACAGGCAATGAAGCTGACGGACTTGACCATTGAAGGTCTCAATTCGGGCGAACGTCTCCAAATCAATCGGATGCATCAGGGGTTGAATGTCATCCTTGACGCAAGCGATCTTGATCGCGAAGCCGTGGCCAAGCTGATTCGGTACACGCTGTTTGGCGAGCCATCAGCCTACCCCAATCCCAGCGGCCATCGTCCCCAGTGGTTCCAAGCAGGACACGCCGATGTGGCTCGCGGTCCTTATCGCTTTCGCTTGACTCGCAAACCTGAGAGTCATCATGCGCTGCAAGTCCAAGGACTGGATAACGCCAGCCAAATTTACAGCGGCGACCAGATGTTCGGCAAAGTTGACCTCTCGGTCTTCGATGCGCTTTACGACGTCGACTTTAATCACCTCGGTCGACAGTTAAGCGAAGCCGCCGTCGCACTCTCGCAACGCCTCGGCATCAAATCGAATAACGGACGCTGGGCGAACGAAGCCCAATGGCTGGCCTGGAAATCAGAGGCAGAAGCACTCAAGCAGCGACTCGCGACTTGCCGAACGGAACTCGCCAGCCTCGATCTTGAGCGCAATCAACTTCAACAGCAATTGGCCGCGTTGACCGAACAAGAACAGTCCCGACGACAACAACTCGAGCGCGAGTTGTCCGAAATCGACTCGCGAATTCTCGATACGCAAAACCAGCTAGCCGCTCCCCGCCGCGAACTTGAAACACTCGAAGCTCAGATCGGCGGTCTCCAAGCCGAAATCGATCGCCGCGAGCAAGAAGTTGAGTTCCAGCCGGTTGAACAGTCCTACGATGGTTTGGAGGTCCTCTACGGCCAACTCGACCTCGTTGACGTCCAGCTCGCTCGTTGGCGACAACTCCAGACTCAGGTCCAGCAGCAACGCATCGAACTCCGCGACGACATGGAACGCTGGGAGAAGTCGCTCCTCGAGTCAGCCGAGCATCCTTACCATGTCGCTCAGCAGGCACTCGAACGAACCAATTCCCTGACGACCAAAATCGAACAGGCGGCAGCCAAGATTGACGTGGAGACGCCTGCTGAAAAGTCGGGTATCCGCCAAGCCAATTCCGAAGTTCGGAAGAGCTGCGAAGGAATTCGCAAAGATTTGAATCTGGTTTGCGATGAGCTCGCCAATCAATATCGCCAATTGCGGCACAAGGCAGCCGCGGCAACGATGAAGCATCTTCGCGAGCACTACAACTCGATTGCGGAGAATATCACCTGGCTGCTGCGGGAACGCGAGCAGACGATACAAGAGATTCACGCCGTTGATCGTGTCGGAGCCGACGCGATCCTCGAAGCCCAAACGGAGTTCTGCGAACTCGCTTCACGCGACGGATTCCTCGCAGCCCGCCGGAAATTTCACGGACCGCAGCCTCTGGCCAGCGGCGACCACCGCGCTATCTACCCTGACCTGACAGCTGCCAAGAACCAGCTCCAACAGTGGCGACTGCGGCAAAGCGAAATGCTGCAAGCCGCGGCCCGACTAGAAGCCGAACTCCAACAGTTAAATACCCGCCGCTCTGAGGCGATCGCACGGAAAGACCGCTGGGCGCAGACCGAACTGTCCGGACTCCGCGACCGGCTGGCGAATCTACAAACGTTGCTCGCCGGCAAGCAATTGGAAATCGAACAACTGGTCAGAATCGTGGCCGAGAATGACGCTGTTCCGCCTTACGTCGGCAACGCACTGCTGAACCAGGCTTCCCAATATGTCGGGCAGCTGTCCGAAAATCAGATTACTTCAGTCGCATTGGCGGACTCCGGAGCGAACCTGCTGGTCACCGACCGTTCGGGAAAAACCCGCGACGTTGCCAGTTGCGAGCCAAACATTCAACAAGCAACGCTGCTCGCCGTCTGTCTGGCGGCCAATTGGTGGTTGACTCAGCAAGGTATCACTGTCCCGATGATGCTCCGCGATGTGCTGCCAACCAGCGACCTGCAGTCAACGGCGACCTGCGCCGCGGTCCTCCGCGAATTTGGTTTGGCGGGACACCAGCTGCTCGTCTTTACTCGAGACCGGCAAGTTGCCGAGCTGGTCGCCCAGCGTTTGATCTCAGGCACTTTCTCGTTCTTCCGCACCGGTAGACCGAGCACCAATGTTGGTACCATCCCAACGATCACTCGCGGTGAGCTGAATTACTTTGCTTCGTCGACACCCTCGACGGCCGCACCGGCTCCGATCGCGCAGAGCAGTGACCAGCCCGCGGCTTTGGACCTTAATATTGCGAGCACGCAGCAACCGGCTGAATCGAGCTGGCATGGGCAACGCAGCCAAGCGGGCTCTCGACCGCTTCCTCGACCGGTTGTTTACTCCGATCGTTCTGACTTCCGCAGCTTTCCCGTCTACAGGCCACCCGTCGGAAACGGTCGTCCGCATTTGGAGGTCGAGCATTCCGACGACCAGACCTCCGGGATCGCAGCAACGATTCGCCCGTTAATCGAGCGGGCAAATCTGCCGATGAACGAGGCGACTTCGCTCAGGAATGTCGACTTGGCAGATGCGATTCACTTGAGCAATTTGAGCCAAGCCGGAGTCGCAACTGTGGGCGACCTGCTTAAACTCGATCCGCAAGATTTGGCACCGCAACTGGCTCGGGTAGGTTTCACCGCCTCCCAGTTGGACCGCTGGCAGTCACAAGCCTGGCTAATGCTGTGCGTCGACGGGCTGACACCGAGCGACGCACGCGTTTTGATTGGCTGTGGGATCACCGAGCCAGAGCAATTGGAAACGACTTCTGCGGAACAGTTGGTCACGCGGATTCAGCGTTACCTGCAGTCTCCCGACGGACGCCGCTTTGCCGCCGATACCGGCCGGTACCAACTCGAGCGAATTCAAAGTTGGCACCGCGCACTGGAACTCTCCCGCAATCGCTGGCGTATCGGAAACGGTTACAGCCGAAGGCTTCGACGCCAGGGATGGACTGCGGCGACTGAAACGGAAGCTGGTGACGACGCCGAAGAAGCTGGATACTCGGGCCCCAGCGAAACCGGATTCCTTGAACACGAACGCAGTCCCGAGAGTTCGCCTCGCGGTAAGTATTTCGACCAGCACCCCGAAGCGATCCGCCCCGAGGATTTTGAATTCGAACTCGAAATGGGAGAGGACCGCAAAGATACTCGCAAAGCCATTCGCGAAGCGCTGACCGGAGCTGTTCCGGAAGAGTCGCTCGCTCGTCGTGAACTGCGAACCGTAACTCCAAATGCGGTTCCCCCGACTACGAAAGTGGCCAGCATCGAGCCGGCAACTCCCGCCGGCCTGAAGTTCTACCTCAACGTGGAAGACGCAGTCGAAGCCGCACCTTCAATCGGTCCGCGGACGGCTGAACGCTTCGTCGCAATTGGAGTTAATTCCATCGACGACTTCCTGCGAATGACCGCCGAATCGATGGCCGAAAAAATCGATTTCAAACGACTCTCGGCTGAAGTGATCCGCCAGTGGCAGCAACAAGCTCGACTTGTCTGTCGGATTCCCAACCTCCGCGGCCACGACGCCCAGTTGCTTGTTGCCGTGGGAGTCACCGACGCTGAGCAACTCGCCACAATCACTCCAAAAAAGCTCTGGTCCCTGATCGGCCCCTACGCTGAAACCAAGGATGGGCTGAAGATCATCCGCGCCGGCAAAAAACCCGACCTGCAGGAAGTCACCGATTGGATTCAGTGGGCCAAGCAAACCCGCTCGCTCCAAGCCGCATGACGCGTGTCGGATATCGCCAAATGTCGAATTGATTCCGCGTGCTCGGCGATTGATACCGCGCCCTCGGCGATTGATACCGCGCCCTCGGCGCTTGATACCGCGCCCTCGGCGATTGATACCGCGCGCTCGGCGCGGGTCTCCCGACCCCGCCGACAGCGCAAGTGCGGACCGCCTCACGCCGGTTTTCCTCCCATGAGTCCCATGAGTCCCATGAGTCCCATGAGTCCCATGAGTCCCATGAGTCCCATGCGCCATCACCAACAAAAAAACCGGGCCGTTCTTGCGAACCGCCCGGTTTGAATTTTCCCCTGATTTCTCAGGCTTCCTCAAACGCTGTTTGACGACTGGACCTTCTCAGCCAGCCGATGCCGAGCGACGTGCAGACGCCGCTTGATCGTCCCTTCGGGAGCCCCGAAGACAACGGACATCTCCTGAATCGTCATCTCGTCAAAGTAGAAGGCCACGAGCGTCGCGCGGTCGAGATCTCCCAACCGCTGCAAACCTTCCTGAACCTCTTGCTGAGTGTCCTTGACCAGCAATGAGTCGAACGAAGAGCCCTCACGCGACTCCATTCGCTCAACGGCGGTCAAGTCGCCGTCGAGTTGGAGCGCTCGCCGCTGCTTCATCCCATAAACGATCCGGCGGGTGATGGTCTTCAACCAGCCAGCCAATGCTTCCGGCTTTTCGAGCTGGTCTAAACGCTGCCAAGCCCGGACGCTGACGTCCTGGACGACATCATCGGCGTCGTTCCAATCACCGAGATCGCAGTAGGCCCAGTACCTGATCCGCGAGCGGTGAAGCTCGATCAACTGAGTGAACGCTTCTTCGCTGCCGCCCTGAGCAGCGAGAACGAGTTCGCTCAAAGTCATTGAATCTTCAAATCCGAACATAGGTGCACTTTTCCCCTCTGCCGGCACATCCGGGTGCGCGGCGATACCTGAGAGGCGTTGCTGCATCAGCGAAAGTCGCCGAGGTGCAACGGCAGTCAGGCAAACCTGTGGATACGCGGCCTCAAGGCGCGATTGAACGGCACGAGCCGACAACGCTAACCCTGAAAGACGAAAGGCCGCACAGCCAAAAAAACCACTGAAATCCGCGAGTCAAATCGCAGCTGTCGAAAGCTGCGGGACATCCCCGTTGTCACACTGCCGCAGCAGTCATGACACTCGATGTCCTGCCTAGTCTTGGTCTCTACTTGGCAGTTGTCTGCCACTTAGATTCCTGTCACTTAGGCCAATCCCGAAGTAACTGGCCACGTGGCGGAAAAGCTCCGCTGTTGGCCGGTTAAGCTTCGCGACACACTCGCGGTGCCAAGTCGAGCCACAACCTGTTGCGCAATTTGGCTTTGTCTGCGACGTTCCTGTCAGGAAGTCCACAAACTGTTCCAAAAGCGGGTTGGGCCCACTTACTGGCTGGCCAGTCGACGGTTTTGAGAACACCGTGTACTTGGCCATCAGAGGGAGCAAACCGCCGGGGACGGATTGCATCGCCAACACGCCGATAGAACGATTGCTCAAATAGGCAATTGCGTTACTTCGAATCTTGCGTGAATTGGTCTTCTGCATCTCGTCACTCCTGGCGCCGCTCGGGGCACCTCAATTGAGATCAAGAAAAAAGAATAGATCCGGGATTCGTTCCCAGATTAACGATATTGGGTTTCCAGCAACCACTGTTCGTCTCTTCATCAGTTTCACCCGGCAACTACGCCCGGCAAACCCTGTTGAGAAACCGCCAGTAGCAGGTCCAGTCCCCGGTTCCGGGTCGGTGATACCGCCCCTTTGCCAAAGCTGTGGAAACCCGCTCGACAATTACTAGATTCCCTTTCGGTCTTAAAGGTTCGCGGGAATTCCTAAAAAGTCAAACATTTATTTTGACTCCCCGTATTTCTAGGAAAACGCGAGCCCAGCCCAGAACAAGGCGGACAGCTTTCAAATCGGGACGCGTCGCCCCAGAGCTAGGGCTTGGGTAAGTTGTTCCCCCCTAAACGGCCCCGCAAATTTCTAGGGGCGTCAATAAACCAAAGAGTTCGGTTCAGAAAAAAATGCCGCGAACCCGGTCCTCAACCTAACAGCTCGAGCGTACTCCACAGGCTCGGGTCCTCAGCCAGCGGCAAATCGGGCCCAACCCCCAGCGTATTCCAGCCCAATTCCCGGTCGATCACGGCCGCCGAAAATCCAAGCAACCGCTGCTCCTGCGGACTCCAGCCATTGAGCAAACTAGCTGGAATCTTCAGCATCAAGTCGTAGCCACCCGGGACCAAACTCCCTGTCGAAACCACCTTCCCACGATTAATCGTCGGAGCATCTTCCTTCGCCCGGTTAATTCGCAACATCCCGCAGCTAGCCGACTCGCGCCCTCCCACCGGACTGGGACAAGCGATAAACCAGTGACAATACCGCGTCGCCCGGTGCACGTTGTGCGTGTCCCGCGTATCAATCCAAAACTGCATCCCGTCACTCTCCAGCGGTTGGCTTGGCTTGACCCACAGCGACTGAGTCTTTCCCCGCACCGACAGTCCGAGGAAAAATGCCTCCTCCATCCAACCGCACCGCAGCCGCGCGTACGGATGCTGCCCCTCAAATAAACCGAGCAACGAAACCTCACCCGCCGCATCAAATTGCGCAAACCCCTTCGGTTCCGACTTCAGCCGCGGACAACCGAACTTGCAACGAAACAACAGATTGCGAGGAATCGATACAGGGTTGGACATAGTCGTGAATCTGAAATGCGGAATGCGGAATGCGGAATGCGGAATGCGGAATGCGGAATGCGGAATGCGGAATGCGGAATGCGGAATGCGGAATGCGGAATTAATAACGCGCGCTCGGCGCGGGTCTCCCGACCCCGCCGACAGCCCAAGTGCGGATTACCTCAAATTGTCTCTTCTCCCATAAGTCCCATAAGTCCCATAAGTCCCATAAGTCCCATAAGTCCCATAAGTCCCAAAAGTCCCAAAAGTCCCAAAAGTCCCAAAAGCCCCATAAGTCCCAAAAGTCCCAAAAGTCCCATCAACCTCAAGAACTCCCCTACTTCCGCGCTGCCGCGGCCGCATAGTGCTCCTGCAGAAACTCCTGCAACTCTTTCTGCGTCAATTGCTCCAGCCGATCAAAACTGATCGTCACCAAATCGTTGGTCGCATCGACCGGCTTCACAGCCTGTCGTACGCCCAAACCACTGACGCGTCCCAGTGGAAACTTGTCTTTCGGACCGAGCAGTTGCAATTGCACGGCGTCCGGCTTCTTGGTCAACAGCGAAGCCCAATGCCGTCCACTCTCCGGCAGCGTCATGTGCACCACTTGTTTGTTGGTCCACTCAAACTTTCCATCCGGAGCCAGTTCGGTCAACAGTTTGTGTAAACGCTCCAGCACCGGCGGCTCCCAAGCAATCATCTCGCCCGGCGGAAAACCCTTGCGGAGAAAATGCCACTTCTGCCCCAGCTTGACCCAAGGGAGCAGCTCCTGCGGGTCGCTCTCAACTCGCTTGACTCGCTCCGAAAATCCCTCGATCGCTTCCTCGACGAACTGCCAGAACTCCGGCGTGTCGATTTCCTCGAAGGTGTGGACTCGAATTTCGATCTCTTGCCAAGCCGCCTGCGAACTCAACCGAACTCGCGACTGGTTCCCATAGATTGGCAACTCTTCCATTTCATTCGGGGTCTTAAGCTTGATCCGCTCCTGGAGTTCGGCCTGCTTAAACGTGCCACGCCGCACCCGGAACTTCAGCTTCAGTAACCACCGCTCGCCGGTCAATGCGTGCAGGAACCAACCCAAACTTGCCTTGTTACCGGTGACTTCGACGACGCTGCGCGAATTCCAGTTGGTCGGAGCAAACCCCTCATGCTGCTCGATCTTGTCGATCACGGCCGCCAAAGCCCGCCCATCCCAGTTCACCGGATTGCCATCGTGAGCAACGCGGTCTTGCGTGTGCCAGCGCCGGCCATTCTCTTCCCACGGCATCCGAGCCTCTCGGCCCACTTCTTCAATCTCAATCCCCTGCTCAGGCTGCTGCGCCTCCGGGTCAAACGGTATTCGCGGCTCATACGGATCGCGTTCCAGCACCTCGCGCAATGCCTCGCCCGTGTGACTCCGCGGCAAGCCAGATTTCTCGCTGGCCCGCCCCGCATACTCGACGATCATCTCCGGCGTTCCCGCAATCACGACCTGCCCGCCAGCATGGCCCGCCTCCGGCCCCATATCCACGACCCAATCTGCCGCCTTGATGATGTCGAGGTTGTGTTCGATCAGCAGCACTGTGTTGCCTAGGTCGACCAACCGCTGCATTACGTTCAGCAGCTTCGCCAAGTCATCGAAATGCAAACCGGTCGTCGGCTCATCAAGCAGATAGAGCGTCCGGCCAGTATCGGGCCGAGCCAACTCGGCAGCCAGTTTGACTCGCTGGGCCTCACCACCCGAAAGGGTCGGCGCACTTTGGCCCAGCTTGACATAATCGAGTCCCACATCGCAAAGCGTCTGCAGAATGCGTTTGATCTTCGGGATGTTGCTGAACAGCTCAACGGCCGTCTTGCAAGGCATCTCCAGCACATCGTTGATCGAATGTCCTCGATACCGAACGGCTAATGTCTCTTCGTTGTACCGCTGGCCCTTACACGTTTGGCACTCGACCCAGACGTCAGGCAAGAAGTGCATCTCGATACAGATTTGACCATTGCCTTCACAAGTTTCGCAGCGTCCGCCCTGAACGTTGAAGCTGAACCGCCGCGCCGTGTAGCCTCGTACTTTCGAGTCGGGAAGCTCGGCGAACAAATTCCGAATCAAATCAAACACGCCGGTGTAGGTCGCCGGATTGCTCGAAGGCGAATTGCCCAGCGGTTGCTGGTCGACTCGAATCACCTTGTTGATGAACTCGATCCCGTTGATTTTCTTGTGCGCGCCCGGCGTGACGCCTGCCTGATGTAACCGTCTCGCGAGCGAATTGTAGAGCACATCGTTGACCAGCGAGCTCTTTCCGCAGCCGCTCGGTCCAGTCACGACGGTCAGCGTCTGTAGCGGAATCTCGAGGTTCACATCTTTAAGGTTGTTGTGTCGTGCGCCGAGAACGGTCAGCACTTGATTGGCGACGGCTGGTGGCGGCGGTGCAAACCTCGGTTCCGTCGCCTGCTTCTTTGCGCCCTTTTTCGGCTTCTTCTCTTCAACCACCGGAGGAAGTGGAACGGCCAAGCCCGGTCGACGGTTGGTCGGAATCGGAATCGCTTTCTTGCCACTCAGGTAAGGTCCGGTGACGCTGCCGGTCGCCTTTTTGAGCTGCTGCGGCGTGCCACTGGCGACAACCTGACCACCCTCGTAACCGGCCCGCGGTCCAAAATCAAAAATCTGATCGCAATCGGAAATCACTTCGCGATCGTGTTCCACCACAATCAGCGTGTTGCCCAAGTCGCGAAGTTTGTGCAACGCCCCAAGCAGCCGCAAGTTGTCGCGCGGATGCAAACCGATCGTCGGTTCGTCGAGTACGTAAAGCACTCCGCACAAGCCACTCCCCAATTGGCTGGCCAGCCGAATTCTCTGGGCCTCGCCATTGCTGAGTGTCGCCGATCCGCGAGCCAGCGTGAGATAATCGAGTCCCACATCGTTGAGGAACTGAACGCGGTTTTGGACCTCTCGAGCCAACTCCCCGGCAATCTTCGCTTCACGCTTGTCAAACTTCCAGCTCCGCACCGTCTCCAGCAGTTGCCCCAGGGGCATGCGGCAGTAGCTGTCAATCGTCTGGTCGCGGAATCGCACTGCTGCTGCGTCATCGCGCAGCCGACTGCCGCCGCAACTACCGCACTCCACATCGGCAATCAGCGTCTGCAGCTTCATCCGAATCGGAGTCGACAATCGCGAGGCCTCTTCCAGCAGCGGATAAAGCCCTTTGAACTGGAACTCGAAAGCGGCCCGGTCGTCACCCGCCGGCACTTTGAACCAGCGCTCGCCCGTACCGTAGAACAGGAACCGCCGCTGCCGCGCATCAAGCTGCGAAATTGGCAACCGCGAATTAATCCCCATCGACTTGGAGAAGACCTCCAGCATCGTGCGGCTGAGCGGAATCCCCAAGTCAGGCCAAAGCCGGATCGCACCCTCTTCCAGCGACGTCTCCATGTTTTTGAAGATTAGCGCCGGGCTCGCTCCGGTCTGCGTCCCGAGCCCCTGACAGTCGGGGCACCATCCCAATTGGCTGTTGAACGAGTAGTTGTTCGGGCTGAGCATCTCAAAGCTTCGTCCGCAACCATCGCAGGCCAAGTGCTGGCTGTGCCGCACCACAGTCCATTCCGGCTGCGGCAAGTTATCGTCGGCCACGACCACTTGCAGCAGTCCTTTGCCGACCGAGAGAGCTTTCTCCACACTGTCCGTCAACCGTGAGACGATCGTTGGCTTGAGGTCAAGCCGATCGACAACCACCTCGACCGTATGTTTTGCTTGACGACCCAGCGTCGGCGCATCGTCCGTGTTGACGACTTGGCCGTTGACCCGAATCCGGACATAGCCCATCGTCTTGATTTCGTCCCAAAGCTGCTCGTAAGTTTGCCCCGCATCGAGTTCAACGGGTGCAGTGAGCAGAACCTTTTCTCCACCGTGCCGGCGAAGGATCTTATCGACGATCTGGTCGGCTGTTTGTGTTCCAATCGGCGTATCGCAAGCCGGGCAGTAAGGCGTGCCGAGTCGTGCCATCATGATCCGCATGTAGTCGTAGATCTCGGTCACCGTGCCGACAGTACTGCGTGGCGTCGCACCGAGGTTCTTTTGCTCAATCGCAATCGCAGGCGAGAGCCCATCGATGTGATCGACTCGCGGCTTGTCCATCTGATTGACGAACTGCCGGGCATAAGAGCTGAGGCTCTCGACATAACGTCTTTGTCCTTCGGCGTAGATCGTATCCATCGCCAACGAGCTCTTGCCGCTGCCGCTCGGCCCGCAGAAGACGCTCATCTGGTCGCGCGGGATGGTGACATCGACCGAGCGGAGATTGTGCTGTTCGGCACCGCGAACCACGATCTCAGTCGCTTGCTGCGGCGGTTTTTCCTTGGCCTTTTTCGTTTTCTTTTCGGCTGCAGGAGCAGGACGGGAGTCCGGATCCAGCACCGGTCGCAAAGCTCGGCCTGTGTGCGACTCTTCACAGGCTGCGATCACTTCCGGCGGTCCGCTGCAGAGAATTCGTCCACCGCGATGTCCACCCTCAGGCCCAAGGTCGATGATCCAGTCAGCCGTCTTGATCACATCGAGATTGTGCTCGACGACAATCACTGTGTTGCCAGCTTCCACAAACTGCCGCAGCACGTTGAGCAGCATCTGAATATCGGCGAAGTGCAAACCGGTCGTCGGTTCGTCGAGCAGATAGAGCGTCTGCCCCGTGCTCCGTTTGACGAGTTCCCTGGCTAACTTGATTCGCTGAGCCTCGCCACCGGAGAGCGTCGGCGAAGGCTGGCCGATTTTCAGATAGTCCAATCCGACATCGTGCAGGGTTCGCAGCTTTTCATAAATCTTCGGGATGTTCTCGAAGAACGACATCGCCTCTTCGATGCTCATCTCCAGCACATCGTTGATCGATTTGTCCTTGTAACGGACTTGCAGCGTCTCGCGATTGAATCGCTGGCCGCCGCACACAGGGCAGGTAACCCAGACATCGGCGAGGAAATCCATCTCGAGTTTGTTCGAGCCATTCCCTTCGCAAGCTTCGCAGCGCCCGCCTTTCACATTGAAGCTGAACCGACCGGGCGAATAACCTCGCTTCTTCGCTTCCGGCAACTGAGCGTAAAGATTCCGGATCTCATCAAACAGCTTGACGTAGGTGCCAGGATTACTGCGCGGGGTGCGGCCGATCGGGCTTTGGTCGATAGAGATCATCTTGTCGAGCAGCTCAATGCCCTCGATTAAATCATGTTCGCCCGGTTCGCCGACGCCGTGATTGAGCCGAATGTTCAGCGCTTCAATCAGAATATCATTGACCAGCGAACTCTTACCGCTGCCGCTGACGCCGGTAATGCAGACGAACAGCCCGAGCGGGATCTCAACGTCGACATTCTTGAGGTTGTTGTGCCGGGCCCCGCGGATTTTCAAACCCTTGCCGGGCTCGGGATGCTTTCGCACGAGCGGCTTTTCAATCTTTCGCCGCCCGCTGAGAAACGCTCCCGTCACGCTGGCCGATGAGTTCATCACCTCAGCCGGCGTGCCCATCGCCACTATTTGGCCACCGTGGACACCGGGACCCGGACCAAAGTCGACGATTCGATCCGAAGCCCGCATCGTGTCTTCGTCGTGCTCAACGACAACCACCGTGTTGCCCAGATCCCGCAGCGACTTCAGCGTGTTGATCAGGCGGTCATTGTCTCGCGCGTGCAGCCCGATCGAAGGCTCGTCCAGAATATAGAGCACGCCAACCAGCCCCGCGCCGATTTGTCCGGCGAGGCGGATTCGTTGGCTCTCACCGCCCGAGAGCGTCGGCGCCGTTCGGTTGAGCGTGAGATAATCGAGCCCGACGTTTAGCAAGAACCCCAATCGCTGAGTCACTTCCTTTAACGGTTGGCTCGCCACAAACTGCCGGGTTTGATCGAGTTCTAGCGCCCGGAAAAACTCAGCGCAGCGGTCGATCGAGAGATTGCAGGCTTGCGGCAGGGTCAGCGACGGTTGGTCCGCAAACTCGGGGCTGGCAGTGGTCAAGCGGAAATTGCGAGACTGTGGATTGAGCCGCTCGCCGTTGCAACCAGCACAAGGCAGCTGGTCCATGAACTCTTCCAATTGCTCACGCTTGGAATCAATTTTGTAATTCCGGTACTTCTCGGTAAGTTCGGCGATCAGCCCGGCGAACTTTCCGCCGTACTTCATCGGCGAACTGCCGCCACGCCAGGTAAATGTGATGTGCAGGTCGCCCGTGCCGTACAGCCAAATCTTCTGCAGTTCTGGATCGAGGTCGCGCCACGGAGTCTCCAGCAACGTGCCGTCGGGGAGATTCCGCAGACGCTCGACCGTGTCGGCCACTCCTTGCAGGATGTGCCGGCGCCAGCGTCCGAATTCTTTCCAGGTTCCATAAACCTCAAAGCAGCCCTGCTTCAGCGACTTGTCGGGATCGGAAACCAGTCGGTCTGGGACAAACGAGTAAACTTCCCCCAGCCCACCGCAATCGAGACACATTCCTTGCGGGCTGTTAAAGCTAAACAGCTGCGGAGTAGGTGGCCGGAAGCTGATCTGGCAGCGGGCGCAGGCATAGTCAGCGGAGTAAATCGTGTCTTGGCTCGAAGTGACTTCGCTTTCGCTCTCGTCATCCGACGGTTTCAACTCGCTCGTCTCCACCGCGACGATCAAGGAGCCCTCGCCGACTTTCAGGGCCGTCTCAACGGCCTCCGCCAGCCGCGCGCGGTGCGAGTCCTTGCTCTCAAGGCGATCGATTACAACTTCGATGTCGTGGCGCCGAGTTCGATCGAGTTGGATATCCTCCGTCAGCGAACGAAGCTGTCCGTCGACTCGCACCCGAATGAAACCTTGTTTTAGCAATTCAACCAGTTGGTCCCGGTGCTCACCCTTCTGCCCCCGGATAACCGGAGCAAGCACGGAGAAACGCGATCCGGAGGGCAGTTGCTGAATGTGCGCAATGATTTGCTCACGCGACTGGGCCGAAATTTTCTGGCCGCACTGCGGGCAATGGCCGTCGCCTACCCGGGCGTAAAGTACGCGGAGGAAATCGTAGATTTCGGTAATCGTCCCAACCGTACTGCGGGGATTGTTACCCGAGGACTTTTGCGAAATCGAAACCGATGGGCTGAGGCCCGAAATCAAGTCGACGTCGGGCTTGGGCATCTGCTCGAGAAAATGCCGCGCGTAACTCGAGAGGCTCTCGACGTAACGCCGCTGGCCTTCGGCAAACAGCGTGTCAAAAGCGAGACTGCTTTTACCGCTGCCGCTGACTCCCGTCATGCAGATCAATTGGTTGCGCGGCAGGATCAGGCTGACGTCGCGGAGATTATGCTCCCGCGCGCCTTTGATAATGATGTCCGAGGCAGGCATTTCCGAAGCAGGCGCGGCGGCGACCGAGCCCTCCAGTGGCTGAAAAAGTGGAACCTAACAGTATACCCGAACAGCCCACCCTTGAGCAGGTCGTCAATAAGGGGCGTGCAAACGCGAAATGCGGAATTGGGAGTGGGGAATTCAAGGTGTTTTCCTCTACCCCCAACCAATGGGCTCGTCGTTGAGCAGGGAGCCGAGGGACGAGGCGAAGCTAATTTCCGGATAACCTCAACAGTTCCGGGAAGAACGAAACACAGAGTCACAGAGGAGACTGAGAAAAGAGGAGCCAAGCTCGCACTCTTTCAAACTTAAAACCAACCATTCACCATTCTCCCATTGCCCAGTGAACGCCAGCATCGACCTCATCGAAAATTCGGCTCTCCCTTCACTCCAACCAACTCCCACTTCCTGCGCGCTAACAAATTCTTCATTAAACTCTCTCCTTAGTGGTAATCAGTGGTTCCCTTCTGCCTTCCTTATTTTTCTTGCCTTAGTGCCGATTAGTGGTTTCTCTCTCCCGTCCAGTACAATACCCACGGCTTCAACTGAAATCTCCAACCCCACTTCTTCCCATGTCAGACCAAAAATTAATCGAAACGGTTCGCATTCAATACGGCCAAGTTGCTCGCAGCGGATTAGGGAACGAGAGCGAGGCGGTCAGGTCGGTCGCCGAAGCGTTTGGCTATTCGGCCCAGGAACTGGCCAGCTTGCCGGCCGAAGCCAACATGGGCCTCTCGTGCGGCAACCCCACGGCGTTCGCCAGCCTCCGGCCCGGTGAAGTCGTCGTCGACCTGGGCTGTGGCGGCGGGATGGACATTTTTCTTGCTGCGGGAAAAGTTGGCCCCACCGGTAAAGCAATCGGAATCGACATGACGCCCGAGATGATCGAGCGGGCCCGATTAGGCGCCGCGAAACTCGGCGCAACCAACACCGAATTTCACCTCGCCCAGATCGACGCCTTGCCACTAGCCGACAACTCCGTCGACTGCGTGATCAGTAACTGCGTGATCAATCTCGCCCCCGACAAGCCTAAGGTCTTTCGCGAAATTCTCCGCGTGCTCAAGCCCGGCGGGCGGGTCGCGATCAGCGACTTGGCTCTTCGCCGCGAACTCCCGCCACAAATCGCGGCAAGCCTCGAGGCCTACGTTGGCTGTATCGCCGGAGCACTGCACTTAGAAGAATTCCAGCGCATGCTTGAGGAAGCTGGTTTCACTTCCGTCGTCATCAGCGAAACGGGTAGCGACTTGAATGCTTACATGCATATCGGCTCAGCCAGTTGCTGCGGCTCTGGCGCGTGCTGCGAACCTAGCGAAACGGTCGCCAATGGTGGCTTGCCCGTGCTGCAAAACTTCGATGCCAACCATTACGCCGCCAGCGTACGCGTCAATGGAGTTAAGCGGAACCACTGATTGGCACTAATGGTAGAGAAATGAGGGAGGAAGAAGGGAACCACTGATTACCACTAATTGAAGAGGGTAATGAAGTGAGTGTTAAGAGGCGATTTGCGAGGCGAGTGAGGGTGGAGGCCGAGTGGGGGTGATGCACTCAGTTAAAGCTCATCGAAGTCCCGGGCCAAAGAATTTCCAATCCTGAACTCCAATTTCCTTACCCTTTTTCCTCTTCTTGTCTCTGTGCCCCCTGCGTCTCTGTGTTTCGTTAATTCTTCTTAATTAGCGACATGAATTCGGCGCGGGTCGATTCGTTGGTTTTGAAAATCCCGCGGAGGGCGCTGGTTACAGTCGTGCTGCCGTGCTTCTTGATGCCGCGAATTGCCATGCAGGAGTGTTCCGCACTCACGACGACGGCGACGCCGGTCGTGTTGAGGTGCGTGTTGATCAGGTCCGCAATTTCCTGAGTCATCCGCTCTTGGACTTGAGGCCGGCGAGCGACTTCTTCCACGACACGGGCGATCTTGCTCAAGCCAGTGACTTTTCCGTCGGGAATGTAAGCCACATGAGCCACGCCGCTGAACGGGAGCAAATGATGTTCACACATACTGGTGAACGGAATGTCCCGAATCAGAACCATCTCGTCATATTCTTCCGGGAAGACAACTTCCAGATGACGAGCCGGGTCGGCGTGCAAGCCGGAGAACATTTCTTGATACATCCGCGCGACGCGACGAGGCGTGTCGAGCAAACCTGGCCGATGGGGGTCTTCTCCAACCGCTTCAAGAATCTCGAAAACAGCTCGTTGAATGCGGTCCAAATCAACCGGGGCGTCCACGTAGTCTGCTACCTTGTCCATGTCTTCCTCGTCACAACTCATTGTTCTAACCTGTGTTGGTTGGAATAACCGAAGTTAAATCGTTCAGGTAACAGCCACTTATCACTCGAGCTTTCAATTTATCATCCGCACTGCGAAGTGTGTGGAAAAAAGCTGAGAAAGCCGCCCGGGGATGAACCGAGACATTTACTGACTGTGAAACTTTCGCGTTTATGGCGACAACTCCGGCCGCCACGCGCTGCAGGTGTTACTTTGTTGCCGAGCCAGAAGCAGGCAAAAAGTCATGCCCCGTCTTGAGCGCATTGGCGTCTCGGAAGAGATAGCCGTCGTCGCCCAGCGACCGGTACTCCTTGGCCTTCAGCAACCAGTTGGTGCGGGGAAAGCGGTCTCGGTTGGCCTTCAGGAAACCAAAAAGTTCTCCAAAGCTGATCGTCGTCCCCGTCAGCAGGCGAATCCAAGCGGGCCGTTGGTTGATTCGCACCAGTCGAGGCACAATCAGGAAGCGGTAAATCAAGACGCCGAAGATCACCAGAAAGAGCAACAATCCGCCGCCCCGGGGAATGCGTCTCAACACCCGGAAGAAAATTGCAAAGCCGATAAACAACCCGCCCCAGATTCTAAGGTCGGCCAGTCTCAAGGTATCCGTCGCCAAGTCTTCCTGCGCCCGCGCGAAGGCTTGTAGCGCGAGCTGTTTCCTCGCTTCGGCCGTCTGGTTGGCAGCGAGCCGATTTGCGATCCGCTCGGCCTGACCTTCATCAAATAGGGCAGGATTTGTCCTCTCGATCAACTGCTCGATATCAAGCCCAGTTGCCGACGCGCGCGGCATCAAGATCACTCTCTCTGGCAACGCTGTTCGGGCTGAGCAAATTTGACAGAGCTGGAAACTTCCGTTGTTGTTCCGGTCGAAAGAGGGCTTGTCATTCTTCTGAATGGCTGACAAGTCGTAAGCCCAATGCGGTCCGATCGTCGTGCAGAAATCACAAAATTCAGCCCGCACCCCGCGCGGCTCGCTGAGGCTGCCGAAACCAAGCAGTTTCATTAACCAACTCAAAGCTCAACTCCAATCGTCAACGAAACAATGCTCGTCACACACCCGACAGCGTGGACTCAGTTGACGTCGGCCGGCGGCGAACTGAGCGCTCTGCCCATCCAAACGGCTTGCTGAGCCAACTGGCGAATTCGTCCAGCAATCTCCGGGTCAACAACTTGATTATCGATGACCGCTTTTTCGGTAGCAAACACAAATCGCGGAATGATCACGCTGCGAAAGTCGAGCATCAAGCTGTTGCCTAAGCCGACCAGCGACATGTAACTCCCCTGCCCCCCAGCCGAAGCGATGAATCCAACCACCTTTCCCTGCCATGACCGGCCCGTAAGCTCAATCAAGTTCTTCGCTGCGGCATTCACATCGTAGTTGTAAATCGGCGTCGCCAGCAGAATCGCCTCGGCGTCCTTAATCCGACTCGCACAGTGCTGGACATCTGGGTGAGCGTAACAGCTGCCGGCGTTGCAAAACGGGAGTTGCAGCTTGGAAATGTCGAGCAGTTCGGCCTCCGCCCCCAGCGTCTGAAGTTCATTTCGAGCCGTCTCGGCCAAGACGCGGCTGCGGCTGTGCAGGTTTAAGCTGGTTGAAATCACGATAATCATGGAACTTCCTGTGATAAGCAGCACCGCCCTTTCGGGTTTTCCTCGGACGATATACGGTAAGGCATTCGCCCGCAGGCGGAAAGGCTCGACAAATCGTCGACATGCCGTAGCCGAAACCGACGCCCGCACGAATACCTTAACCGGGTCGTCCGCCTGTCGGCGCACTTTAGATAGTCGACGGCGGTCTCTTCGCGAATAATCTGAGGAATCCTCACCAGTAGCTAATTGCCTTTTCATGGTGAGTCCTGCACCAATCACATTCACCCGTCCACTTTGGGAATCAAGTTCAACATGGCTCGTGTCGTTCTCGCAATGTCAGGCGGCGTCGACTCCAGTGTCGCGGCTGATCTGCTGCTGCGCGCGGGACACGAAGTCATTGGGGTCTTCATGCGTCACGGTGAGCAAAGCATCGCCGCGTGTTCGCTCGATGGGAAGCGGGAGAACTCGCCACTGCTCCCAGTGCTCAATGGACGGGCCGACCACAAGCAAGGTTGCTGCAGCGCTTCCGATGCAGAAGACGCCCGCAGCGTGGCGGGCCGACTCGGGATTCCCTTTTACGCACTCAATCTGCAGGCCGAATTCCGCGGCATCATCGACTACTTCGTCGATGAGTACGCCCGAGGCCGAACGCCCAACCCGTGCGTGATGTGCAACAATCGCATCAAGTTCGGCAAGCTCTTTGATTATGCCGATAGCGTCGGCGCCGCCTATGTCGCGACCGGGCACTACGCTCGTCTGGTTCGCGAGGAAGGCCAACTGCAATTGCTTCGCGGCGTTGACGCCCGCAAAGACCAGTCATACGTCTTGTTCGGCATCCGGCCAGACTTGCTCGAACGGATGCTGCTCCCAGTTGGCGAGTTCGAGAAACCCGCCATTCGCGAACACGCGGCTCAACTCGGCTTGAATGTAGCCGAAAAGAAAGACAGCCAGGAAATCTGTTTCGTTACTCAGGGACACCACGGCGAGTTCGTGCGCGAGCGACGGGCGGCGGGAGATACCTCGGGCGAGATCGTCACCACCAGCGGCGAGGTCGTGGGACAGCACTCGGGTATCGAGGCGTTCACTATCGGCCAGCGGAAGAAGCTCGGCGTGGCGATGGGTGAACCCTTTTTTGTTGTCAGAATCGAGACTGACACGCGCCGAGTGGTGATCGGTCGAAAGCCGGAGTTGGGGCGGTCCGAGCTGACCGCGGATCGAACAAACTGGCTGGTCGCGCCGCCGGCAGAACCGTTTCGCTGCCTCGCGCAAATTCGCTACAACAGCTCGGCCTCGCCAGCCGAGGCCGAGGTTTTGCCTGGCGGAAGGCTCAGCGTCCGCTTTGACCAACCGCAGGACGGCGTCGCTCCAGGGCAAGCTGTCGTTGTTTATTCCGGCCAGCGCGTGCTCGGTGGCGGCTGGATTGAGTCTTAGTAAGCCCCCATTTCGAGCCGAATCGTCGCCGTTTCTCGCCAATTTCCGCAACTGTTGAGCCGGAAGCTTCTGCCCTATAATGCAGAGCAGCCCAGGGGTGCTCGCTCAACGCGGGGCCACTCCTGACTCGCGCGACTTATTGCACGAGTCCCAAGGCAATTGGCTCCGGTTTTTGTTGAGCTTTCCTACTGCGGGTCCTTTCCATGCACTCACTGATTCAAACTGATTTGTCCGCACCGATTCTTCGTTGGCGCGAACTGGTTTCGCCACTCGCTTTTCAGGTCACCAACGAGCAGATCATCAACTACGCCGTGATCGGCGCGATCGTGATGGCCCTGCTGATCGGCTTGGTCATCCTGATCGCCTTCGCAGCCTACGGAAAGCTTTGGTTTCAAGCCTACATGTCGAGCGCGGATGTGAGTTTGCTCAGCCTCGTCGGGATGGGCTTTCGCCAGGTGCGACCCGGTGTGATCGTGAATGCCAAAATCATGGCTTCTCAAGCAGGCCTTAATATCGATCGTCGCACGGGCATCAGCACCCAACGACTTGAGGCCCACTACCTCGCCGGTGGTGATGTGATGCGCGTGATCAACGCAATCATCGCCGCCCAGCGAGCCGGCATTGACCTCGACTTCGACCGCGCTTCGGCGATTGACCTCGCCGGCCGCGATGTGATGGACGCAGTCCGAACCTCCGTCCATCCAAAAGTGATTGATTGCCCAGACCCACAGCGGAGCGGCAAGAACTTTCTTAGTGCGATCGCTCAAGATGGCGTGGAGCTGAAAATTCGCGCTCGGGTGACCGTCCGCACCAACCTTGGACAGTTGATTGGAGGGGCGACAGAGGAGACCGTGATTGCCCGAGTCGGTGAAAGTATCATTTCCTCGATCGGTTCTTCCGAGAATCATCAACTCGTGCTTGAGACCCCCGACCGGATCAGTAAGGCAGTTCTGGCCCGCGGCCTTGACGCTCAAACCGCGTTCGAAATCGTCTCAATCGATATCGCCGATATCGATGTCGGTGAAAACATCGGGGCCCGCTTGCAGGCCGACCAGGCCGAAGCCGACACTCGCGTGGCCCGGGCCAGTGCCGAGAAGCGGCGTGCTGAGGCGATCGCCCACGAGCAGGAAATGAAGGCTCAAACCGCGGAGAACCGAGCCAAACTAGTGCTGGCCGAAGCGGAAGTTCCTCTGGCGATGGCCGATGCGTTTCGGGGCGGAACCCTGCGGAACCCCGAAATGACTCAAGGTTCTTAGGCGCGACCCGACTTTGAATCGCAGCGTGGTCTGCTTGAAATGGCGGCTTAAAAACGGATTTTGGCCAGCCTTGTCTCGATGATGGTAGATGGATCTCCCCAGCGGTACGTCGGCCTCAACCGACCGAGCCCGCTTTCGAAACTACCGGATGATGTGCCAGACAGGGACGAGACATGAAGTATTGGTTGCTCAAATCAGAGCCTGACTGTTTCTCAATCGACGACCTTGCCAAAGCCAAACGTCAAACAACGTTCTGGGATGGCGTTCGCAATTATCAAGCGCGAAACTTCATGCGCGACGAGATGAAGCTCGGCGATCAAGCCTTCTTCTATCACAGCAGTTGCGATGAACCAGCCATCATGGGGCTGTGCGAAATCGTTCGCGAGGCCTACCCGGACCACACGGCGTTTGATCCGAAAAATGATCATTACGACCCCAAGAGCAAGCAAGCTGACCCGACTTGGATGATGGTCGATATTCGCTTGACCAAGCCATTCACCAAGCCACTGACACTCGAACAGCTCAAGGCTATCCCGGCGCTGAAAGAAATGGAGTTGCTGCGACGCGGCTCACGGCTGTCAGTTCAACCAGTGACCAAGCCTCAATTCGAGGCGATTCTCAAGCTGGCGAAATGACGCGTATGGAACCGGACACCGTGGAAGTAACGGAAATCGCTGAGACCACCGCAGCAGAACAGGCTGGACAACCGGGCAGTCTGCACGGTCGAAAAGTTGCGTTTGCGGGCAAGCTCGGAGCGATGAACCGACGTGAGGCTCGCCGGATCGTTCGAGCCGCGGGCGGCACGATGGTCGATCGCGTCGATGCGAGCATCGACCTGATCGTCGTCGGTGCAGACCAGAAGCCGAGTGATAATTACTCGGAACTGCTTTCCGATGAGGTCCTCGAGGCTGCCGGCAAAGGCAGTTTGGAAATCATCTCAGAGACTGAGTTTTGGCAGCGGCTGGGGGAAGTTGAAGCAGAAACCGACGCCCGCCGGCTGTACACGCCGGCGATGCTCTCGGAATTGCTCAGCGTGCCGCTGAGCACGATCCGCCGCTGGCATCGCCGCGGCCTGATCACACCGTTTCGCCAAGTCAATCGGCTGGCCTATTTCGACTACGAAGAAGTCGCCTCTGCCAAGCATCTCGCGCAATTGATCGCGGCGGGCAAATCGCCTCGCGAGATTGAAACCAAATTGGGGCGGCTGGCGGAAATGTTTCCGACGATGCAGCGTCCGCTGTCCCAGCTGTCGATCATGATCGAAGGGCACTCGCTGCTGCTTCGCCAAGGTGAGGGGCTCGTCGAGCCCGGCGGGCAAATGCGAATTGATTTCGCCGCAATCGAATCGGCAGCCGATGAATTCGAAGTCGAACTGGGACAAGAGAAATTGCTCAGTTTTCCGTCGCCGGATAATCAGCCTGAGTTCGCGCCGGGAAGCTGGTCTACGCCCGAAGAGTTTCTCGAAGCGGCAATTGATTGCGAGGATGAAGGTAAGCTCGCTCAAGCGATTGAAGTTTACCGCGCGATGCTGCTGGCTCTGGGGCCCGCACCCGATATTTGCTTTCGCTTGGCGGAACTGCTCTATCAAACGGGCGAACTTGCGGCCGCCCGCGAGCGATATTACATGGCGGTAGAGCTCGATCCCGAGTACGTCGAGGCTCGCGCAAGTCTTGGCTGTGTCCTGGTAGAACTCCAGCAGAGCGCGATGGCCGAGGCTGCTTTTCGCGGGGCACTGGAGCATCATCCCGATTATCCCGATGTCCACTTCCATCTGGCGCGACTATTGGACCAGCAGCAGCGGCCAGCAGAGGCGCTCGATTGCTGGCGTCACTTTCTTCAACTTGCGCCCCGCAGCCCCTGGGCCGATGAAGCGCGGGAACGACTTGGGCTGGGACGAATCGAAGCCGATGACCCTGAACTCGAGTTCCCCGTCGATTGAAATCCAATTCGCAGCAAGCTCGTTTATTTCTTCCGTCTTGCCCTCGGCTTCAAGTCTTGCCTCGTTTAGCCCGTAGCCAACGAAGAGGTGAAGCCCAAGTGCGCCGCGATCCAAAAGTGATCCGAGGAGTTGGTTTTTTATCCCTCCGGGATAAAGCATGAAGACAATCCTCTTGAGACCGGAGGATTCATAATTTATTCGCGGAGTCGAGCCTCATCTTCTTGACCGCGGCTGATTTCTGTTAACCCTCCGGGATAAAGCATCGAGCACATCTTCTTGACCCCGGACGGGTCACAGAGATTAGCCGGGGGTTGAGGAGCGCCAGCGACGATACCCTCAGATCGCCCTAGACGGTTACCTCAACAGCGTGCGCTTGATCGAGCGTCGGGATCGTGCCGGCTTGCTCCAGCTTGTTGGCCTCTTCCCGAATCGCCACGAAGCCATCGCGGAGATTGATCAAGATTTTGATCGCCGGCGGATAGTCCTTCTTGACGAGGCAATCCATCGTAAAGCTCAGCAGTCTTCCGATGTTGGTCGCGACTTCGCTCTCTTCCATCTTCAGTCCGGCAAAGATGCCGAACAGCATTTTTTGAACCTGAAATTGTTCGGTGGCGGCTTGCTCCACTTGACCCGCCTGATAAGCAAGGTTGGTCAACTCGAGGTGATGAATGGCGCGGTCGTAGAGTGCAATCAGCATCTCTACCCGGGTCAACCCACCGAGCACTGCTTGGCGGCGATATTGCTCTTTCCCGTACATCTCGTTCCTCCTGCCGGACGTGGCCCTCTTGGGGGAGTCAGGACCCTTCAATGTTCCAGCCCACGAGAGACTGCTGCTTGAGAATCCTTTCGTCACTCTGTTATCGTGGACAACCCGCCGCGCCTGAACCGATTCAGTCGACTTTTCCCCGAGACCATCCTCCCGTGGGGCCAATCAAATCAATCGATTAGTTCCTACGGGAATTGTTCTGGTTGGAGATCCCGGCCAATTGGCTGGAGATGAAGCTGCCCGTCTGCTGCAAATCGCTCAGCAACCGCTCGAGATTGGCAAATTGCTGAACGAGGCTGGCTCGCTTTGCCTCAGCCGTATCATTTACTTTCTTGATCGAAGCATCGAAGGCATCGATCTGGCTCTGAAATGAATCGTTGCCGTTTTTGATCTGACCCTTGCTCGGATCAAGCACCCGCGAGAGATATTGCTCCAGTTCGCTCGTGACCCCTCGAGTGACAGTGACCGAAGCTTCAGCACCCGCAACCACTTGAGCCGAAGTCAGAGCGATCCGCACTTGCAAATCGGCAGTCTTGGCATTGCTTGAGTCGCCAATCAGCAAACGGCCCGTGCCCTTTGCGGTCTCGGTTTTACCATCGACGATGAACTTTCCGACAACATCAACGCCCGTATCGGTTTCTGAGCCAGTGAAACCGAGAGATGTGAGGGCTGACCCCGATAACTGTTCCAGCTTCGAATTGGTGCCGTAGCTCTGCGAAGAAATGCGCAGTTTCCCATCGTCGACGCTGACGGTCACCTTGCGGTTTCCGAGTGTTGATGACGAGTTAATTACCGATTCCAGGTGGGAGGCTAGTTGGGACTGTGTGTACGTTCCCGCAGTCAAAGTCAGATTACCGCTTTCACGACCATCGAGCTTGAATGCAAATGTATTCTGCCCGGCTGCGATGTTGATCGACCCACCGAGTGCGGAGCCAATAATCGTCGCCTGCTCAGCCGCCTGGCTGATGTCGACTTGATAAGGAGTCGTACTCGCCTGAGTCCGTGAGCTTCCCAGAAGGAACTCTACGCCCGCTGTGTTCGATTCACCCGAGAGACCAAATAACCGCTGTACATCGCGGGCACCGACGCCGGGAAGCTCGCCACTCAAAGCCGATTGCAGTTTGCTCTGGTCGAAGGTTAAAGTGCCGGCTTCCGTGACCCCAACGCCAACTCGGGAGAGTCGGTTGATCGTGTTGCTCAACCCCGGAACCGACTGCAGCACTACCGACCGAAGTTGGTTTTGGATCTCGCTCACGGAGCGATTGCCGAGCAGCGGTCCAGCAGATTGCGACTGGACGATGAATGCTGATTGCTCGGAAATGTACTGGATGATCCCGTTGAATTCCTTGACGAAATTACCAACCGTATCAACCACGCCCGCATTGTCAGCACCAACAGATACCGTCACCGTCTTGCTCGCATCGGCTTTGAGCAAGTTCAGCGTGACGCCCTCCACGAGATCGTCGATCTGGTTAGTCTCATATTCAGAGGTAATCGCTCCGGCGCCCGCTCCAATTGAAATCGAGGCGTTGCCTGCGGCTTGTACCAGCGTTCCCGTAAACTCGGGACGAGTTGCTCCGCCGCCGGACGCGGCGAGATTGTTGGTGATCGAGATCGCGTTGGATGTCCCTGTATACTTCGAAGAGATCAAAACCCGAAACTGTCCACTCGATTGGTCTTTGACCAGTGTTGCCGTCACATCTTTGGCCTGCGAGTTAATCGCCGAAACCAGTCCGCTGGCCGTTGCATTGCTGGCGTCGATCGTGACCGCGGCTTCTTCCCGGCTACCGACTCGAATCGAAAGCACGCCCTGAGTGATCGGATCAGACGCCGTGGTGAATCCGGTCGACCCGCGGATCTCGGCTGTCGCCAGGCTGTTTACTTTTAAAGCTACCGAGCCGACTTGGGCTCCACTCCCGGCTGCAGCGGCCACGATCGATTCATCGCTGACCGAACTGGTCCGGGCGTCAAATACGGAGCTGCTGACTCGGTTGAGCCGACTGAGCGAAGCTCGCAGGGAAAGTAACCTTGCTTCGACTCCTTTGAAAGCCGACTGGCGGTTGACGACCGCTTGCTTCTGTTCCTTAATCCGATTGACCTGATTGGTCTGCAGCTTGACCAGGCCGTCGATGATGGAAGTGGTGTTGATACCGGACACCAAGCCGTCGATCGAGAACGTCATCAGGAACCTCCTTTAATCGAAAAAACGCGGAGAGGCAAAATTGCCCCTCCGCGTGTCGGTTTAACTGTTCGTCCAGACAGGCCAAAGCCCATCTCAGACAGCGGAGTAGAAATCCGGCGAACTATCGGCCCAGCAGTGACAGGACCAACTGTGACGACTGGTTTGCACTTTGCAGAACCGAGGCACCAGCTTGGACCAGAACCTGGTTGTTGGTGAAGTTCGAGATTTCTTGAGCAAAGTCGGTGTCGCGAATCACAGATTCGGCGTTGACGGTATTTTCCAACGTTGCCCGCAGGTTGCTCGCGGTCGATTCCAAGGTGTTAGCCTGGAAAGCGCCGAGGGTACCGCGGAGGTTGGAGATTTCATTAATCGCCGCATCGATGACAGCCAACGAGTCTTGAGCCTTGGCGGCCGAGGTCACATCTACTTCACCGAGCTCGCCAAACTGGTTGTTCGCCAAACCGACGCCGAGGGCGGTTGGATTAACTTTGTCAATCGCAACGTTGACCGTCTGGTTCTGGTTAGGACCAATCTGGAAAGTCAGCGAGTTGTCGGTGACCGTCAAGTTACCCTGGGCACCAGTTACGGTCAGGGTCGCGTCCGCCGGATCAACAGCAGCGCGAATTGAAATTCCCTCAGCAGCGCCCGCGGTGCTGGTCAGAACAGCGCCCGAACCGGATGCTGCCGTGCCGCCAATCGTTCCCGCAATGTCGACACCGGTGTCGGTGATAGCCGTCGTTCCAAAGCCCGTGCTCGTAGCTGCAGCAGCCACATTCGAGGTCACACTGATCGCGGCGCCTGCTCCGAAGTCCTGAGTGTACAGCTGGGTATCACCGGCGTTGATTTGAGCGACAACGCCAGTTTGGCCAGTGTACTCATTGATCCGGGAAACGACGCCAGCTTGGTCCAGACCTGCACTCAACGTGATGCTGACGCCATTGACCGTCAACGTTTCGTCGGCAGCCAAGGCAGCCGTCTGGCCAGTGCCAGCAGTTGCGACTGCTCGTTCCGCTTCAGCCGTGATGTTCACGGCGTAGGTACCGGCCGAGGTCGAGCTACCAGCTTTCAGGAAAGTAATGTCCACATCGGAGGCGGTGCCTGTCTTGCCAGCTGAACCGTCCAGCAACTTCTTGGTGCCGAACTGGGTGTTGTTGGCAATTCGATTAATCGTGTCGAGAGCGTTGGTAATTTCAGCTTGGTTTGCAGCCAAAGCGTCGTCGTCATTGACGCCGGTATTGGCTGAATCCAGAGCCAAGCCACGCACCTTCACGAGCAGGCTGTTGATTTCGCTCAAAGCGCCTTCAGCGGTTTGAACAACGGAAACGGCCTTTTCAGTATTGTCGATCGCAGTCCGAAGACCTGCGATTTGAGCTCGCTGCTTTTCGGAAATGACCAAAGCCGCGGGGCCGTCGGCACCACGGTTGACTTTCAAGCCCGACGACAGCCGTTCAATCGAACGATTCAACGAGGACTGTGCCCTCGACAAATTGTTCTGGGCATTGATCGAGCCACTGTTGTTAACTACCCCTAAAGCCATGAATGCCTCCCAAAGAATTTAAATTGTCAATCACCGCATCCATGCACGAACCAATGTCAGATTCCATCCAGTTATTGGTCACTGTGTCAGCAGGGGAACTGCCAGGCGCTGCGATACGCCTAGAGTCCTAGAATGCCATTCGCAGCCGCAGCAGCTCCGGCGCTTGTCAGATAAGCACCGGATTGAACTTTGGCTCGCGCTTGATTAATGGCGGCTTCGCGGTCTCCTGCTTCGCTTTTCAGAGTGAGAACCAATTGAGCCAGCCGCAGCCCTTCAACTTCGGCAGCCCCTCCTTGGGACAGTTCACGCTGAACACCGGCCGCAGTTGAGCCTGCCGCCGCCGTCTTCGAAACCGGCAAATTGGGTTGCGACCCCTGAGGATTAATCTTCATGGTTCTTGCTCCTGAAACTCGTCACAGCCAAGTTATCGATGGGATTCCTGCCAGCTTGCGAAAATTTTGCTCAAGCTGGTGTCTTTTTTTCGACGATTCAACTTTAACGATTAGGCAAACTCTGTGGATTACATCGGCAGTTAAGTTTGCTTAACTGAAGAAGAGAGTCGAATTTCCCCCGGTTCGAGAGGTTTCCAAGCATGTTTCGTGTGGAATTCTGGATCGTTTCCACACTCTTTTGCTGTGGAGTGATAGCAGGTTTGGTGCTGTCATGGCCTGACAGCACGCCCGCCCCCGCGCCATTTGCCGAGGAATCCGATCACGCTGATCCTGAACATCGCGATGAGCATGCCGATCATGCCGACCCAAACCAGCAAGCCGACGTCAAAACGAACTCCGAGAAACTACTCCGGGCACTAGCATTCGACCTCGGGCTGGATGAAGAGCTCAGCCTCGAAGAAACAGAAAGCCGCCTGCTCCGTTCGGCTGACCAGTACATGCTGCTGGGTAACTACAACGGCGCACTTAAGCTGATTCGCTCGATTCTGCAGTCTGAACAATCGCACCCCGACCCGGTCGTGCTCTGCCGGTTGGCTCTTGCCGAAGAACTGCGAGGAAATTACTCGCTGGCTGAAAAAGCGTACCTCCAAGCAATTAAGCGACCCACCAGTCGCCCGATCGAGGTCTTGAACCTCGCAGGTTTGGCTCGCGTCTGGCTGATGAATCGTAAGCCATCCGAAGCGATTGAGTTGCTGTCGGATATTGTGCTTCAGTCAAGTCGTTTCGAAACAGGCTCGGAGTTCCTCGATGGCGAAGTCCTTTCGTTACTGGCAACTGCCCAGCGGCAAATCGCACTTGCAGGTCGCGCGGTCGATCCGTTCAGTATCGATGGCGTCGAGTTCTCCTCGCCGGCGATCGATTTGGAGCAAACGATTGACGTGCTCCAAGCAAACTCAACCCCAAAACCGATGTTGGCCTCGACCGAGCCAGTTCACACAACAGATGGACATGCAGGAGAGGGACATGCAGACGATGCACATGCGGGCGAGAAACACGAGGAGCCAACCGCCGCGGAAAACACCGCGGGCCTGAAAGTGCTCGCCCGTGAATCAGACCAAGCTGAGACGATCACTCTCGCTGCACAGCTCGAAGTAACTCCCCTGATGACACTCCTTGAGCAGCTTGGAGCAGCGACCGGACTGAAATTCGAGTTCGATGAAGCTGCCCCTGGAATGCTCAAGGGAAGAAGCAAGTCGCTGCATTTCGACAAGCTCAATTTCGGGACCGTCCTCGATACGATGCTCGGTTCGATTCGACTCGGCTGGAGCCAAGACGGCTCGACGATTCGAATTGCGACACTCACTCAGGAACAGGAAGCGGACGCAGGCTTGGCTGCCGCTAATCGGACTTGGCAGCAGTTTCTTCAAAATGTTCCGCGCGACCGCCGAACTGCGTTTGCCCGCTTTGAGCAAGGAAACCTCCGGCTGTTGGAGAAGCAATATGACGAAGCCGGCGCCGAGTATCAGGCGGCCCTGCAAGCTGGTGCCCGAGATGATATGGCCGCCAAAATTCATCTCAACCAAGCTCGAATGAATGCAGCTTTGGGCCGGATGGACGAGGCAGTCGCCCTGCTCTACCGTGCCATCGATACCGCGTCTAATAAGCACATTGCGGCTTTGGCCTATTTTCTGATCAGCCAATTCCAACTTCAGTTGGGTGAACTAGACGAGTCCCTCGCCGCAACTAGCCGATCGATTTCTCTGTCGCAGGAAGATCCGCTGACAACTCAGGCAGTCCTCCAGCAGACCCGAATCTACCTCCTGCAAAATAAACCGTTCGCGGCCAATCAGGCAATTTTTCAGCAGCGGCAAGTGTTCAACGAGAATCCCGAAAAGGTCACTGCAGCTTTCCTCGGAAGTCTCTCGCGTTTTTTGGGTTCCGAACTCCCAGAGGCCAAGCGGAATGAGAGTTATCGGCTCGTCTCGTTTATGGATGAGTTGCAGTCTTCTCCCTCGCTCTCAACGATCGATCGCTATCTGATGGGTCGCGCATGGCAGAATCTGGGCTTCGATGACAAGGCTTTGGGGCAGCTTGAAGCGGCGCTCGCCGCATGCAACGAGACCTACTGGCGGGAACGGCTGTTGTTTGAACTGGCGATTCAACATCAGCGACATCGAGATTATCCAGAAGCAATTCGCTGCTACCAGCACCTGGCCCGAGCAGGGAATCTGGAAACGGCAACCACCGCAAAAATTCAAATCCTCGAAGCTCAACTCGAATCACGGCAATTCCCCGAGGCAATTGCAACCGGCCGCGAATTGCTCGCTGCCAAGCTCGCCCCGGAACAACAGAAAAGCGTCCTGACCTCGCTCGGATTGGCCTACCGCCAAATCGGCGAGCCCTACGCTGCCGCTCTCTGTTTTGCTGGCATGCTGCCCCAGGAGAATCTGCAGAAATGAACCAGCCAATGAAACCTGACAAGCTGACTCGGTCTCTCTCCGGGTTCACTCTCGTCTCTCGAATTGCCACAACTCGCTGGCTGCCAACCCTGTTGTTGTTCGCCTCCCTGTGCGCAGGCGGAACACTTTATGGGCAGGGGACGGCACCAGCTGAAGGCGAACTCCCGCAGGAGCTCCTCAAGTCGCTGCAGGAGTTTCGAAAACTGCAAAACAGCGCCGCCCCGGACCTAAAACTCCCCAGCGCGAATACCGTCCCTGGTGAAGACCCCTATCAACAACGACTTCGCTCAATCCAGCAGCGGATGGAATTGATCCGTTCGCTCGTTCAGCAGAAACAAGCGGCAGAAGAGCAAGCAAGGCTGAAGGGCAATCAAAATCCGGCAGCTGCGGGCGCTGAGTCGACCAGCGAGCATTCGTCACAGGCTCATGGCGAGACGGAGCATGGAAGTGATGCCCACTCAACCGAGCACTCGGACGGAACAAGTACAGCAACCGCGCCGCCGGCTTTTCCACTGCCGAGTCTTACAGCAAACGACGAGACGACCGGTCAGTCAGCGAATCCAAATAAGGCTCCGAAATATGTCGGCGAGACCGTCGTCCCCTCGGCTGTTGATCCTCTGGAATTGGCGAACAGCCTCTTCCAAACGGGAAATTACGACTTGGCACTGAAGACTTATCTGGCCGTCGCTGACAAAGTGGACAAGCCTCAAGACGCGATCTGGACCGACTACTTCGTCGCCAGCTGCCACCGGATTCTCGGTGACTTGCCAGCTGCCGAGAAAGGCTATCGGGCGCTTGTCGAAAGTCGTCGCCCCACTCGGCCGGTCGAAGCGGCGCGCTGGTGGCTGGATAATGTCGAACGGAGAAAGTCAATTGCAGCGACCTTGAACGACCTGGACGCATCACTGAAAGCGGTCTCCGGAGAGGCAAATGCCAATGGAAACAGAAAATAATGCCCAGCCCGTTCAGGTCTTGCTCGAGGAAATCCTCGAACAGTACCAAGTGGTTGACCGGCAGTTGGAGCAACTGCTCGTTGACTCCGACCGGGGTGAGTGGAGCGAGTCAGCGACCCAGCAGGTCCTCCAGCACCTCCAAAAAATTCAGCAGCTTGGCGCGGCAGCAGGCGCAGCCCAAACCGGCCAGTCAGGGACCGCTCGACCTGAGGCGGAGCTCAACCAGCTGACAGGACTGTTTCATGCGATGCTGGCCAAGATTGCTCGCTTGGAGAAAGGCGCACAAGAAGCTCGCGATCGCCTGCTTCCACAGGTCAACGTGGGAGTTCGTTCGCTGCAGATGCGCCGGGCCTACTCTGGCGGTCCTCAGTAAGTGGCTGTTTCAAGTTGTTCGATGACGAGAGCTCAATGACCGAATTACTGAGAATCGAAGACTACCGTCCAATCGATCTGACCAAGGGCTTTGCTGGCGAAAGTGAGCAACCAACGCCTGCAATCGATGGGCCATCGGAGCCGCGAGGGTCTTTGCTTGATGATCCTGAATTCATGGTCTGCTCCCGCCCCGTTCACCAGCTTGCGCTCACCGCTCGGCGCGTCGCCGCTTCGAGCGCCTCTGTGCTCATCACTGGCGAAAGCGGGACGGGCAAGGAAGTCCTCGCTCGCTGGATTCACCGGCATGGACGCAAGCCAGAGGCAACCTACATCCGGGTAAATTGCGCCGCACTTGCTGAGAGCCTGATCGAGAGCGAACTCTTCGGACATGAACGCGGCGCCTTTACTGGCGCTCACGAACAACGGATTGGAAAGTTTGAACTCGCCTCGGGAGGTACTCTGCTGCTGGATGAAATCAGCGAAGTGCCGTTGCGTATCCAAGCCAAATTGCTTCGCGTGCTCGAAGAGCAGGAACTCCAGCGAGTCGGCGGCAACGAGAACGTAAGATTGAACGTGCGAGTTCTTGCGACCTCGAATCGAAACCTCGAGGAAGAAGTAGCCGCCGGTCGCTTTCGACTCGATCTGTTCCACCGCCTGAATATCGTTCACTTTCATCTTCCCCCGCTTCGCGAACGGCCTGAAGACTTGGAGTTGCTGGTTGGCTACTTCTGCCGGAAATTCCAAGCCGAGTCGCCTGCCAAAGTCGAAGCGTTCAGCGCGAACGCAATTGAGATGATGAAGCGATTTTCCTGGCCGGGCAACATTCGGCAATTGCGCAACACGGTTCATCGCGCTTGTATTCTCTCCGAGCACAAGGTCGTGCGCGATGTGCCTCTGGACTTGGCACCCGGTCGCAAAAGTGAAAGTTTGCCAGCCGAATTCTGCGACCTCAGCCTATTCGAGATGGAACGGCGAATTATCGAAGCGACCCTCAATCGATTTCAGGGTAACAAACGCCTCGCTGCGGAGAGCCTCGGGATCACTCCGCGAACGATCACAAACAAACTCAACGAGTATCGCGAACTCGACACCCGCGCCGCCTGATTGGCAGCGGCCAGACCGCCACAAAGTTTTTTAATGGCGGAATCGGACCTCAGGGGAAGGTCAAGAATCGTCGGTTGCAGGTTTCCGAAACCCGGCGTCGCGCTGAAACGCTACCATACTCCCTCCCACGAGTCCCACGAGTCCCACGAGTCCCACGACTCCCATAAGTCCCATAAGTCCCATAAGTCCCATAAGCCCCATAAGTCCCATAAGTCCCATTCGACCGTTTAATTGACCCGCCTGACTAGGGCATGCCCCGCAGACGCCCCTCCCCCTCCCCCTCTGCGTCCCCTGTGCCTCTGTGTTTTCCCTTCTTTCTCCCGCCCGAAAAAAATTCCTTGCCCGATAGGCAAGTTTTCCGCCAACTGCACGATAACCAATCCGGCAAATTAGATTCGCAAAACTTGTTGCCAAATAAACTGTCAAACTGGCAAATCCCTGCCGCCGGATAATCGTTAAGGTTTAACTGGCACCAGGCGCTAAACGGTTTCAATCGCGCAGGCAGAATCAAAAAACAAGCCGCGTTTTGACGGCTTTCTCAACGAGCTTGCAGGTGCTCTGCGCTCATCAGCCAACTTCGGCCGCTGTCGACCGGCTCGACTCGGATTGGCATTGGACTTGCAACTTCGGGTCGACCACGCGTTTTAAGCGTTTGTCCCGAAATTTTTTCTGGTCCAATATGACGACGGTCAGCACTTCGCAATCTCCTGATTTACTCCTCAGCATGCTGATGGGGATGGTTGGCTCTGCAACTCCAGGCAACTCCACACCGTCGCTCAACGCTGGCGAGGGTGGGATGATGTTCGCCCAACTCCTCGATTCGCCAGAAGGACTTTCGCTCGAACAGTCAGAGTTGGGCCTGACGAATTCCGAGCCCGGCAGCGAAGAGGACGCATTTCTGGGAGCTTACTCGGCCGCAGGTCAACTGAATGCCCTGATGGCGGCCTCGCTCGGCGCCGCTCCTAAGTCGACAACTTCAGCAAAAACCGACTCGCTCGAAGCTTTGGAATCGAGCGGAGGCAAGTCGAGAGCCCCAGCTGCATCCAACCCTGACGCCAACTCGCTGTTCGTTTCTGGTAGCGGAGGTCTTGGTAATCCGTTTGGAATGGATAGCCAATCTTCCAATTCGCTTTCTGAGACGTCGGCAAGTGGCGAAGCCATTGACGCTTTGAATTCCGAGCAGTCATCAACTGTGATTGAACGGGAATTGACCGAAATTCCTGGGGTTAAAAACCAAAGTTCCATCGCGACTATGCAAAGGAATTTTGTTGCTGGAGAACAACTCGAAGGCAACTCTCAAGCCGGCCTGAACAACAATCCAGGAATAAAGGCTGAATCGAACAACGTAGGCGAAACCAATCGCTCCGAGTTTTTCTCAGGGGAAAGCTCGGGTCAATTGAATCAGGATGAGCCCAAACAGTTCGGCGCTGGCCAGCAAGCTCAGTCGAATCAAGCGGCTCCAGCAGGAGTAGAGAGCTCAGACAAGAAAGAGTCTCTCCCCACTCGCGGACCGAGGAGCCGAAGTTCTAAGTCGAACGATAGCGATTCAGACAATCCTGCTCTCTCGAGCATCATTGGTGGTGGCCTCGGTGGAAACGTCGATAGCCCAATCGTCACCGCAGTCAGTGGAGGAATGCAGTCGCGACAAGATGGAATCACAGGCCGCGGTGAACCACGCGAAGAATTTGCCAGCCAAATCTCCAGTCGAGACTCCAAGGGGGCTGCGCCGGAATCCACTAATCCTGAAACACTCCCGCAACTCGACCTGAATGCGGCCCGCTCCGACTTCGAACAATCGCTCGACCGCGTCGCCGAAAACTTCCCGCTCGACAGTGTCGCCCAGCAGATTGTTGAGGTTGCCGAACCCGATTCCGGTTGGATCTCAGTGGAAATTCAGCCGCCCGACCTGGGCAAACTCGAAATCATGGTCAGCAAGCAGGGAGAGGATTACACCGCTCGAATCATCGCTCACGAGTCATCAACTGAGGAGGCCCTCAGCCTCCAGCAAGCCGAACTGCTTGAGGCGCTCAATCAGCATGGACTTGAGCTGAAGGAAATCCAAATTGTCTCCGACTCGGATTCCGGGAGTCGCTGGAACCTTGATAGCTCAAACCAGCAGCACTCAGACAGCCAAGATCGCAGCGAGTACTCTCGTGGTCGAGGCGAGGAAAGCCAGACGGCTTATCCTGCCAACAAGCCACACTCTACGACAAACGCGACTATCCACGCTGCCCCAACACAACAAGTTAATTTCCTCGTTTAAGCCCAACACATCGACGCTTAACTGAACTTCAAGGACGAACTCGATATGCCAGTTTCAGCTTCCGCAACCAGCGACGCCTTGAGCAAGATGGATTTCCTCACGTTGCTCACAACGCAACTGAAATACCAAGACCCGATGGCTCCAACCGATCAGGAGGCATTCATCGGACAGCTCAGCCAAATGAGCATGGTTGAGAGTATTCAGGAGATGAAGGCAAGTTTCTCTCAGATGCTCAAGATGCAGGAAATCTCGCAGGGTGTCAGCTTGATTGGCAAATCAGTCGAATTCTTCAACCCAGAGAACAACACGACGGAGAGGGGGCAAGTCAGCGAAATCACGATGACCGAAGGCAAACTCACAGCGGTCGTTGGAGACAAGCTGATAGACATCAATTTGATCAAGTCGATTCTTGCGTAGTAGATGAGCCTCCCCCCGCGGCCCAGCCTCAAGTCACAAACCACAGGAGTAATCAGACATGTCACGTTCACTCTTTTCCAGCGCTTCGGGTTTGCTCACGCACCAACGAAAGCTGGACGTTGTTGCCAATAACCTCGCCAACGTCAATACGACGGCTTACAAGTCCCAGCGAATCGCTTTCGCGGACTTGATTTACCAAACTTTGTCCAGCGGTAATGGTACTTCGACTGACAAGCGATTGGCTGGTACCAACCCCAGCCAGATCGGTAACGGTGTGCGGGTCGCTTCGATTCAACGAAACTTCGAACAAGGCGTGTTGCAGATTACCGGGTTTGGTTTCGATTTCGCGATCGAAGGTGGCGGCTTCTTCGCCGTCTCCAACAACGCCAGCACCTTCTACACCCGCGATGGTCAGTTCACGCTCAATGCCAAGGGTTACCTGACAATCGCCAATACCGGTATGTTGGTTCAGCGCAGCGGTACCGTCGGTGAACCGGCGGAAGGGAAACTTGGCTATCAGGAACCGGGCGATTCTTCGATCAAGATTCCGCTCGGTGCGGTCGTTCCCGGGCAGGAAACTGCCACAGCCAAATTCTCCGGGAACATTCCATCCGCAGCCAAACCCCCAGCAGCCGAGATTCTCAGTTCCCGCGCGCCGTTTAAAGTCGGTGGAGCCAACGCTACCTCAGCGACGCTTTTGAACAGTTTGGATAAGAATTCCGTCGATTATGTAGCTGGCGACTTTATCGACATCGCTGGAACCAACCCCGATGGCAGTTCGTTTTCCGGTAGCTTGGCAGTCAATGCGACGACAACGCTAGGCGATTTGGCGACCTACATTGACAGCCTGCTGACCGATGCTAACGCGACCTTTGATAATGCGACTGGGAAGTTGGTCGTGACCGCAAATATCGTTGGGCCCGCCGAAATGTCTCTCACCTTTGAGGATGACGCTGCAAATACGGGTTCGACCAACTTCGACGATAACGAAGCAATCGTTTCGACTGAAGGGAAAGATGGTGATATCGTCACCACCAACGTTCAGATCTTCGATGCTCGCGGTCAGACTCAAACGTTGATCGCTGAATTCCAAAAGCAGGATAGCAACACTTGGGATTTGACATTTTCCTTTGCCGATTCAGTCGGCACCTTTGTCGATTCTACCGTTACGGGTATCGAGTTTAACGATGACGGAACGTTCTTCCGGATCAATGGCACTGGTATTGGTGACTCAGAAATCGAAATCGACTTTGACTCGATCGCCGACAACCAGACTATCAAGCTTGACTTCGGGAATCTGGCTCACACCCCAAATAACTTCGAGACATTTTTCGAACAAGATGGCTTCAAGTCCGGTGTTTTGAAGTCGGTCAACGTCGGTGGTGACGGGTTGCTCGAAGGGTTGGCTACCAATGGTGTCCGGATTCCAATCGCTCAGTTAGCCATCGCCAGCTTCGTCAACGAACAAGCGTTGCTCAGCGAAGGTAACAACCTCTTTTCCGAAACGCTCAACAGCGGTTCGGCAATCGTCGGAAAAGGTCTGACCGGCAGCCGCGGTCAGGTTGTGCTCGGTAACCTTGAGTTGTCCAACGTCGATATCGCTTACGAGTTTACCCAGTTGATTATCGCCCAGCGTGGTTTCTCGGCAAATGCCCGAACGGTGACCGTGACCGACCAGTTGCTCGAGGAATTGACCGGTATCGTCCGGTAATCTTCTTGATTCAGAGACTCGGCTCCTGAGTCTCCGGGTTCCTTGAACCAAATCATTCGACAAACCCACAGCCGGCTTGGCCCCTCCAAGCCGGCTTTTTCATTGGTCTACGGTTCGCAGCGCTCTCGATTACCCTGCTAACTGGTTAACGCCGCAGCGAAGCCGCGGTACATTGACCGAATCAGTCGAAACCGAACTCCCCAGCCGGCGAGCAAACCTTGAAATCATCCGTCCCATCCAGCCGCGTGCGCATCGCCAATCCCGCTGAAGCGAATAGCGAGGGGAGTTACGTTCTCTACTGGATGGTCGCCAATCGCCGAGCGAGTTGGAACTACAGTCTCGACCGAGCGATCGATTGGGCTGAAGAGCTAGGCAAGCCGCTGCTTGTCTTCGAGGCACTTCGCCCCGACTACCAATGGAACTGCGATCGCTTTCACAGTTTCATCATCGATGGAATGCGGGACAACACCGAAGCCTTTCGCGATTCTCCAATTCACTACTACGCCTATCTCCAGCCCGACGCTGCCGCTGGGAGCGGAGCGCTGCAGACGCTCGCCCGCCAAGCATGCGTCGTTGTGAGCGACGATTTTCCTTGCTTCTTTCTCCCCCGGATGTTCGCCGCTGCGCAAAAGCAAATCCCGGGACGATTCGAGCTGATTGACTCCAATGGCATCTATCCGATGCGCAACACGCAGCGAGTCTTTTCACGCGCCGTCGACTTCCGCAGGCATCTGCAAAAAACAATCCGGCCGAATCTAAGCGAAGCTCCCTCTAAAGACCCGTGGGGCAAGCGCAAGCTCCGTCCGTTTCGCCCAGCCGACCTACCCGAGGGGTTCGCCAAGCGTTGGCCCGCGGTGAAGGATTTTGCAAAGATCAATCTTTTCGACTTACCGATAAACCATGCGGTAAAACCTGTCGATCAGTTCACCGGCGGCACAGCCGCAGCTCGGCAGCGATTAAGTAATTTCCTCAAAGCCCGACTGACAGCCTACGATGAAGCCCGCAACGAGCCGGCCGTCGCGGGAACAAGCGAACTTTCTCCCTATCTCCACTTTGGACACGTCTCTTCTCACGAGGTTTTTGCTCGTTTGATGAAAGCTGCTGGATGGAGCGAGGAAAATCTGGCCATCAAAGCCACCGGCAGCAACACGGGCTGGTGGGGCGCTCCACCCGCCGTCGAAGCTTACCTCGATCAGCTGATCACCTGGCGCGAGCTCGGCTACAACTGCTGCTCGCTCACTACCAATTACGACCAGTATGAGTCGCTCCCCGGTTGGGCCCAGAAAACCCTCGCCGACCACGCCAAAGACAAGCGACCCTATCTCTACTCGCTCGAGCAATTTGAATCAGCCAAAACTCACGATCGCCTTTGGAACGCTGCCCAGCGGCAACTCGTGTACGAAGGCCGTATCCAGAACTACCTTCGAATGCTTTGGGGGAAGAAGGTCCTGGAATGGACTCGCACTCCGCAGGAAGCACTTGAGATCCTGATCGAGCTGAACAACAAATACGCTCTCGACGGCCGCAATCCGAATTCCTACAGCGGCATCTTCTGGGTGCTCGGCCGCTACGATCGCGCTTGGGGACCCGAGCGGCCGATCTTTGGCAAAATTCGCTTCATGAGCAGCGACAACACGGCCCGAAAAATCGATGTCCGCAGCTACCTCGAAACCTGGTGCGGGAGATAAGGAGCGGCTTGAAGTTATCGTTGGCGGTTAAAGAACCGAAATCAAATCTCCGAGGATGTTGTGGGACAATTGGGACTCATGAGACGTTTGGGACTCTCGGAAAAAAGCCCAATTACATCAAAAACCCTCTCCTTCCCCCGTGCCTCAGTGCCTCCGTGAGAGACCCTCTTCCTGTTTTCCTGCCATACTTGCACTTCGCCTCGCCTAGCGGCTATGGGCCAAATGGAAGAGCCTCGCCTAACGGCTATCCAAAAAATCGCCGCTCTCACCGCTCCAGTTTGAGCATTCGCGGGTTCGCCCAATTCACAAAATCGCCCAAGTCGAATTGCTCGCCCGGCAATACCGCCAGCTCTACGCGACTGTAGCCACTGATGTCGAGGTCGACTTGGTCAGAGAGTTTGCCGGCATGCAGCCGCTGCTTCCACAGCTCGATCCCATCGCCGCGCACGACCACTTCACAATCTCCCTGCTGACCAAGTTCCGGATCTAGTCCCACTTCAGCTTGAAGTCGATTAAATGGTTTGTCATTGGCAAAAAGCAGCCGGGTCGTCGCTCGCATTCCCAAGCCCTTGCGGAAGGAAGCCGGCTCGGCTCCCACCGCACGCCGCAGTCGAACTGGACTGCCGTCGACCGCAGTGTCCTTTGTCCAGTCTCGCGGTTGGCCAAACAGCACTCGCTGTTCGCTCTCCAGCGGCGTCAGGTCTGACAAATAAACACGCCGGTCGGAAGCAACCTCAATTCGCGACACCGCGCTACTCGGACCGGAAATCGTGGCTCCGTTGGACAGCTTAACCGACCAACTCGTTGCGTCGATCGAGCTGAGTTGTCCGAGCACCAGCGAACCATCTAGCAGGGCCAGCTTGACGCTATTCCCAGCGACCTCACTCTGGGCAACTTTGCCTACACTGGCCGGGACAAGGGCAAGGACTTTCTCCAGCCCAATTGTTCGCGACTTGTCTTGATAATTGACCTGCAGTTTATCCGCCGTCATCCCCTCCAGCAGTCCGGCCACAACGACAGTTCCTTCGGCCGTCTCGACGAGCACTTGGTCATTGTCGGACAGCGGCGCGGCGACAGCCTCTTTAACGCGGTCGTTCTCTTTCCAGACGATCGCGGCGATCGCTTCCAGCGGCACGCCGGGTTGCAACGAGTCGGACTCAAACGCTAGCTTCTCCGCCTCGATCAGCGGCTTGCGAATCCAGACGCTTCCGCCACCGACCAGCCTGAGAGAAACACTCCCTTCAGCGGCCGTGCGCACAGGGCGACCAAAATCGATCAATGAGACCAAGCCGAGATTCAGCGAGTCTGGCAAACCGATCCCTTTGAGCTCGCCAGTGGCACCAATCGCTTGCAACTGCCCGCGAAGGTTTTGTCCTTCGAGCGTTTCGAGCGTCACTTCAGTCTGAGCCTGCAACGGCGCGAGGTTCAAAACGAGAAACCAGCAAGCTGCGGCGACAAGCGAACGGCAACTAAACATGCAAGAGATTCCTGGTAAGTGCCGAGCCACCATTCGGACAAAGCTGTCGGCTCGCCTGACTTGAAGTCTCGCCACGAACAACCCGCGAGGCAACCGAGTGACGCATCGTTGCTGATGGATTATCTAGCGATTTTGGTTCGGGGAACCACCACCACGAGGAGCGGGCTCGCTACCGGCTGACTCGTTTCCATTGACCGCATCGTAGTAACGCTCAACGATTTCACGATACCGTGCGGGCAACTTGTCTTTGATCGCCGTGTTGGCCGGGTCGCGGCTGCGGTCCCGCAAGCGACTCCAAGGACTGGCGTTACCCGTATCGTAGCTCTTCTCGACGAACTTGCCGTTGGGATTGCTGCTGTTGCCACCCGACTGACTTTCCGACTGGTCCTTTTGTTGATTCTGCGCCTGCTGTTGCTGCTGCTGGCTCTCGGACTCGCTCTTGCTCTTGCTTTTCGAGCTGCTCGCTTCCTTCTTTTCCTGTTCCGAGATCAACTTCTTGAGCATCTTGACGATGTTGTCCTGCTCTTCCTGGGTCCGCTCACCCGGCTCGGTGATTTCCAAGCGGCGGCGGGAAAAATCCATCCGCTGGTAGATGTCATCCATCTGCCCCTTCTTGATCGCTTGGATTTGCTGCACCTGCCGCCAAGCACTCACGCGCAATCGTTCGGGCGCATCGGCATTGAACTGCAGAAACTCCATAAACGACTTGATCGCCTCATCATTCTGCAAAAGCCCGGCCTGAGCCAAGCCTTGATAGTACTGGGTGATCGTACGATGCGTTGAGTAATCCACCAGCGGACCGTTGAGCGCGTCGAGCAGTTGCTTGGCTTCTTCAAACCGCTCGTGGTTCATCATTGTGCGAGCAAGGTAAAACGAAGCATCTGCGGCGAGAAAGCGATCCTCAGAGCCAGTCATGCCGCCGAGCAACTGACGAGCTTGCTGCAGATCATCGTCATCCGATGCGCGAACTGCCGCTTCGTAGTCGGGATAGAGCCGGCAGAGAGCCGAAGTGACTGCTGCCTCGACCGCTGTAGCGTCGGAACTTGCCAACTCTTGTTCGAGGCTGGCGACCTGAGCCGCGTCGAGCTTGCCGCCCGCTTTAACCTGCTGGAGAAATCGCTCGGCTGGAGAGTCGGCCGTCGCCAAGCCAATTGCGACGAGGCTCCAGACCATTCCCATGAACACGAATAAGTTTCTTTGCCGATTCATTTGGTTTCCGCCCTTGCTAGAAGGCAACTGGCTGACCCGGTTTGTCCGGTCGCCTGCTCCGCTTCAATTCTACCTTTAGAGGATGCCCGAAACAGACTTAAAAAAGCCCTGCCCAATGCTTGCTTGCAGGCTGAACCGCGCTGAAAGCCGCAAATCCGGCCTGCTTTAACCCGATCCAGACCGTTAATTATCCCCTTCGTTGTCCATGATTCGCTCTGCCATTTCCAACAATTGAGCCTGCAGTTCAGCGATGTTTTGAATTTCAGCTTGGAGGTTTCCATCCAGCGGCTGGTCTCCCTGAATCGCATCGAGCTGTCTCGTTTGTCGGTTGACCCGAAGCTGGGCCGCGCGGAGCATCTTCAATTCGGCTGATTTCTTCAGCAGTGGCTGCTTGCCGCCGCCACCTCCTCCGCCGCCACCGCCGCCACCGTCTTTTTGCGTCTCTTTCAGGGCGTCGAGCAACTCTTCAAGAGTCGCTTCGATTTCGCGCTGAACCAATTGAGTCAACTGGTCCGTTCGCTGCTGATTCAGCAACTGGCCCGCCCGCAGTAGGTCAGCTTGAAGGTCATTCACCACTTCGGGGAAGACGATGCTGGTCGCATCCTCCAGCAGCAGATCGTAGGCCTGCTGACCCAACTCGCTGATTTCGGTCTCCTCCGTAGAGAGCCGCAGCAACACGAGTTGATCCCGCCGGCTGAAATTCTGCCCGCTCGATTGTTTGTCATTCAGCTCAATCGTCATCAAACTGGCGATCTGCTGCCGCTGCAGCATGTCGCGGAAACGCGCTTCCAGTCGTTTCAACTTTTCCTCGCGCGTCTCCTCCCGCAACTGATTCAGTCGCTCTTCAATTTCATCCAGAGCCTGCTGCAATTTCTTTTCCGCGTCGCGCTGTTTTCGCTCGGCTTGTTGAGCTTCCTCGTTGTTCAGATCGTTGGCAGCCTTTTGCATCTGATCGCCAGCATCCTGGACACTCTTCTGACCAGGTTGCTTTTGCGATTGGCCGCCGCCTTGCTGATCGTCGCCACCCTTCGGCTTGGGAGCTTCGGCCATCTTCTTGGCCAAGTCCAAAGCCTTGTCCTTGGTGCGCCGCTGGTTTTGCGCCATTTCTTTTAACGCCTCAGGAGGCAACGACGCGATTCGGCGACGCTCCTTGTCGAGCTCGTTCCTAGCCGCCTTCAGTTCTTCAAGAGCCTGCTCTTGTTGCCGCTGAGCATCTTCAGCCTTTCCCGAAGCGAGCTTCTCTTCGGCTCGCTCTTGAGCGCGATTAGCCTCCTCGAGATTCTTTTGTCCCGGCTGAGGAGGCTCTTGTTGCTTCTGCCCTTGTTGTCCTTGCTGCCCCTTTTGGCCTTGCTGTCCCTTTTGTCCCTGTTGGCCTTTCTGACCTTGCTGTCCCTGCTGGCCCTGCTGTCCTTGTTCTCCTTTTTGACCTTGTTGGCCCTCTTGTCCCTGCTGACCCTGATCGCCTTTTTGGCCTTCCTGTCCTTTCTGTCCTTCTTGCCCTTCTTTTCCTTGCTCGCCCTTCTGGCCTTCTTTTCCCTGCTCTCCCTTTTCGCCGGACTTTCCGGACTGGCCTTTTTCACCGCCTTGCGCTTGCTCGCCCGAAGGCTCTCCTTCTTTCTGATCAGACTTTTGTTCGCCACTCTCGCCGGCGACATCTTTCTTAAGCTGCTCGGTTTTCTTGCGCACATCGAACTGCTTGTCAGCCACCTTGTCGAGCGCTTGCAAGCCCTTGCCGGCGTTCTTTTCGGTGTCGCCAATAACGTCAGACTGTTCCTTGATCAGCCCATCGAGCCGCTGAAGCTGTTCGTCGAGTTTTTTCAGAGCATCGTCTTTGTTGGCAACCTTTTCAGTTTCCTGTCGCTGTTGCTTTTGCTCCTGCTGCAAGCCTTGTAGAGCTTCCTTCCACTCCTGCAGCATTTCCATTTCTTTTTGCTTGGACAGCCCTTGGTCCTGCTGGTTGATCAGCAACTTGACCAGTTCATCAAGTGAGGTAATGACCTCTTCGAGCTTGCCCCTCGCCGCCGCGTATTGATTGGCGTCCAGCAGCTTGGCAACTTCAGCCATCTTCTGAGTCAGCAATCGCTCTTTGGCTTGTTGGTAAGCGGTCACCAATCGCTGGGCTCGCTCTGGTTCCTTTTCCTGCAGTTGCAGCGCAATCGCCGTAAATCGAGCTTCCAACTCGGCCATTTTGCGCTCGACCAACCGCTGCTGCTCGCCCAACTGAGTTCGCTGCGCATTGGGATCGTCTTCCTGCCAAGCTGCCAGCGAGGTCGGAGCCAGCGCGAAGGGGCTGCTGGCAACGAGTGTTACCAGCAAACCGAGCCGCGCGACCAAGCCTCTCCAGCCATTCCGTTTAATTTCAGGATTTGTCATCGTCAAATACTCCCTTGGATGGCGCTGGGGCTGGTGCCTGTTTGTCTTTGCCTGGTTCATCGAAAATATCAGCCGGCGTTTCTTTCTGCTTCAACTGCTGCTGCATCCGTTCCTCAGCCCGTTTGATTTCCAGAAGTTTGTTGACAACTTCCTGGAAATTTTCTGAGTCTTCCATCGCAGCCAACACCGTTCGCATGCGCTCCAAAATCCGCTCCTGCACGACGGTCGTTTCACCCACTGCCTTGGTTAACTCGGCGGGGTTGTCCAAGTTCCGGCGACAATTGTCGAGATTGCGAACCGCCGAAGAGATCTCTTCCTGGTCGAGTTGACGGATCGGCTTGATGATTTCGTTGTCGAAGCGGGCTTCAATTGTTCGATTTGGATCGACCTTCTTGGTCTCTTCATCCAGCCGATTGTTCTGAACTTCAACCAGAAATTCCTCGAATCGTTTGGCAACCGAATCAATCGCCGTGCCGACAGATCGTTGACCGCGATGGATTCCGAGCAAATCGCTTTGTCGCTGCTCACGCAACTGGGCCGGAGTAACTTTGTCTCCTGCCGCAGCAGCCAGTTGCCGCGTCTGGCTGACGATCTCCAACTGAGCATCGTAGGCAGCTTGAAACGACTTGCGCTGGTCAATCTCTCGACGCAGAAGGTCGGTTAAAAGTTCCTCTTCCGTCACGACCCGCAACAGAAATTCGCGGCTTTTCCCCACGCCCAGACCACCCGGTTGGTTGTCAGTCGCTTGCAGCACAAATCGCAAACTGGTCCCCGGAACAAGTTTCATCGACTCCAGTTCCAGAACAGCCACATCCTGCTTCTCCGGCGTCGCAGGCGTTCCCGAAAAACGGGCAACCGGGACAGCCAAGGAATTAGGCCCAGCCGCATCGCCTTCGGTCGTCCAGTGGCAGTCAAACGCAATCGAAGTCAGTCCGTATTCATCAATCGCATTGTAGGAAGTCGGAATGATGGCTCGCGGCACGACCAAGCCGCTGATCCCGAGCAAGCTGGCGCGGACATCCGGAGCTCGATCCTCGCGCGTCTTGACGGTGAATGAGAATTCCCGAAGGTTCTCCAGCCCACCCGCATCTTTCAAACGAAATTCGTATTTGCCACCGGCCACACCCGCATTGGGTGCATTCGCAGCGGAATTGTGCGGCAACAAGACCTCAAAGCGTTCTTTCTTCTCATCAGTGGCCGTCAAAGCAATCCGCTCTTCTCCCAATTGCAGCGAGCAAGACTCCAGCGGCTTATTTGCGGTCACCCGAACTTGCAACCGGCTACCCGTCAGAACGCTGTGCGGCCCAGCCCCTTCGAGCCTCTCCCGCTCGCGACCCGTGTAGCTCGGCAAAACCGATTCCAACTCCAAGCTGGCAATCGCTGGGGGCTCGACCAGTTGCACATTGATCCAGTCGGTGACCGCATCTCCGCCCAAGGCGCGAAAGCGAAACTCGGAGCTGACACTGTGAAATACGAACGCGTGCTCGCGCCCATCGTCACGGCCTGTCGCTTTCATCAAATGAATCGTCCGTCCCCCGGGAGCGTCGACTTCAAGGCTGACCGGAACATTCGTTACATAACTTTCGGGCGTGATCCGGACGACTTGCCGATGATCGCTTCCCCGAGCAAGGGTCAGTTTACCCGCGTCGGCTCCGACGACTTGCAGATTGGTCGCCAACGGCCACTGGTCGTTGGTCAACATGACATTTCGCCGAAACCAAGTCTTCAGGAAATCGGTCTGCGCGACACCAACACCAAGCAGCGCCACGGCCGCTAATCCTGAAAGCAGCATCATCCAATTCTGTCGCCCGCGAACCTGGTCGAGTACCGAACCGAAGTCAATCGACTGCGCTTCGCGAACTCCGGCCGCAATCGCTGCTTCAGCCAACTCTGGCGAGACGCCGCGCTGAGCGAAATCCGTTTCCCGGGCAAGCTGATAGCCGGTGATCGCCTTCTGTTGCAGTTGGCGATTCTTCGCTTCGACTTGAAGCAGCAGCGCATCGTCGCTGACTTGCTTCGTCACCGGTCGCAGCACTCGCCAAACGAGCCATCCCGCAACCACGGCCAGAACCAGAATCCAAACGATCAGCCGCTGAGCAAAGTCCATTTTGAAAAAGCGGTCCAGCCCCATGTCGACGACGGCGATCGCCAGCAGCAGCCAAATCCACCGCGCCAGCCCATGCACCAGCACCCAGCGTTTCAGTTGCCCACGCAATTCGGAGAGGCGTTGGGCAATCGGCCGAGTCACCTCGGGTTGTCGTGCAGGAGTTTGAGAAGCAGCAGTCGCCATGTCAGCAGTCTGGTTAGTGAAAATTCGATGGAAGGGAAAAACGGAATCGCTGGAGACTTGGAATGTCTTCCCGATAAGTGACTACAGCAGCTTGAACCATTTTCGAACGGCCCACTCAAATCCCAGCAGTGCGACCGGCAGGAGCAACGCGAGGTAGCGAGTCAGTCGGTTCAAATCCCACACCGGCCGCGGAGGACTGTTGAATTCGGCGCGGGTCTCCAAGGTCGGCAGAGCGGCAGGAAGTTCACTTAATTCACTCAGCCGGAAATATTTGCCGCCCGATTGCTCGGCGATCTCCCGCAGCATTTTTTCGTTCAGCCAATAAGCGTTCGCCTCGGCGCTCGGTGGCACCACCCGCAGAGTGGCCGTCTCCACCAGCTGCTCATTGCCAGCGTTGGGAACGTCGAGAGTCACCTCAAAACTTCCCGTGCGCGTCGCGGCAAAGGAACCTTCGTACTGACCTGGTTGTCCCGGAATCAATTGCAGGTTGACCTTTTGCTGTCGCCGCTGGTCGTCGGAAACAATCGCCTGCAGCGTTGGCTGAGTCGATGGCTGGAACTGCTCGTCAAGGAAACGGGCCAGCAGCGTGACTTTACTCCCCAGTTCGTATTCCGGTTGATCGCAGTCGACGAATCCGCGACGCGATCCCTGCAGCGAACGATTTTCAACGAGGTAGCGAATCACTTGGATCCAGAAGCGATCAAAGAACTGCGCCTGTAGTCCAACCTTTCGCCAACGCCACGTTCCTTGAAAGCCGAAATATAGCACAGAGCCCGCTCCGAACCGGCCGGCAACCAGTGCCGGCTGATTACCTTCAGCACCGCTTTGAGCTCCGCGCTCCAGCAGCACGCGCGCCATTGGCTTGGCAGATTCCGTCGGGAAATTCCAAGTGAAGCCCGGCATCTGATTCCAGCGAGTCAAGTTCTCCGCCGCATCTGCACTAAAGCTCATCACCGGATGGTCGAGGTTGTGGCTGACCAGCACCATCCCGCCGCCTGCATCGTTCGCTTCGGCGATGACTTGCGAAGCGGCAATCGATGCCGCATCGCCAAACTTCACAGGCAGCAGGTCCAGAAAGCCTCGCAGCCGATTCATCGTGATGAATTCAGAGGTGTAATGCGGACCAGCCATGTAGAGCACGCCGCCAGCCTTGTTGCGGCAGAATTGCTGCAGCGCCGCGACCCAAGCTTCATCGAACTCTTCCGGGTTCGGATCAATCATGATGATCACGTTGTACTGTCCGAGATCGGCCAGTGTTCGCGGCAGGTCAGTGATCGGCTCGTCGCCTTCCTGCTGGCGCTCTTCGTCCATCGACTGCAGCCAGCAGCTGAGCATGATGGAAGGATCCCGCTGCAGCAGACGCTGGACTTGCTGGTAATCCCAGCTGGGCAATCCAGCGACCAGCAGCACACGCACCTTTTCATCCACGACCTTGAGGATCGAAGACGTTTTGACGTTGTCTTCCACATCGGTCTCGCGTTCCAGTTCGGCCGCTTTGAGCGTGTAGACGTATTGACCGGGCTCGCGGAGGACGTGCGAGAAATCGAGGCGAATTCGTCCGTTCTTCTCGGGCACGTCAATGTCCCGCGACTCGACGATTTGCGGGTCGCGACGCTCACCGGTGGTCGGGTCGATTCGCTCCTGAACCAAATCAACTTTCAATTTGCCGCCCCGCTCTTGATCTTCGGCCGGCAGATTCGCTTGCAAGAGTGTTTCAATTTCAAACGGCTCGTCGGGATAAGCTTGACTGCGTACCGTCACATCGACGACGGTCAAGTTGCGGGCCGGAGTCGGATCGCCAATCCCGACGGTGAAGATTGGAATCTCCAGCTCACCGGCTCGTCGCGCGAGCTCGACTGGGTCCTCGCCGCCGTTGTGTTGACCTTCGCTCACGAGGACCACCGCTCCAAGGCGATTGGCCTTCTCCAGAGTCTCGCGGAGGGCACCCCAAATATCGGTCCCCGGACCAGACGGTTTCAAATCGGGAATCTTGTTAGTTGGTTGCCCAGTTCCTTCGGCAGTTGCGGGCTTTCCCTCTGCTGGCTTCTCACCCGGTGTCGGCGTTCCTGTCCCACTGGCCGGCAGAACGGAAACCGGCTGGATCCGATCAGAAAAATCACTCGTGCTAATCGAACCTTTCTCGCGCAGTTCGGACAGAAGCTTGGAATTGTTTTGAACCAGCGCGCGGTTCAGCAATTCAGCGCGGGTGATTTTGCCGCTCTTAATATCCGCTGCCGGAAGCCCCGTCAGGGTCGCAAGTCGATTGGCCGTTTCATCATCGGGGTAGCGATCGCCGCGTGCCAGCGAGAGTGAAGAGTCGCGGAGCAGAGCGATGTTCGGCTTGACGACCGTGACTTGCTGAAAGTAGATCGATGGTCGCAGCAGCAGAACAACCAAACCAAGCAGCACGAGAAAGCGGACGCAGGCAAGCATCGTCCGCACCCAGGCTGGCACCGTACCCGATTCGCGCCGATAAAGTCCAAACACGGCAAGCGCGATGGCGACGACGGCTGCAATCCAGACAAAGACGCCCCAAGATTCCGGCAGGCCCGCCCATTGCCAGCGGAGGTCGCCCGGCTGGTCGGTAGGCATCTCCGTCAGCCAACTCCAGAGGCCGCTTTGGGCTAATAATAAAAATTGCATATGTTAATTTTGAATGCCGGGCCAATCGGGCACTTGGCCAGATGAAACCCGCAGTTTGTTCTTGCTCGTCTTGCGTATCCGTTCCGGGGGAGAGCGGGAGAGTTGCCCCGCCCTCGAGTGGGGCTGTTTCAAAAGTCTGCCCAGCCACAATCAATTCGTCCGCGCAGACCCTCCCCCAAACTTACTCCCATTCTACGCTCTTCTCTGCCTGTCGTCTCGCAAGTCAGTGGTTCCCAGATTTTTTCCCCGAAAGTTGGCAGATTAAGGGGGAATGGGGAGGCGGGAGGTAGAAACGCGGAATGTGGATTGCAAACCGACGCGAGCTCGGTAGGGTGGGTCGCACCCGCGTATGTTGCTGCCCACTTCAACACGCTAAACCGCAGTGCGCACCCACCTTCAGAGAGATCGAGCGCCGACCAGATCGTAGAACGATTGTCCCCAATCGTTCCGACCCCTAAAGTTGAGTTCTTGACATTCCGACCCATCGGGGGACGAACTTCCTGAACTGCTGAGCAGTTAGGGACAACTGCTCTACGAACTGGGCGGGAAAGCGAAGGCGAAGCCTAGATCCCGCTCAACTCTCAAGCAACCTCAGCCCAATTCAATCGCTCGCGTCACCCAGTTCGCTCTCAAACGTTTTTCCAACTCCGTGTCTTCGCGCTCTCCAGCACCGCGTCGCAAACTCGCTGAGTCTCCAGCGCATCGCGGAACGTGGGGCCGACCGGCTTGCCTTCAGCCACACCTTGCAGGAAGTCGGCAACCTGATGAACAAAACTGTGCTCGTATCCGATCTGCAGACCGGGCACCCACCAGTGATCCATATAAGGATGCTCGCCGCCGTTATCGGTCACGTGAATGCTGCGCCAACCGCGGACGATGCCGTCATCGCGGTGGTCGAAATACTCCAGCCGATGCAGGTCGTGCAGGTCCCAGCGAATCGACGCTTTCTCTCCATTGATTTCCAGCGTGTAGAGCGCCTTGTGGCCGCGGGCGTAGCGAGTCGATTCAAACAGACCCAGCGAGCCGTTCTGGAAATGACAAAGGAAAGCGCAAGCGTCGTCAATTCCCACCGGCTCGACCTTGCCAGTTGCAGTGTGGGTTCGCTCCTTGATAAACGTCTCGGTCATCGCCGAAACGTCAGCGATACTGCCGTTCAGCCACAGCGCCGTGTCGATGCAGTGAGCCAGCAAGTCTCCCGTAACTCCCGAACCGGCGGCAGCTGCGTCGAGCCGCCAGAGGCCATTTCCACCTTGGGGCAGGTCGGTCGAGATCGTCCAGTCTTGCAGGAAGTTGGCTCGGTAGTGGAAGATTTTTCCGAGTTTGCCTTGGTCGATCAGCTTCTTAGCCAGCGTCACTGCGGGCACCCGGCGGTAGTTGTACCAGACAATGTTCGGGACGCCCGCTTTCTCAACCGCAGCGACCATTTCTTCGCCCTCGGCGGTGCTCATCGCCAGCGGCTTCTCGCAAAGGATCATCTTGCCCGCTTTGGCTGCGGCAATGGAAATCTCTTTGTGCAGATTGTTTGGCACGCAGATATCGACTGCATCGATATCGTCACGAGCGATCAGCTTGCGCCAATCCGTCTCAACTGACTCATATCCCCAGTTCTCCGCGAACGCGGTGATTGCTTCCAGATTCCGCGCGCAGGCAGCTTTCAGCACGGGCCGATAGGCGAGCTTGAAAAAGTGATTGACTTTGGCGTAGGCGTTCGAGTGGGCTCGGCCCATGAAGCCGTAGCCAATCATTCCGATGCGCAATTCTTTCTGAGACATGGTCAGCTCTCAATTCCGGATAGGGCTTGGTCAAACCAAAGATTCTGAACCGGAATCAAACAGATCGCAAGCAGCCGATTCCGATTTTCAATCGAGGTCAACAGCCTCTAGTTCCCGCCCCACGTTGCGCTTGTACATCGCGATTTCGCTCGTGACGATTATCTTCCGGCAAGCAGCAGATCAAACCTGCTTCGGATCCCCGAAGAAACTGGTCCGCAGGTCGGCTCGCTCGCGATCGATCTGCTCAAGCGTCGCTCCCAGGCCAGTCAGGATCGCTTCGGTCATCGCCATCGCCATCTCGCCCTCGTCGGCGTAGACCTCGCGAGCTCCCGCTCTCAGATATTGCGGTCGTTCGCGGAGGTAGGGCACGCGAACGAAAATATTCAGTTCAGGATTGAGCTCTTTGGCTGTCTGCACAATCTGGATTCCCCGCTCGGTCGAGGATGAGCTGAGGATCAGCGTCTGCGCGGTCTTGACCCCGGCCTTTACCAAAGTGTCGCGGTGCGTGGCGTCGCCGTAGACCGCGGGCTGCCCTGCTGCTCTCAAGTTTTCGAACGTATCCAGATTCATCTCGATGATCGTTGGGATGATCGAGTTGCGGCGCAGCAGATTGGACATCGTCTGCCCGACAGGTCCATATCCAATCACCACGGCATGGTTCAATTGTTCGCTGGCATCGCTGACCGGCTCGCTGGATTGCGCTTGCAGCGTCCGCTCACGCCGCCCCAACCAAGAGTTTGGATCCGCCAGACACCAGTCGCTCAGCGGTCGCGCCAAACGATACAGCAGCGGGTTTAGTGAAATCGAAATGATGGCAACCGCAATCACTGTGTTGACCACATCCTCGTTGAATACTTTCAGCGACAGGCCGAGCGTGGCGAGGATAAACGAGAATTCCCCGATTTGAGCCAGGGCCAAAGCCAGCCCGATGCAGACCCGCAGCGGCAAGCGTCGCCACATCCCACAGGCGAAGACAATCGTCGGCGTGCCAATCAAGACGATCCCGAGTGTCCACAGCACAAAGCCCGGACGCTGAAGAAGAAAACCAGGGTCAAACAAAATTCCCACTGAGACAAAAAACAACACGGCAAATGCATCCCGCATCGGCAAGGCTTCCGTCGCGGCTCGGACGCTGAAGTCACTGCGGGCGACAACCATCCCCGAAAGAAACGCACCCAACGCCAGCGAGACGCCGAAGAGGTTTGCGGAGACCACTGCGATCCCAATCGCCAGCACCAACACGGTCAAAGTGAATAGCTCTCGCGAGCGAGTCTGGGCGACGTAACGCAGCAGCCCCGGGATCAGTTTGCCGCCAATCAAAATCATTCCAGCAATCACAGCGGAGATTTTCAGAATCGCCAGCCCCGCAATTCTCGCCAGCACCCACCAGCTCACCTCTTCGCCAGAAAAGACAGAAGGCAGCAACACCAACTCCACTACTGCGATAATGTCCTGCACAATCAACCAACCAAGCCCGATGTGTCCGGTCATCGTGTGCAAATGTTTGGCTTCGGAAAGCACCCGGGTCAGCACCACGGTACTGGCAAACGAAATTGTCAGCCCGAAAAAGATGGCGGTTGAAATGCTCCAGCCAAAACCAAGTCCAGCGCTGAGCCCGAGCACCGTCGTCAGAAACATCTGGATAAAGGCGCCGGGAAGCACCTTGGTTCGAACCTGCAGTAACTCGTTGATATCGAACTGCAGGCCGACACCGAACATCAACAGAATGACGCCAACCTCAGCCAGTTGCTCAGCCAGATGCTCGTTGGCAACGAAGCCGGGCGTGTAGGGACCAACCAAGACACCCGCCAAGAGATAGCCGACCAGAGGCGAGACGCGCAGCCAGTGTGCGATGTATCCCATCAAGAGCGCGGCGGCTAGTCCGCCGGCTAGTGTCGTCAGTAGGTCCAGATTCTCCATGATGGTTCAAAGCAACAAATCAAAGCGGGTGTGGAGGCGAAATCCGGACAGCCTCCGGGACGGGCGTGAAGACAAAGGCGTTCAGCTAGATGCCTCCATAGCAGCGACAGCGGTTTGGTCTCAGGCTGGCAGTCGTCTGGAGAAACCGAAACGACTTATTTTCCCAGCCGCAAGAAGACATGAGCGACAGTATTGGCGTCGCCATGACCCATCTGAAGTTCGTTTTTCAGCAAGTCGCGAATCTCGCCATGCTTCTTGAATCCGCTGCGGCGAATCAAGGCATAGATCTGCTCCATCGTCTTGCCAATCCGATTCTGAATGCTAGTGAGTTGGCTGGCGAGCGCCCTCTCAGCTGTGCTCATACGACACCTCCCTGTAACTGACTTTCTGGGCCGAAATCTGGCTGTCCGTATATTATCGCCAGTTCCGCAAATTTTGTCATCGCGAGTTTTCGCCCGAAAAAGGCCTGATTCCCTCTTTATCCCGGCGTCAGCGTCTTTCTTCGTCAGCCGGGTTTTCGCGCCAGCGCCCGGTTCGAACCCTCGTATGAGTTAGCCGCCGGTAGTAGCGAGTTCCAACGTCGCCTCCAAATGTTGACGCTCGCCGAGCGCATGTTTAGCCAAAAAGTAGGCACCGGCGCTGCCGTTAGTTTTGTCCCGATTGCCGAACGGCGAACTGGTCTTTCGCTACCACCGGCGGCTAGCGCCGTGCCGCTCAGGAAAAAAGTATTCGCGTCTGCTCGAAATTATTCGCGGCCCGCCGTCGCGCCAGCGCCCGGTTCGAACCCCGAAACCTACTCGCCACCACACCACAACTCTTCTCCCCACCCGAGCGGCGTCCTAACCCGTGCTCTATTCCGATTATTCCGTTTGGATGAAACCTTTATTGCACGGTTCTTACTCTGTGGGTTACTAATCCCATGGTCTACCATTCGCCCAACTGTCCGCCGGAAAATCGATTCGTTCTTGCGAAAACGTCGAGCTTTCCAGTTCGAGCTTTTGCCTCGCGTTGCTAAGATGAAACTAACTGCCGGCTGTTTAACCCGCGAATTTTTTAGCGAGTTCGCTAGTCATCCAGGAATCAAGAGAAAAGGTCAAACATGGGTTTCAATCACCACCGCAGCCCTCGCAAAGACGCCCGTTTCAATCTGCGATTCGCCTACGAGCAACTGGAATATCGCAAAGTGCTGGCTCCCCTGTTTCCGGTTTATGTCGGCAGCACGCTCACGCTGGGCAACCCAGACCCCGCAGCTGAGGCACCGTATCCGCTGACCGAAACTTTCAACCTCTCAACCAACCCCGGTGCATCCAAAACGCTTTACCTCGATTTCAACGGGCACCGCTCTGTTAACAATGACTGGGGACACGATATCCAGTTTCCCGCTTACGACCGAGATGGCAATCCGAGCGCATTCTCAAATTCCGAGCTAATCGAACTCCAGTTGCTGTTCCAAAACGTGGCCGAAGACTTTGCTGCGTTTGATCTGAACGTCACGACCA
>Ga0169931_10000179_pt1 | contig 99091 bp, 82 predicted proteins | sample Kivu_15m_20L_FD_129675 | JGI IMG/M metagenome (GOLD analysis project Ga0169931, IMG submission 129675) | Freshwater microbial communities from Lake Kivu, Western Province, Rwanda to study Microbial Dark Matter (Phase II) - Kivu_15m_20L... | ecosystem: Environmental > Aquatic > Freshwater > Lake...
ACGAAGTTGGTGCTGATCCGAACCAAACATTTGAGCGTATTTTGGAAGGAACAATCGCACCTCACCGTTTAGTTGGTTACCAGTCCGATTATATGCCACTTGCATACTTTCAAAATCCGAATCCAGGCTCTGGAAAAACAAACGCCTCAATTAGTTTCCTTCCAAGCGTTGACATTGTATTTACAAGTGATAAATCAAAATGGACTCGTTGTCCAGTTGTTGAACTCGGAAGAAATACTGTTTTGAACATTGGAGGTGCACAACCAGGTACATTAAGAAAAAGTCCAAGCGTTGATAAAAATGGTAACCCTGATGGAACAGGTACTGGAATGGGTTGGTTCCCCGGATATGCAATCGATTTGGAATCTGGAGCTAGACTTTACATGGCATTTGGTGAAAATTCGTTCTTAGGAGGTGATAACGGAGCTGACATGATATGGAATCCTTCATCCAGATTGGTAAATAATGTTGGTACCCCTATTATGGGGGGAATGCATTCAATTTGGGTATTTAGTTACCAACAAGCTAAAATCAACGGATATTCTCAAGGTTTTGATTTCCCAGCGTATATTCCTTCTGAAGCTGAAAACTTGAATAACATTAATTCACATTTCTTATACAGCAAATGGAAAGAAGTGGAAACTAATAGCACTCAAGCTAAGAGAGAAATGTACGGAAGTTTATCTTGGATAGCTTACCCTTTGGCACAACCAAACTATTCTTTAAATCCTTCAAATGGTCTTCCTTGTGATGTGACAATTAGTTTAAGAATCAATAAAGAATACAAAAACTTTGATGCACTTGGTAATGGTTTAAATGGAGGACGTCCAACTTATGAATGGAGTATGGATGATATTGCAACAGTTAGAGGTTCATCAGATGCTGCAAAAGAAGCTTTGGAAATGATTAATGTAGTTCCGAACCCTTACTATGCTTTCTCAGAGTACGAAAGAACTAGACTTGAAACAAAGGTTAAAATCACGAACTTACCTGAAAAATGTACAGTTAGAATTTATACTGTTAACGGAAAATTAGTGAGAACCTTTAGAAAGGATAGTCCAGTTACAAGTCTTGATTGGGATTTGAATAATTGGCAAGCAATCCCTGTTGCAAGTGGAATTTATTTAATCCATGTTGAAGTACCTGGTGTCGGAGAACGAGTGTTGAAATTCTTTGGCGGTATGAGACAAGTAGATTTACAAGGTATCTAATTAATAAAGAAAGTAAAAGATGAAATCTATCAAAATAATTGTTGCAGCCTTAATATTTGGTTCGCTGAATGTATATGGTGGAAATGAAGACCGTGTTGGATCTGCTGGTGCTTCCCACTTATTAATTAATCCATGGGCTAGAAGTTCTGCATTAGGGGACGCTAACTACGCAAGTTCTAACGGTTTAGAGGCTACCTTTACGAATATTGCAGGTTTGGCATTCACAGACAAAACGCAAATTAAGTTTAACTACTCCAACTGGATGGGTTCTGCCGGAATTCAATTTAATAGTGCTGGTATCGCTCAAAGAATATCAGAGAGCGGAGTTATTGCGATTAGTGTTCAGTCATTGAACTTTGGTGATATTCCAATTACAACTGTAAATAACCCTGAAGGGAATATCGGATTCTTTTCTCCAAGAGCGAATATTTTTAACATCGGTTATGCAAAAGCGTTTTCTTCAAGTATTTATGGTGGAATTAATTTCAAAGTAATTTCTGAAAACATTGCAAACCTTCGAGCAAATGGAATTGCTATTGATGCAGGTATCCGTTATGTGACTGGTGAAAACGATAATATTAAGTTTGCAATTTCCTTAAAAAATGTTGGACCTGTTATGCGATACAAAGGTGACGGATTGGCACAACAAGTAACTTATGTTTCTACAGGTTACATTGCAACCCTAGAAAACCGTTCAGGGACATTTGAATTACCAAGTTTGTTGACGATTGGTGGTTCTTATGACTTTATTTTTAACGATAAAAATAAATTGAACTTGAATCTTGGTTTTACCGCAAACTCCTTCATGAATGACCAATACAGAATCGGTTTAGATTATGGTTTAGTAAATGAAAAAGTAGCATTCAATTTAAGAGGCGGTTTTGTTTACGAGAAAAATATCTTTAGTCAGGAAAACAGATCTAATGCGCTTGTGGGACCTTCAGCAGGCTTCTCAATTGATGCACTTGTAGGCAAAAACAAAAGTGCTTTAGGTCTAGAGTACTGTGCACGTTTCGCAGGTATCTTTGGAGTAATTCATACTGTAGGAGCTACAATTAGTCTTAAATAGAATTTTTTTTAATTTTGTCGGAAGAGAGTCTCAAACGGGGCTCTCTTCTTTTTGTATAAACTAGTCAGATATGTCACAAATTAATTATTACACAGCCGAAGGTCTTCAAAAATTGAAAGACGAATTACATCATTTAAAAACAGTGCAACGTCCATCTATTTCCGAGCAGATTGCAGAAGCAAGAGATAAAGGCGATTTGTCTGAAAATGCAGAATACGACGCAGCAAAAGAGGCACAAGGTATTTTGGAAATGAAAATTTCTAAAATGGAAGCTATAATTGCTAATGCTCGACTAATTGATGAAACCAATATGGATAACTCTAAGGTTTACATCTTGTCAAAGGTTACTATCAAGGCTTTAGCAAACGGAATGGAGGTTCAATATACTTTAGTAGCTGAAAATGAGGCTGATATTAAGCAAAAGAAAATCTCTGTTGATTCACCAATTGGAAAAGGTCTTTTGGGTAAAAAAGTAGGTGATATTGCTGAAATTCAAACTCCAGGTGGATTGATGAAATTTGAAATTTTAGACATTACTCGATAATGACAATTTTCAGTAAAATTATCAGTGGAGAAATACCTGCCTTCAAAATTGCAGAGAATGAAAAGTTTTTAGCGTTTTTGGATATAAATCCACTAGCTATTGGTCATACTTTGGTAATTCCTAAAATAGAGGTAGATTACATTTTCGACATAGATGATGAGTTATTGTCGGAGATGATGATTTTCTCTAAATCCGTGGCAAGATTATTGAAAACAAAAATTGCATGTGAGAGAATAGGTGTAAGTGTCATCGGCTTGGAGGTTCCTCACGCACACATTCATCTGATTCCTATAAATTCTATTGGAGACATGAACTTTGAGAAAAAACTTAAATTAAGCATCACTGAAATCAAGAATGTTCACGATAAAATAGTCTCATAAATGAAGAATATTATTGCTTATGTGTTGTGCCTAATTTTCCTGAGTAATACACTCAACGCACAAACTGATTCTGAGTCGTCGATTAATCCGATGAATATACTTTTTATTGGAAACAGTTATACGCACTACAATAATATGCCCTCCTTATTCGAAAAACTAGCAATTTCGAAGAAGTATAAAATAAATGTTGAAATGAATGCAAGGAGCAATCACACGTTCAAAATGCATTCGAAAAGGGAGGATATGTATCAAGCAATTCGTAAGACCAAATGGGATTATGTGGTTGTTCAAGGTTTTAGCCGAGAACTAATGTTTTCAAAAGAACGAATTGATACAGCTTCATTACCTTATTTCAGGCAAATTATGGACTCTATATATTCAAATAATCCTTGTACCAACGTTTTACTTTATATGACCTGGGGTTATGAAAATGGATACGAAGGGGATAATCTTGTTCTTACCTATCAAGAAATGAGCGACCGTATCAAAGCGGGATATCGATATCTTGCCGAAATGTATCAAGTTCCGATTGTTCCTGTAGGTGATGTTTGGAAAAATTTTCGAGAAACGTATCCAAGTATTCGTTTATATCAAGAGGATAGCCAACATCCTAATTTGTTAGGATCATATCTGATTGCTAACACATTTTATACATCCATTTTCAAAAATACTCCTGAAAATGGTTTTGTTCCAGCAAAAATTGATACTGCAACAGCTAAAAAAATTCAACGCTTGTCATTTAGTTCCGTAAGTACTATCATTGATACATTCAAGTTGAATCAAAATACAATGAAGTTCCATTTTGAGCGAAACAAAAAAGGAGAATTTATTGCAAGTGGAACGGCAAATTATCCTTTCGCCGACTCATTATATTGGGATTTGGGTAATGGGATTAGAATAAGCAATAGTAATTTTCGATGGAAATACTCAAAGTCCGGCACCTATTTAGTCAAATTGATAGTTTATGAAAAATGTGGTGTTCGAGAAATGTATCGTAGGGCTATATTCAAAGACCCTCCACAGCCGAGGAAAAAAAACAATAAACCTCAGCCAGCAAAACCCCAAAAACCTGTTCGTAAAGTTTAACCCAACTTGTAAACTTTAATCCAAAACTGCTTAATCGGATCTAAAATGAATGAAAGTTTGGATTTAATCCAATCAAGATATTTTACGAACAACGCAAAATACAGAACAAAAATTAAAGCGCCAAAAGCAGATTGATAAGGATTCAAGTTTAGTTTGAAGAAATCATTTATTCCGATTACAATAATACTACCATACAAAATCATAAAATGGGTGATGAAAATAGTTAATGTATTTTGTCCCATTTTCAAAAATAAATTGTCTTTAATTGAACCTTTAAAGGTATTTATCGCAATCAAAACAGCTAAAATCATTAAAATCATCCCAATACGGATGTATAACCAGTCTATCTTATGAAGTGCTTCAAAACTATTTAAAAGAAAGAGCTTATTAAAATACACTAATATCTCTGTTGGAAAAGAATACAGACAAAGGCCAATCACAAAAACTAAAGCGGCTGATTTATACGACAAAATGGAATCTTTGAATTTGAAAATTAATGCACCAATAAAAGCCCCGTAAAACGTAAAACCAAGCCAAGGTACCACTGGAAATAACGCTCTGTTCTTCGTGGATCTTATCATGTTTTGAATAACAGTTGGTGCGTTTTCAGGCCATGGAACCTCAACCGGTAACCTTTCTATGTATATATTTAAAACGAAAAATAATGTCCCAAGTAAAAAGAAATAAATATAAATCGGAATTACTTTAACTAAACGACTGAGCCCATAGGTGAACAATATTAATAAAATCCCAACGGATATACATTGCAATACATGGAAAGCACTTGGTTGTAGCAAGAATCCCCAGAACATCAATTCAACTACTCGTTTGAAGCCTTTTTTAACTCTCACATTTTGCCAGAAAGGGACATCTTCTTTACCCAATAATAAATAAACAAATACAACTCCTGTTATAGTCAAAAACATAGGTGCAGTAAATCCTCTTATGTACTCCCAGATATCATAAGCAAAGAAATCAGGATTCGCGAACTTCTTTATATTATTTGGTCGTCGATAAAGCAAATCAAGTGTTGTGTCCACGAAATGCCCTTCCAGCATCAAAATTATAGCTACGCTCCTCGCCATATCGATGAACTGTAACCGCTGTTTTTTTTCTGTTATTACTTCTCCCACAATATTATTTTACTTCAACTGTCACAAAAAGTTCCAACGGAATTTCAAATCCCTCAACATTTAGTTTTAAGATTAATTTATTCATCCCTTCTAAATTATTGGTATTCAGTGAAAACGTTATATCTGACTTACCAAAACCTTCCATGTCTTTTTTGTAACTCACAATTTTCAAATTTGGATTTTCACAAGAGATATTCAATTTTACTTTTTCTGTTGTTATGTTATTAATAGAAAGTTTCCCGGAAACAATAGTTCCTTTCTTCACCGTCCCGCCAATGAAAACAGGGTTCGCACAAATCAACGGAAATTCCTTTTCATCCTTATCGAAACTTATATTCTCAATTTGTATTTTTCGTTCTAAACCTGCCTCTCGAGAATAAACCGAATTAGATTGATCCTTAACATCATCGCTTATTTTATTTGCGGCATACTCTCCAAACGGAATAAAAGTAAACTTCAAACGGCCACCATTCGGATCAGTACCATCAATGTATTTCTTTAACTCTCCGTTTCCGTATTCGTTGTAAAAATTAATCAAGGAGGAAATTCTTCTTCTCGTCAAGTTAACATTGTAATCTGTTTTCGCCACAGGACTCGCAAAGCCTTTAACACGCAAAGTAACAGTTGAACCCGCCTCAAGTTCTTTTTTTATCATCTCTGTCAACATCAATAAATCCTTAGCCCCTTTATCCACATCATTTTTAAAGAAAACATCTAAATCTTGTTGTTTCTTCGTTCCTAATTCTGGGGACAGCCCTTTAACCACCTCTCGCTTATACAAATCATACCTTTCAACATATAAATTATACGTTCCCATATAATTCTGTTTCGTTGTAACGGCGTAAGATGAAGCATCAGGTTCGTCATTTCTGAAATATAAATCCACTGGAAGTCTGCGCTTGATTTCTTTTTGGTATTCTGTTTCCTCCTTTTTCTTTACTTCAACTTTTACATCTTCTTTCACTTCAACTTTGGCAATTTCAATAGGTTTTTTCGGAGGAAAATAGGCAAAAATATCACTACAACAAGTAGGGTTTTTCGAATAATAACTTCCAATCCTATTTGTGGAAACAAAAACTGAATCTCTGTGAATGAAAAAATAATTATCGTTGGCTGGACTGTTAATTGGCATTCCGGCATTTACGACTGAACCAAATTTTCCATCTTTAAATGGACTGTAAAAAACATCCTGTCCACCGAATCCGTAATGCCAACTTGATGAAAAATAAAGTCTTTGCTGAATGGTATCAAACCACGGTGTTATTTCATTTTCAATAGAATTAACTATTCCCACGTTCGTTATTTTATCTAATCTACCATCTTTAAAATTGGAATACCAAATATCCAATCCACCTTTTGTCCCATCCCTATCAGAGGCAAAAAACAAGACCTCTTGGCCATTCAATTTTGAAACATACGGCATTGTTGTATTCCTACCTAAAGCATTAATTCCACCACGTAATGAATCAATACTGGACCAACGACCATCTTCGTAATTTGCGACCATTATTTTGCAACGATAGTTGAAACCTTCATCCTCACAATTACTAAAATAGAATCTTTTTCCATCCAAGGAGAACGAGCCATTACCAGAACTCAACTGTCTGTTCATCAAATCCTTTACTGCTTCGTTTTTTGTAAATCCATCCCCTTCAATTCGTGATGCGTAAATATGAGTTTTGTAACTCTTTCCGTAAACTTCTTGATTAGGTTCTTTTACAGAATCTGCTCGTAAAGAAGAAAATATAAGCCTCCCATCACGAATTGTATGACCAAATTCCGCATCGTAAGAATTAACAGTAAGCGGCAAACGTTGCATTGGCTTGGCTGTATCCGAATAATTCTTTATTGCCCATGCAATTGCCTCAACCTCCTGATTTGCTTTCTTGTACGGATATTCACTTTTTTCATCACTAAACCGTTTTTTGGCTTGTTTCATGGTTTCAAAAGCTTTAGAATAATCACCGTTTTGCTTTTGCATAAGAGCCAATTGTAAAATACTCAAGGGATATTTCAATTCTGTATCACGAGCATAAACTTTAGCATAATAATTTTCAGCTTGAACATAATCTTTGTAAGCTCGTTGAGTTTCCGCCATTTTCCAGAGTAACTCAACTGAATTACTGTCCAATTCTAGGGCTTTTTTGTAATAGCTTGCGGCGTAATAATAGTCACCTTTTTTGTACTGTTCATCTGCAAAAGAAACAACTTGCTTTAAACTTCCTTGTGAAAAAGAAAACCCAGAACAAAGTAAAATAAAAGTGTAAACTAAATGAAGTCTGGACATACTCTGTGTAAGATTCTTTTCGGTTTGAATGTGCGAATAACATAACGAACGGCAAGTTCTACTCCGCCTCTCGCTCGCGATGCAGGAACAAGTTTTGAAACATTTATATCATAACTAACACCTACAAAAAAATCTTTGTAATCATATCCGAAAGACATATAAAACGCATCACGCGACCTCATCCAGACTCCACCATAAAGTGCTTGATAAACGGGTTTTGTCCCTCGCAAATAATATTTTCCAGAACCACCTACAATAATCTCACGATAAACACCTTGAAAAGACATTTGAATACTTGGAATCAAATCCCAACTCTCATTCAGCAAGAAAGTACCTTTTGAAAATACATTAAATCGAATATCTCTTGGGATTTCGTCGGTATAAAATCCTTGATTTGGTCGGTTAATGTTGTAAATCCCAAAACCACTCAAAACTTTAAATCTTTCGCTTCTTCTCCATTCATAAAGCGTTCCTAAACCGATTGAAATATTAGTTTTTCGGTCATTTTGATAAACTTCATTCGTTGGAAGTGCAGGATTAAAAGTGTAACCAGTATATTGACTATCGAAATAAAGAGCGTCCCAATTAATTTGTCTGTGGTTCATTCCAAAATTTATTCCCGGACGAATAGTGTGTGAGGAATCTGCTCTCAATTTAAATAACCGTGAAACGTTTCCTTGTACTTCAACTGTCCTGAATTTTCCATCTCCAGCTTGGTCATGAAACATTAATAAACCAAATCCATAGTTTCCTTTTTTCATATCAACTGAAGTCGAAAAAGTACTGAAAGGAACAGTTACACTTCTCCATTGATCTCGCCAATTGCCTATAAAACGATAATCTCCATCAAAATGTCCAGCGTGTCCAGGGTTCTGAAATAGCTGATTATCATTGAATTGAGACCAATGTATATCTTGGGCAAAGCCAAAAATGACATTCGCAAAAACGACAAGGGAGAGAAGAAATCGTTTTTTCATGTTAAGATTAAGTGAACTAAAGTAATAAAAACGATTCAATGAACAATAATTTGTTTACGGGTGCTTTAGAATTTAAAATTAAGTTGAGTGTCAATTAATGGTGGGTAACATGTTTGCTTTGGTTAAAACAGTATTTAGACGAATATTTATCAAATATTGAAAATACATTTGCTTAGAAAATAAAATTCCTTGCAAACGGCCCCTCATTCATGATTGCATCCAAAATAGATAGATTAGGAATGAAGTCCTGATTGTATCCAAAAACTTGCTGATAAAAAGGCGTTTCTTCGCGCTTCAAAAAATCGAAATTTCGGAAATCTTTTTGAGGAGAACTTTGAAAATTTTCAGTTGACTTAAACTGAATTGGCTTGTCTAAAATATCGTGAAGCAAAACCAAAAATGAATGGTTCAATTGCCACAATGTTTCATGTTTCTCGAAAAGTATTGCTTTGATTTCCCGACTGTAATCATCGAAATAGGGTGCAGCAGCATAAGCACTTTCTATTGCACGCCAATGTTCCAAAATCCATTTTTTGTCGTAAGCAATTCGCAGTTCATGAATGGGTTTGCGCTTGTATTCATGTACAATAGGAACGTTAAGTGTTAAAATCCCGTTAGCGGTCAAAATTTCGCAACGCGTTCTTATGCTTTGTTTTACAAAATGTTCCCATCCTTCAATTTCTTGCGTTGAAAAACAAAAGAACTGGCGACAATAGGCAATGGAAGGAAAATATGCTGTTGGAAAAACAGGAATTATTGAATCCACTTGAAGAATCTGTTGAACCTGAATCCCATAAATGAATCTACGTAAGCACTTTTCGACATCCAAACCAAAGAAGCGCGTCCAACAACGTGGTCTTCTGGCACAAAGCCCCAAATTCGGGAATCAGCAGAGTTGTAACGATTGTCTCCCATCAACCAATAATAGTTCATGGCGAACGTGTAGCTTGTTACTTTTTTCCCGTCAATGTAAATTCCGTCTTTCTTTTCTTCCAATTTATGACCTTCGTAAGCGGTAATAATGCGTCTGTACCAAGCAATGTTTTTCGAGTCAATTTTTACGGTCATTCCTTTTGCTGGAACTGTGAATTCTTGAAAATCAGTGGTTGTGTTGTTGATGTAAAAATCCTTTGGAAAAACTCGAACATTTGACAGTAAATCGTATGCCGTTGGAGAATAATTCATCTCAGGGTAACGATTTTGACGAACGATTGACAATTTGATTTTGAAGTCTTTCTCAATTTGTTGTTTTTCAGCTTTGGTAAGCGTCAAAACATACTTGTCCATGCTTCTGTCATTAAAGTCTAACCTTGTTCCGTCGGGTGCATTTTCCAAACCGTAACGCAGACACATTTCTTCAGAACCTGGAAAAGTGATTTTTGTACGCTCAATCTCGTATTGTAAACATTGGAATTCAGCAACTTCTGCTTTCTTTCCATTTACATAGAGAACAGAGGCTTCAATTTTCAATTTATCGCCAGGGATTCCAACACATCGTTTGATGTAATTTTCCCTTTTGTCAACTGGTCTGTAAATCAAACCGCCGTGTTTCATTCCGTTTGGTTCTCCAGGAAACTCACCTCTCGCCAATTTTTCACGAGCCAATTGTTTCCATTTTGCATTGGTTTGAATGAAATAGTTAACTCTTTGAAAACTTAAAATACTGTCAATTTGCTCATTTGTTTTACCTTGATTTCTGAGGGAATTTACTAGTTGATTCACTTTGTTTTGCTCGTCGGAGTCGTTTTGATAAAGAAAAAACGCTTCATCATTTAAAATTCCGTGGTAGTCGTGTCCCATCAATCCATTGGGCATACGTGGGTCATATACAGCTGTGTCACCTGATGGGTAATTGAAAACCACCACATCGTAGCGTTTAACTTTTCCAAATCCTGGAAGACGTGTGTATTTTCCCTTTTCAAATGTGGTGTAGGATTGAAGATTAATAAAAGGAACAGTATTGTGAACCAAAGGATAAGATAAAGGCGTAACAGGAACTTTAGAACCGTAAGCCAGTTTATTCACAAAAAGAAAATCACCAACCAACAAGGTTTTTTCCATCGAACCTGTTGGAATTTGAAACGGTTCGAAAACATACGTTCTGATGATACTCGCGGCAACAAGTGCAAATAAAAGTGAATCACCCCATTCTTTTACCCTTGATTTTTCTCCTGGTTTTTCACGTTGAAATGCGCCTGTACCCAAAACTAAAACGTGTCCAATTACTGGCAAACAAAGAAAGAGTACAATGTGGTCTGCCCACTTTCTGATTTCAATATCTCTTGAATTTGACCAATTTGTTTCAGGTCCAAAAACTGCGTCTTCTTTGGTCGCTTTGTATGAAAGTAAATAGGGAAAGAAGATGGCTTGTAAACTGTCAGCAAACGAAAAGTAACCAAAACGACGTAAATAACTCGCGTTGGCAACCATCCACATCACTAAATGAACCCCTGGAATAAGCAATAAAAGCGCCCAAAACGGCTTTTTGCAAGTCACTTTAAAAATGATGGCGTAATTGTAAATAGGAATTAAGGCTTCCCAGGATTGACGACCCATTTTTGGGAATGATTTCCACCAGAAAGCAAGGTAAGGGTGAACCAATAAAAAGATGTAGAAATAAATAAACGGCATATTATCAAATATTTAAAACGTCAGACATTGTGTAAACTCCTTTCTTGTGGAGTAAAAATTCGGCAGCTATTACGGCTCCAGTCGCGAAGCCTTTTCTGTTGAAAGCTTCATGAGTTATTGAAATGGAATCTATTTTGGAGGTGTAAGTGATAGTGTGGGTTCCTGGTACTTCATCCGTTCTCACGGCAGAAATAGGAATTTCGAAGTCCTCACATTCTTTGCCATCGTCTTCATTCAATGTCCAAGCAGAATATTTAGCGTGATTTTTAAAAATTCCATTTGCCAAACTTACAGCGGTACCACTTGGCGCATCCAATTTCTGTAAATGATGAATTTCAAGAATGGAAGCATCGTAATTTTGGTTGGACATAAGTTGAGCTAATTTTTCGTTCAATGCAAAAAACAAGTTGACACCAACACTAAAATTACTCGCATACAATAGACTTCCATTTGTTTGTTTCACCATTTTATGCACTTCATCAAGCGAATTTTGCCAAGCAGTAGTCCCCACAACAATTGGAATTCCCGTTTTCATGGCAAATTCGATATGGCTTACTGCCAAATTCGGTTGTGTAAATTCTATTGCAAGGTCGGTGTCTTCGGGTTTGATATTGGAACTTAAAAAAGGATTATGTGCATCAAAACGATGGCTAATTGTGTGTCCACGTTCAATGGCAATCGCTTCAATTGCTTTTCCCATTTTTCCGTAGCCGACAAGTGCAATTCTCATAAATGATTAATTCTTTAGAAGTTATAGGATTTTAATAACTTATTTGAAAAAAGAGAGCAAAAATACATTTTTATACGAAGGGATAGAGGTACGGCACTAGAACGACAATTCAATTAAATGATTATCGAACCAATCAACTAAATTGTGTTAACACTGTTTAAACTGAAAATTAATTACTTTTAGCATCCTAAACGCAAACTAGAATTTTAGCTATGAACACTAAAAAAATTCAAATCGCACTTTTTTCCTCGGTTTTTGCTTTCTCCGCTATGGGGCAAAAAATGCGTGAGTTGGACAAAACCAACATGAGAGAGGGTGAGACTGTTGAGTATTGTCATCAACATAAAAAACAAAAAGAACTCATGAATAACCCTGAGTACATCAAAATGATGAAAAAGGATGAAGAAGAATTACAGCAAGCCTTGAAAAAAGGCGATGTGAATAAAGGGACCGTTTACAAGATTCCAATTGTTTTCCACATTTTACATAACGGAGGACCAGAAAATATAAGTGACGCACAGGTTTTTGATGTTGTGAATATTCTCAACAGAGATTTAAGAAAATTAAATCAAGACGCGAATAATGTTCATCCTGACTTTGAGGATTTGCCAAGTGATGTAGAAGTTGAATTTGTTTTGGCAACAAAAGCTCCAGATGGAACTTGTTTTAAGGGAATTACAAGGACTTTATCTACTGCAACTTATGATGGTGACAACGGTAATGCTCAGGTTACTGCTATAAGAAACGGAAACAATGTTTTCCAAGGAAATTGGCCAGGAAATAGATATTTGAACGTTTTTGTTTGCGCTGACATTGGAGGTGCAGCGGGCTATACAACCAAACCAGCACAGTGGAGTGCATCTCAAATGGGTAACGGAATCTGGATGTTGCACAACTATACTGGCTCAATTGGTACGGGTTCCGTTGGAACGAGTCGTACTTTGACTCACGAAGTTGGGCATTGGTTGAATTTGGATCATACATGGGGGCCGAATAACAACCCTGGTAATGCTTCTTCGTGTAGTTCGGATGATGCTGTTCAAGACACACCAAATTGCATAGGTGTTACATCTTGTAATATCAATGCAAATACCTGTGAAGGGGATAACGACTATTGGGGTTTCAATATCCGCGACAATGTTGAAAACTACATGGATTATTCCTATTGCTCGAAAATGTTTACGCCAGGTCAAGTTGCTCGTATGAGAGCAGCATTATTGGTTTCGAGCACTGGACGCTCCAATTTATGGACACAAGCAAACCTTAATTTAACGGGTGCAAACGGAAATCCGGTTCTTTGTAAAGCCGATTTTTCTAGTCCAAGAAACACCATTTGCAGAAACGAAACAATCACCTTAAATGATGAATCCTACAATGCGGTGAACGGTTGGACATGGGAAATAACACCTGCAACAGGTTGGTCTTTTGCAGCTGGAACAAATGCGAGTTCTCAAAACCCTCAAATTACATTTAGCCAAGCCGGAATGTATAGCGTTAAACTAACTGCAACAGACGGAACTTCATCCAATTCAGAAACGAAAGCAAACTTCATACGTGTTTTACCTGATCCGGGAACTATTCCTTGGTGGGAAGGTTTTGAAGATTATTCATCGTTAGAAAATTTATTTACTTGGGAAATTACAAACGTTAACAATAACAACGCTTTCGAACTTGAATCTAATTTTGGTCATAGCGGATCAAAATGTGCTCGTTTAACGAATTTTGGTCAAACAGCGGGAAGTGTTGATGAATTAACTTCCGCACCAATCGATTTGTCGGTTATCCCTTCTAATGGAGCAGTTACTTTAAGTTTCCGTTACGCTTACAGAAAAAGAACTTCTGCGAACAATGAAGGACTAAAAGTTTTCATCTCTAATGATTGTGGTGTTAACTGGGTTCAAAGACGCACAATAACAGGTAACCAATTGTCGAACCAAGCTGTTTCAACTTCTTGGCAACCAACTCAACAAAGTGATTGGACGACAGTACACATGACGAATGTAACAAGTGCTTATTTTGTTGAAAATTTCAGAATGAAGTTCCGTTTTGAAGGAGACAATGGAAACAACTTCTTCTTGGACAACATCAATATCTATCCAGGTGGTCCAAATGATAACATCGTATTATCGGTTAATGATATTGAAGTTTTAAACGGAGTTGAGCTTTATCCAAATCCAACTGAGGACGTTGTTAACGTAAAATTCGGACTTGTTTCTGCTCAGAAATTGAATTTTACCATTACTGATTTATCTGGAAAAGAATTACACAACCAAGTAATCTTTGGTGCAGAGGGAACTAATGTTATTACTTATGATACCGATAAACTTGCGGCAGGATTGTACTTAGTAAAATTGAATACTGGGAATGCAACGAAAACAATGCAATTTGTGGTGAAATAAATTTCCTTGAATAAAAAGAGCAAAGGTCGTCAAGTTGGCGACCTTTTTTTGTTTGAATCAAATATTTTCTTTCAATTTACCTTTTTGGGTTAAATCGACTAGAGTTATGTTCAAATCAATATTGAACTTTTACTTAGGAAAAATGTATTTTGTCTAACTTTTATGAAACAACTTTTTATCATTTCTCTGCTTTTCGGTATTTCATCGCATTATTTTGCGCAACAAGTTCTTGACACCGTTTTCTATTCAATCTACGGAAATTCGCAGTTATTGGCGATTCAACAAAAACAATGGTATCCTCCCACAAAAGCCTTCATCTCAACGGCAAAATCGAACGAGGAACTCAAAAATCTTCCTATATACATTCTTCGAAACAGTTCGGGCGATGTCGTGAAAACGTTCAACGATTTTAAATCCATTGACAAAGCGAATTTCACCAATCGCAATTTACACAAGGAAGAACCGGTCGTTCATCGTTTGAAGACAAAAAATACCGCTACAAGCATCGGAAATGACGATTCGGGTTACAACCAATTGTATCCTGTTTATTCATGTCAATTCAATGATTATCAAGTATGTACTTCGTTCAAAGTCGGTCTAATAGACACTTTAGGGGATATAGTGTTTCCCATCGAATTCGACCACATTCAATACGTGGATTCGACTTTTATTGTGAAAAAAAACAACTACTATTTCCTTTATGATGCCTTTTTTCGACCTATTAACTCCGTGGCGTATGACAGTGTAAGCTATTCCGATTTTGTTCATAATCAGCTTATTGTAAAGAAAGATGGCTTGTATGGTTTACTCAACCGCAACGGAACTTTTGTGCTTCCCATAAATTACAAAAGCGTTCAGAAATCACGTTACATGAACGGAAGTTATGAATTTTTATCGGGTAAGTTGTACGGATTCATTTCTTGGGATGGCAAAAAATACATGCCTCCATTCACACCAAGTGCTTCCACTTTTGTGCGTGACGGTTATTTCATTTACAAAGATGAAAACTGGAATGTAATTGATTCGACTGGAAAATTGATACTGAAAACGCCGCTACAAGTTTTCAACATTATCAATAAAAATCGCTTTGTTGTTGGCCCGAATTACCATGAACGAGCTTTGGTGGACGCGAAAAATGTACTTATTTCAGACAAATACTACCACGACATTTGGAAAGTAGATAATCACGTTTTGATGATTGGCTACGACGCTGGAAAAATAGATGCTTCCGAACTGATTAAAAGTGCAAAATGGCAATTGGTCGATATGAATTTTAACAAGGTCAATTCTACTGTATTCAGGTCAATTCAAGTGTTGGATGAGCATTTTCTAAGAGCCTACGATTTAAAGAATAATTTACTTGTTACCAATCATTTCGGCGAACCTGTTTTGGATTTTGCTGTATCGGATGTCTATAAATTTGCAGATGGCGTTTACAAGTTAATCGTTGACGGAAAACACTTATTCATTGACTTAAAAAACCAAGCGAAACGTTCGCGGTTATACGATAATTTACAATGCGTTAAGGAGAATCGTATAGCAGTACAAAAAGACGGTTTGTGGGGTTTTATCAATTTTGATTTCGTTGAAATTTGTCCCATAAAGGCGAATCGCGTTTCTTGTTTTGAGGACGGAATAGCCACAATAGAACTTGAAAAACAATTCTATATCATGGATTCGACGGGAAAATTATTGTCGCCAGAATATTTCGATTTTGTCGAGAATGTGAGAGACGGATATTGTCGCGTTGGTCGCAATGGAAAGTATGGTTTGATTTATAAAAGTGGCGTTTTCACGGTTCCGATGGAATATGAAGAGAATAACTTTTTAGCGAAGCATAAAGGACATTCCTATTTAAGCGTTCGACAGAAAAAAGAAGGTGGAAAATATGGAATCATCAACGAACGAAACGAACTAGTTTATCCTTTTATTTTTGATAAATGCGTTGAAATCAGCGTACATGCTTCGATAGAACAACGTCGTTATGACGGTTTTTTTGCATTTGCAACTATCGAAAAACGCTCGACTTTGGAATATTATTACTTGAACTTTGACGACAAAAAGAACCAGGTTAAAATACAGGTAAATCCATCGAAAGGTTTTAAAATTGTGGAAGAAACTTGCGAGTACGAAAAAGGAAAAACGACAAAATGTTTTGGTGTTAAAAATTGGATGGGACAACAAATTATTCCAACTATCTATTTTAGCGTCAAGCCCTTGGACGGTCATTTGTTCACGGTTTACGGCATGGATGGCGGCGGTATGTTGGACACAAATGGAAAAGTCGTAATTCCTGTGAAGTATAAATACCTTTATGAATTGTGTTCGGATTGTGATTTCGTGCAAGTCGGGCGACATTCCGGCGGTTGGGGACTCTATCGAAAAGATGGAAAGCAGCTCACAGACACCATCTACGGAGGATTTGAAAAACCTGTTTTTAACTTAATTCCATTCAGAAGCCATCCGAATTATCATTTTAATGAAAATAAAGAATGGGTCCACGATGAACAAAAATTGGGGTTCATGGATTTTGAAGGAAATGTTGTGATTGCACCTGGCTATGATCGTTACCAAATTCCCAATCAGAAAAAGGAAGAAATATTGGTGAACTATGGTACGAAATGGTTACGCATCAATGGAAACGGGGAACTTTTGGAAGGCGAATTTGCTCCATCAACGAAGATTGCAACAGTCAAACAGCAACCAAAAAGAAAATGGTGGCAATTTTGGAAGCGAAAGGGTCCACGATGGAAATAGAGAAATTCAAATGTTTAAAAAGTGTTGAATTAATCCCAAGTATCAATCCTAAAAAGGGAAAATATTTTGTTAAATTGGTTCAATTTTTTTAGCCTATTTAAATGAAAAGGTTGATTTCAATAAGGGGTGGAGTTTTTGTTTTAGTTGGATGGATTTTTCTATCTATGTCAACATCGGTCGCCTGCATGTCTGCCACAGAGCGACGCATTTTCCCGATTGCTTGATTGGACAATCAACTTGTGGTGATTGAAGCTTTTTCGTATCGCCATGAAAAACTAGAACTACGAAAAAAGGAATTGGTGGAAAATTTGTCATCAAAGGTTTATGTGAGTCAAATGTATCAAAATGGATCAGTTGTAAAAAACCATTTGTTGGATTCGTTAAATCCTATTTCGACTGATGATTTGTTAGTTAAATTGGAGCAATTCGTAGAACAACAAAAATTGAGTTTTGAGGAAAAAGCGCGTATTTCTGGCTTTGAGAAATTGGAGTTTTTGGCTTACGATTCTACACGTTCAGCAACTTATCTTTCATGTAATCAGGAAGAAATCTTTTTGAAAGTTGGTGATAAGGAAAGATATTTTCCATTTGATTCAATTCCTGAAATCGGTCAAGCCGCTTTATCACGAATTAATGGCTTTGATTTAGACAGTAACCAAAAAATGAATTTATTACGTATCAATTCCATTCGATGTTTTGAAATAGGAGGGAAGCGAATGAGGTTATTTCACATTGCTTATGGAGATTTTAATCTTTGCAATTCGCCATCTTGGAATCAAGATAAATCAAAAAGAAAAAGGCGAGAATTGAAAGAATCCAACTTGAATTCCACGGTTTTCTTTGAAAGTATGCCACATCATGGAATTGGATTTGATTTTTTAGTTTGGGAATAGAATAGACCACTATCGTTGCACCCAGATTCAACCATTTCATGAAACGAAATCTATCTTTTATTACAGTTTTCAATATTTGATAAACCTTTTCAATAAACTGGATGAGCAATTTCCGAATTCTATAGTGAAAAATAAAAACACATTCAACGCGAAGCAGATTGTTTCGTCATTCTTACATTAAAAACGTCGCTGTTTGGTCAAATAGTAACTTTTGTTGTACACAGATTTGTCCATAAATGCTTCCGAAATGATAATTGCAAACATTTCCGATTTTAGAAAAGACATGAAATCTTATTTCGATAAGGTGGCAAAGAATTTTGAAACCCTGATTATTAATCGCGGAAAAGATAAAGGTATTGTGGTGATGTCACTTGAAGAATACAATTCACTCATGGCTACGAATTATGAACTGTCCTCCCGAAAAAATGAAAAAAGATTGGATGCCGCGATTGAAAAATTAACTGAAGGAAAGTCTTTTTCAAAGGATTTGTACCGTCTGTGAAGTATAATTTCGTATTCGCTTGATATCGAATTTTATTCCACAGTGGCATTATATAACCATTCATTTTCATTCCTCCTCTTCCACCACCTTCGTCTCACAACACTCCAAACTCGGTTGTTTGCGGAGTTCGTGTTGTTCCATGGTCACTTTTGGACTGAGGTAAGGAATCCCTAAATTCATACCGCGCAAAATGGTGAGCAAAGCGGTTAGGGTTAATAAATAGGGCAACCAACGGTTTAGGTTGGATTGAAATCGCTTGTTGACATTTTGCATCAAATAAGAAAGGAAAAACATAACTGGTAAGGTTCCCAATCCGAAAATTGTCATTGCTAAAATGGAACCGTAAATATGATCAGCAGTAATCGCATTTAATAGTGCAAAGTACACCATTCCGCAAGGTAGGAGTCCATTTATTAATCCAAAAAGAAAGGAGGGAAAGCTGCCACTTTTGGAACGAAGTTGCTGGAAAAAACTAAAATATTTCGCAGAAAGTTTATTGTCCAACTTGGAAAAAAGCCCATCAAATTCCAAAAGATGTCGCCACGCAAACAAAATCATCAAGCTCCCGAAAATGATACTTACTAATTGAACTGAAACCATCAATTGTAAACCCAAACCCAAACTGCCAACAATCAATCCAAGTACAGAATAAGTCAGAATTCGTCCGAAATTGTAAGTAAAAATTCCCCACAACATACTTTGTTTGGAACTTCGGTCGATGGGTAAGACCAAAGCCAAAGGTCCACACATACCTATACAATGAAAATTGGAAGCAAGTCCCAGCAAAAATGCCGAAACTAACAAACTGGTCATTTTACCAAAAATTCAATGGATTGCTGACACTTTTTACCTTCCATTTCATACTGGAGATTTGCAGTGTATTTACCTTTTTGGAGAAGTTTGGTTGGTAAAAGAAAAGGAGTTTGTTTGATTTCTAAATTCTGATCTGCTTTCTGGTTGTTTGGTTTGAACAAATACATTTCAACATTTGACGCTTTTAAATCATTTGCGAAAACCAATTTAAAAGTGTCATTTTCGATACTTATCCTTGCTGGACTTCCCATTGAAGCTGCGTTTTTTTGCGCTTCAATTTCACTTTGATAATTTCTATCACGTTGATAGTAGTCATCACTAATCAATTCTGAACTCTTTGAACTTATCACAAAAACAAGGTACAAGATGAACACAATAAATAGTGACATTCCTACAATTACTCCATTTCTTAACCACATACTTACATTATTGGACCGATAAATTTAGTTTTAATTGTCTGGATGTGTTCGCCATTCCCATAGACTTTGATTTCAATTTTTTTCAAACCATTGGTCAATTGGTTGTTATCTAATTTTACCAAAATCCTTTCTTTCATTGATTTACCACCTAGTAAAACCATTTTTTCCTTTACTGGAATTACCTCAACGGTTTTGTCGTCGGACTTTAAAACTATCTTGTAATCGTGCTTGGTCTTATTCAAAATATTCACTTCGTAAATGTTGCTAATTCTACCCTCATCAGTGATTTGATAAGTAGAGCCACGCTGACGAATGACATTGGTTTCAAAATCTTTACGTGTAATTAATAAGATGGAAAGTGTAACCATCAAACCAGCAAGAACAACGGTGTAGGAAATCACTCTTTTTGTCCAAACGAAAGGTGTACGGTCTTTGATTCCATTTTCAGAAACAAAACGCACCAATCCTTTCTCCAGCCCAACGGCGTCCATCATCGTGTCGCAAGCATCCATACAAGCTGTGCAGTTGATACATTCTAATTGCGTTCCGTTTCGAATGTCGATTCCTGTAGGGCAAACATGCACACATTGGTGACAGTCAATACAATCCCCTTTTCCCGCTGCTTTTCGGTCTTCTCCTTTTCGAACTTTTGCTCTTCCTTCTCCTCTTACGTGGTCATAAGCTACAACCATTGAATTTTTGTCCAACAAAACTCCTTGCAAACGTCCGTAAGGGCAAATAGTGGTACAAACTTGTTCGCGTAAGAAAGCAAAGACACCATAAAAAACAGAAGTGAAAATAATAATTGCAATAAGTCCACCAAGATGTTCGCCAACAGGGTCAGTTTGAATATCCCAAAGTGCTTGCGAACCAATAATGTAAGCTAAAAAAGTGTTGGCAATCAGAAAGGAAATTCCCCAAAAAACGACGTGTTTGAGCGTTCTCTTAAAGATTTTCTCCTTTGTCCAAGGTCCATTTGTGAGTTTGCGTTGTTCGGTCCAATCGCCGTCGATGAGGTATTCTACCCTTCGAAAGACCATTTCCATAAAAATAGTTTGGGGGCAAACCCAGCCACAGAACAAACGCCCATAAATGATGGTGAAAAGAATAACGAAAACGACACCGACAATAATCATGAGCGCGAATAAATACATGTCCTGCGGCCAGAAAACTTTGCCGAAAATCACGAACTTTCGCTCCAAAATGTTGAAGAGGAGCAACGGCTCCCCTCCAATTTTTATGTGTGGCGCACCAAAAAGAAACGCCAAAAAGAAATAACTAAGAATTTTACGTTTGTTGTAATAAGGTCCTTTAGGTTTTTTAGGAAATATCCAAACCCTTTTCCCCTTTTCATTCACGGTCGAAATCCGATCGCGAAAAGATTCATCTACAGCACTCATTACGCTAAAATTTAATTATATAGAATTGACTTACTCTTTAATGATATCTCCTTGTGGCTCTTTTCCAGGAGTTTCCTTAAGGGAAAGAACGAAAGAAGATACTTGTTGAATTTGTATTGGGTTGAATTTAGAAGCGTGTTCAGGCATACCATTTGGTGTTCCTTTTTTAATAGTTTTGAACACGTCTTTCACGTCATAACCATAAATCCAATGTTTGTCTGTAAGGTTTGGACCAACATCACCTTCACCTTTTGCTTTGTGACAAACTGTACAGTTCGCATCAAATAAGGCTTTACCCGCACTTAAATCACTCGCTGAAGTCATGAGAGTAGCATTGGTTTCATCCACGTTCATTGCCATTTCTGATAAATACTTGTCGATGTCTTTTTTCGCTTGTGCCATTTCTTTGTCGTAAGCCTTAATTTGAAGGTCGGACGTTCCAAGAATATGGTAATTGAAAATATAAATCACGGAGAAAATGATTGTTGCAAAGAATCCCCAAACCCACCAAGGCGGTAAATTGTTGTCCAACTCTTGAATTCCGTCGTATTCGTGATCCATCAAGATTTTGTGCTCTTCTTCGATTGGGACAGCATCAGTCAAAATTGCATTGATTTTTTCAATATTAACGATAGACGCTTCAACAACCACCTCACTTTCTTTTTTGGTCATCGCAACCATTTGATTGAACAAGTGGCGCAAATAAAGAACCACAACCATCAAAATAATATTGATTACAAGAAGTCCGTACAAGTCCATTGTTTCAACCAACAACCAAGGACCATCCTTTTCACCTTCACCTGCTCTTACAAAATCCAACGCAAAAGTGGTGTTTGGGTTTAAGAAAATTCCTGCCACAAGGATGATTGAAAGCAAAGCACCTGTACTTTTTTCAGCAACTTTTTGTTTGAAATAGTCAGATTTCACAAACATGATAATTGAGCCTGATAACACTAAAATCACAACAATCAAAATCACAGTTAAAACCAATAACCAATTGAAGATTTGAAGATTGTACTTGTAGTCTGGTTTTGTAATAACAGGACTAATTGCATTTGGATCTGTTGGAGTAGTGGCAACTGGCGCAGTAAAATTGTCCACATAATCCAATATTGCGTCTATATCTTCTTTACTTACATCCTGCGCTGGCATTGCAGTAGGACTGTAATTAATCACTTCTGCTGCAAGTTTACTTTTCCCTGAAGCAGCAAGTGCAGTTGAATTTTTTACCCAATCGTAAAGCTGTTCACCTTCGCCTGCGTCGCTCCATTTTTGTTTTACGCCTTTAAGTTTAGGTCCAGTTCCATTTTTATCAATTTGGTGACAAGTGTTACAACGAGCTTTGAAGAGCTTTTCACCATCTTGCGCAGATACGGTCTGAATTCCCAGAAAGAAAAGCGCGATTATACCGAGTTGTTTTAATGTTTTCATAATTCTAGTCTTTTGTGTTGTTTTCCAAACTGTCTGAGAGTGGTAGGTCGCTCACCTCCGCAACTGTTTCTTTCGACATTTTAATCACGTAGAGAATAACAAATGCGAAGAAGGTAGTGAACAACAAGAGGGATATGATCGGATACCACTGAACATCCATTATTGTGGTTAGGTTATGTTTGATAAAGCGCAACATTTCAATTAGTTTTTAGCTTGTTCAACTTTGATATCTTTTCCAAGTCTTTGAAGGTAAGCGATAAGGGCAACGATTTCTTTCGTTTCCAATTCTTTCGCTTTTTGTTCAACAGACATACCTTTTCTTGCATTAGCAGGAAGTTTAGCGATGATTTCTTTAGCCAAATCGGTTGCAATAACATTCGCTTGAGCCTTCAAATCTTTCACCGCTTGTTTATCATAACCTTCTGCATAAGGCACTCCTAAAGTTCGCATGGCGTTGATTTTTCGTTCTGTCAAGGAAATATCCAAATCATTGTCACGCATCCAAGGGTAAGCCGGCATGATAGAACCTGGGGAAATTTCCTTCGGACGAATCATGTGTTGGTAGTGCCAGAAATTGTTTCTCAAACCACCTTCTCTTGCCAAATCCGGACCTGTTCTTTTTGAACCCCATTGGAATGGGTGGTCGTACACAAATTCTCCTGATTTTGAATATTCACCGTAGCGAACGGTTTCAAAGCGCAATGGACGAATCAATTGAGAGTGACAGTTGTAACATCCTTCTCTCACATACAAGTCACGTCCTTCTAATTCAAGTGGCGTGTATGGTTTTACTGAAGAGATGGTTGGAACATTACTTTTTACAATCATGGTTGGGATAATTTCAATAATACCACCGATTGCCACAACCACTAAACTCAACACCATAAATTGGATTGGTTTACGTTCGATTGCTCTGTGCCAGTATTCGCCTTTGTGTGCTAAATGCATGTTTTTGGTAACAACAGCCTCAGCTTCTTCATTCGCAAGTAAACTTCCTTTTTGAGCAGTTTTAACCAAGTTGAACAACATCATAATTGCACCGCTTAGATAAAGAACACCACCCAAAGAACGCAAGTAGTAGAAAGGTTTTAATTCGGTTACGGTCTTTAAAAAATCAGCATTTGCCAAAGTACCATCTGGGTTAAAATCTTGCCACATCAAACCTTGCATAAATCCTGCGATATACATTGGAATAGCGTACAGAATTATTCCCAAAGTTGCAATCCAGAAATGTTGGTTTGCCATTTTGGTAGAATACAATTCTGTTCGGTATAATTTAGGGAACAACCAGTACAACATACCGAAAGTTAACATACCGTTCCAACCCAAACCACCAATGTGAACGTGAGCAATTGTCCAGTCGGTAAAGTGTGAGATAACGTTTACATTTTTCAAGGATAACAATGGACCTTCGAAAGTGGACATACCATAGCAAGTCAAAGCTACAACCATATATTTTAACAAAATGTCGTCACGAACTTTGTCCCAAACACCTCTTAATGTCAGTAATCCGTTCAACATACCACCCCAAGATGGAGCAATCAACATCACAGAAAATACAACCCCTAAACTTTGCGCCCAATCAGGAAGCGTTGAATAAAGAAGGTGGTGAGGTCCAGCCCAGATGTACAAGAAAATCAAGGCCCAGAAGTGAATGATAGATAAGCGGTAAGAGTAAACCGGACGTTGAGCAGCTTTTGGTACGAAGTAGTACATCAAACCTAAATACGGCGTTGTTAAGAAGAATGCCACCGCGTTGTGTCCATACCACCACTGAACTAGAGCATCTTGCACACCTGCATACCAAGAGTAACTTTTAAGGAAAGAAACAGGTAGTTCAAATGAGTTGAAAATATGAAGCATGGCTACTGTCACGAAAGTGGCAATGTAAAACCAAATAGCTACATATAAGTGTTGAACACGACGCGTAAGAATCGTTGCAAACATATTGAAACCCCAAACTACCCAAATTAAAGCGATAAGAATGTCAATCCACCATTCCAATTCAGCATATTCTTTACCTGAAGTAATGCCGAATGGCAATGTAGCAACAGCGGTAAGGATAATAACTTGCCACATTACAAAGTGAATGTTACTCAATTTGTCCGACCACATTCTTGTTTTAAGCAAACGTTGAAGTGAATAATAAACACCTGTAAAAATTCCGTTTCCTACAAAGGCAAAAATCACCGCATTAGTGTGTAATGGGCGAATGCGTCCGAAGGACAAGAAACTAAAACCTAGGTAATCATTAAAAAACTCAGGGAATGCCAACTGAAGCGCAGCAATTAAGCCGACCAACATCCCTATTACACCCCAAATAATGGTGGCGTAACCAAAATTCCGTACGATCTTATTATCGTAACTAAACTTTTCTACTTCCATCTTTCTTTTCGTTTATGGTTAAATCATCATCGAAGAGAATTCTTACAGATGGTGTGTAGTCGTCGTCAAATTGTCCTGACTTGGTAGCCCAGAAAAAAGAGGCCAAAAAGAAACCTGCAATGAGCAGACTAACTACCAGCATGATGTAAATAATTCCCATGATGCAAATTTGAGGTAAGTGAACAAGGGAATTAATGATTTTGGTAGGGTAAAAAAACTGATAGTTGTCAGGTTTTTTGTTTGTTTAAGCGGATGAAAGTTTAAACAAAAATTATTAGTTGATAGAAAATCAGTAAGTTAAGGTGTTGCATAATAGAAGAGCAGAAAATTCATTCAATGAATAGTGTTTATTGGTATTGGTAAAGAATGCAATATTCTTATCCAGACCTTTTTAATGCGCACCCTAGTAAAGTGAAACAATCTGTGTTCAATTCGAGGCTTAATATTGTGTTGAAGCCATGGGAACTCAATTCTGCTAACTGATACAGACCAACATTGATTTGATGTATAAGGAAAATAAAAGTGGTGAACTAAAAAATCAAACACGTTTTAACTTTCCTTTACCTAACTTTGCTCTTCAATTTTTCATTTAATGTTAACTCTTGACCCCAAAGAATTACCCGTTCCCAAACTTCACCAATATTTGCTCGGTTCGGTTGGTCCTCGTCCAATAGCCTTTGCCTCAACAATTGATGCAGATGGTCGTCCGAATTTGGCGCCGTTCAGTTTTTTCAACGTTTTTAGTGCAAACCCACCTATCTTGATTTTTTCTCCTGCTCGTTCGGGTAGAAGCAACACAACAAAGGACACCTACAACAATGTAAAAGTTGTTCCCGAAGTGGTTATAAATGTTGTTAATCACGAGATTGTTCATCAAATGAGTTTGGCAAGTTCTCCTTATCCTGCTGGTGTAAACGAATTCGAAAAAGCTGGATTTACTGCACTTGCATCGGAAACAATCAAACCTTTTCGCGTGAAGGAATCGCCTGTTCAATTTGAATGTAAAGTGAATGAAGTCGTTGAATTAGGTTCAAATGGCGGGGCTGGAAACCTTATCATCTGTGAAGTTTTGCGAATTCATATCAATGAGGCTGTTTTAGACGCAAATGGCATGATCGACCAACACAAAATTGACCTTGTTTCAAGAATGGGGGGGGATTGGTATTGCAGAGCGAATGCGGATTCGATGTTTGAGGTAAAAAAACCAATAACCACTTGCGGAATAGGATATGACCAACTTCCTCAAGATTTTCTAAAAAGCGAAATTCTTACCGCAAACAACCTCGGACAGCTCGCAGGAATCGAAGAAATTCCAAACGAAACTGATGTAAATGAATACAAATTGTTGGAGTTAAGCGATTTGTTTCTTAATTTCGAAGATGAAGCCGAAAAATTGGAAGCAGAATTACATCGTCGTGCCCAAAATTTATTGGCTGAAAATAAACTGGAGGAAGCGTGGTTGACCTTGCTTTCATTTAACAATGGATAAACAACAACTTAAATAATAGCTTATGTTCAAATTAACCGGGACCATCAAAATGATTAATCCCACTCAACAAGTCACTGAAAAATTTGCGAAAAGAGAATTTGTAGTTACAGAGTCCTCTTCTATGTATCCGCAAGATATTTTATTTCAAGCCACACAAGATAAATGTGCGTTGCTCGACAATTTTCAACCGAATGAAAGCGTGGAAGTTTCTTTCAATTTAAGAGGAAGAGAATGGACGAGTCCTCAAGGAGAAATTAAATATTTCAACACCATCGAAGCGTGGAGAATTGAAAGAGTTGCTCAACCAACGGGTATGCCTGCTGGAGGTCCTTCACCAATGGCAATCAATAATGCAGCACCAATGGCACAACCAGTTTCTCAAACTTCAAGTGCAATTGCATCAAACGACGACGAGGACGATTTACCGTTCTAAAAACAAAAATAGCTTTCACTTTAAATTCCCGCCTTGTACCAAACTTGAGCGGGATTTTATTTTTAACCAAAAATTGTTACAAGAAGTTTATTAACTATCTTGAAGGAATCTTAACAAGTTTTAATTTTGACGAACTTAAAATGAATTCAGCCTAACCTTTTGTATATGAAACAGACAAAACAGAACTTTCCGCAAGTTTATTATAACAATCAATCGAGGTCTATTTCGTTGATTTAATTTGAACCAAATATTGTAAACCTACTACATAATAAAATCTTAAATTGACGACACTTCGTAATAAAACCTTAAAGGCCTTTTCCTGGGACGTTCTTGGGAAAATGATGAATCAAGGGAGTACGTTTGTAGTTTCTATATTTCTTGCACGACTTCTTAATCCAGAAGATTTTGGACTAGTTGCTATGACTATGGCGTTTATAAGTATCGCTACAGTTTTTATTGATATGGGATTTTCTGTGGCTCTTATTCAAAGTGATTCTAATACAGACAAAACCTACAGTTCAATTTTTATTTTCAATATTGTTGCGGGCGCAACATTGACATTTTTAACTTTTTTTGCCGCCCCCTACATTGGTGACTTCTACAATAGTCCTCAAGTGACTGATTTAACCCGTTGGTTATCATTGATGTTTCTCTTTAATTCTTTCAATAGGGTTCAAAACGCAATCTTAAATAAAGATCTGCAAATTAAAAGTATAGTAATCCGATCGTTTTCTGCCTCAGTAATAAGTGGGGTTTTAGGTGTTATGGCGGCGTTTTACGGTCTAGGCGTTTACAGTTTAGTTGTTCAAACTTTATCTTATGCATTTATAAATACCATAACACTTTGGAGCACCACACAATGGATACCTTCACTAAGTTTCTCTTATGTAGAAGTGAAAAAGTTGATGGGTTTTAGTTTGTATGCTTTCTTTGAAAGAGTCATCACTAATATTTTTATCAGACTAGATGTTTTATTGCTCGCCAAATTATTTTCTCCTCTGACTGTAAGTTTTTACACACGGGCCTCGACTCTCAAGGAATTTGTTACAAAATATTCTTCATCCTCTATAATAAAAGTTCTCTTTCCACTTTTATCGAAATTGAAGAACGACCAGAAAGCTTACGAGAATGTTTATTTTCGAATGTTTTCCATAATTGCCTTGTTGAGTTATGCCTTAACTGGTGTTCTCTATTTCTTAGGGTCTGATATTATTTTGTTGTTATTCGGAAAGAAATGGACTGCAACAATTCCAATTTTTCAAATCCTTATACTTTCAAGTTGTAATATTCCACTAAATTCCTTAATGTGGAACGCTATGATGAGTAAAGGAAAAGCAAGAGAAAACTTTTATTTCAGTAATTTGAAAAAAATAATAGGTCTAATTCCTTTCGTGATTGGCTACTATTTTAATGATATCAAATGGTTTACAGTTTCTTGGGTTGTTGCGAGTTTTGTTGATACAGTCGTTAATATTTTCATGCTTAAATCACAACTAAATCTATCCATTCGTCGCCATTTTATCGAACTATTTATGGGTTTTATTCCTTTAGTTCCTTCGATTTTTCTTTTTGAATGGTTAGGCTTGAATCAACTGTCAATGAAGCTTGGATACTCTGTGATTTTTGTTCTTGCATTTTTGATGTTTAGTCTTTTAACAAAAAATCAAGGACTGCTATATATCATGAGTATGACCAAAGACTTGAAGGAGGCATTAAGAAGAAAAGTTATGAAAAAAAATATAGGTTAACATTTTAGAAATCTCTTTTAAACCTATAGAACAGTTTTTGACCAACCATTTTTCAAATTATCGCTTAGTCGAATATCTACCGCCACTTGGAAAGTGTTTTAGTTATCATTTGTATAAATCAACTTTGAGAAGGGATTTTTCATCCGATTCATTTACACCATTCTATTTACATTCTTACAATCGTCCCTGAGTAAAGCGATTTCTCACCTTTTTCAGGTTTACTTAAGTTGACTTTCCAAATGTAAGCCTTGTTTGAACTTACCATTTTTCCTGTACGAATATCTGTTCCATCCCACTCGTTTGAGCTGTCTGAACTTTCAAAAATAACTGCACCGTTGTCTGGGTCAATAATGGCCATTTTGAACGGTGTTTGGCGAGATTTCAATGCAAAAGGCATGAAAGTTTTATTAGCTACATTACTTGAGTAAGGATCAAAAGCATTGACTGCGAGTAAGTTGTATTCAGTTGGGACTGTAATTCTACTGTAACTTTCAGAAATACAGCCATTCGATGTTTGAACTTGTGCAACCACTTCAAATCTTCCTTTGTTGAAAAGCGTTAGTTGTACGTTTTTACCCCGTTGATCAGCAATTTTCCCGTTAACCAACCATTGAATATTTCCTTCTTGAACGTCAACATTGGCTTTAACAACAGGCAAACCATTTTCATAAGTCAATTCGTTGTCTAGTTGAATAGTGAACGTTTCTCCGGGACGAACATTGAAATTGTTCAGAGATTTTTCGTTCACCTGACTAACAAAGCCGTAAGTTCCTGATTCTTTTACTATTAATTTAATTTTTTCGGAAGGCTCAATTGCGATAAACATACCATTAGGCTCTTTCAAATAAATGCTTTGGTCGTTGGTATTGTGAATCGAAACACTTTCACCTACACATTTTTCAGTTATTACAGGAAATTGAATTTTCTCTGGTTTTCGATTTGGAATTTTATCAGTTAGGTTTTGTAACGGCGTTAAATTTTCAACTTTTTTGTTTGCATTGTCATTCGAAACTAAACTGTGATTGACTTCTTCAGTTGGAGTATTTGCATCATTTAAATTTGAAATCTTGACGTTTGTGGCAACGTTTGGAGAAATTTCTGGATTAGTTGAATTCCCTGTGTTCTTGTTAGATTCTGTTTTTTGTCGAACAACGTTTTCTGTGTTTTCTTTTTCAACCTTACTTTTAACGGTAGTTTTAGTTGGAACCTTATACGATTTCTGAAAATTGGAGGTTGAATTGTTCGTTAGTACATAAATGGAAAGTCCACCAACTAAAGTCGCAGCGGCTAATCCCCATTTTGCCCACTTAGCAAAACTAGTTTTTGTTTGAGGTAGCTTTTTTTCAAAACTAACCCATGCTTGGTGGTCGTAAGGAAGACTGTGATTTTCTAGGCTTTCCTTAAATAAATCTTCAATGTTCTTACTCATTTTCAATGGTTTTGAACTTTTCTTTTAAAATACGTTGCAAATTCATCTTTGCTTTTGCCAAATTGGATTTAGAAGTTCCTTCGTTGATTCCTAGCATTTCGGCAATTTCCTTGTGCGTGTAATCTTCGATGACGAAAAGGTTGAAAACAGTTCTGTAAGCAGGAGAAAGTTTAGAAATGGCTTCCATTGCAACCTCTGCTTTTAGTTCTAATAAGTCTAAATCTTCCCGCATTTCCAATTCGTTTTCAGCGTCTTGCTTAAAATCTCTGTCTTGGTCACTTAGGAAGGGACTACGTTTGTTTTTCCGAATATGGTCAATTGCTGTGTTCGCGATAATGCGACGAATCCAACCATCTAAGGAACCCTTAAAATCAAATACTTCCAATTTGTCAAAGACCTTGATAAACCCTTCTTGAACAACTTCCATTGCTGTATCCTTATCGGAAAGATACCGCATACTTACCGCCAACATTTTTCCGTAGTACAATTTGAACAACGCTGCTTGAGAGCGTCGATCGCCTTTCACACATCCGGCTACAATTGATTGTAAATTTTCTTTGTTCTCCAATGTTCAACAGTTCGGTAACGGAATAAAAAATGGGTCGTTGCCTAATAAGTGCAAAAATCCGAATTTTATTTCGCTCGCGAAGGTTGCGTTACATGAAGTTTAGTAATTTCGTCGCACGGAAATAATTATTAACTCAAATATCAATTTTCAAATGAAAGTAACCGTTGTAGGCGCCGGAAATGTAGGTGCAACTTGTGCAGACGTTCTAGCACATCGCGAAATTGCCAATGAAATCGTTTTGTTGGACATCAAAGAAGGTTTTGCTGAAGGAAAGGCATTGGACATCTGGCAAACATCTCCAATTAATCTTTATGACTCTCGTACAGTTGGTTCTACCAATGATTACGAGCGCACAAAAGATTCTGATGTTGTTGTAATTACTTCTGGATTACCTAGAAAACCAGGGATGTCTCGCGATGACCTTATCGCTACAAATGCAGGAATTGTAAAAACGGTTACTGAAAATATCGTTAAATACTCTCCGGATGCAATTATCATAGTTGTTTCCAATCCTTTGGATGTTATGACCTATTGTGCTTATTTGAGTGCAAATACAGATTCGTCAAAAGTATTTGGTATGGCTGGTGTTTTGGATACCGCTCGTTACCGCGCTTTTTTAGCAACCGAATTAAACGTATCACCAAAAGATATTCAAGCAGTTTTGATGGGTGGACATGGCGATACAATGGTACCACTTCCACGTTACACAACTGTTGGTGGAATTCCTGTAACTGAACTAATTGCAGAGGATAAGTTGAATGAAATCATCGAAAGAACGAAGTTTGGTGGTGGAGAAATCGTTAAACTTTTGGGTACTTCTGCTTGGTATGCTCCGGGTGCTGCAGCAGCTCAAATGGTTGAAGCAGTTGTTCGTGACCAAAAACGTATTTTCCCAGTTTGTGCTTGGTTGCAAGGAGAATATGGAATGAAAGATATTTACCTTGGTGTACCAGTTGTTCTTGGTAAAAAAGGAATTGAAAAAATCATTGAGTTACAATTGAACGACGCTGAAAAAGCATTATTAGCTGAATCAGCTGAGGCAGTAAAAAGTGTAATGGATGTTTTGGATAACATGAATGCTAACGCGTAACAATTCATAATCTATTGGAAAAAGGCTATCGGTTTCGTTAGCCTTTTTTTGTTTTGCGTTTTTTTTTTTACTCACTAAAATCTTAACTCGTATAATTATTGCTTTAAATATCTCTTTTTAGAGGATTAATTTAATAGCTTCTAATCCCACGTTGCAGACCTAAAGTAAAGTCCTAACATCTTGATGTGCTTCCGCCGCGGCGGAGTCTAAGTGTGCTAATGTCTTAACGTCCTAATATCCTATCATCCTAAAGTCTTAAAGTCCAAAAAAAACAAATTCAAACCGAAACGGTTATTTTTGAGGCAACACAACAGAATATGAAGAAAATAATTTTTGGAACACTTTTGATTTTATCCAACTTCGTTCTCGCACAGGATTTGTCGGTTGAGAAAATTTGGAAGAAATATGAATTCTATGCAAAAGGAGTTGAAGGTTTTACTGGAACTGCCGATGGCGAACATTACCTCAGACTTGATGACAAAGGAAACATTCTTAAATTTCCGATAAGTGATTCGAATCAACCAGGAAAGATTTTTATCTCGAAAAGTGAACTTCTTCACAAAGGAAAAGCAATAGATTTTGACGATTTCGAGTTGAACCAAGACGAAACCAAAGCACTTTTTCTTGTGAATCGTCAATCAATTTACAGACGAAGTTTTACAGCAGAATATTTCCTTTTCGACTTGAAGACACGACAAGTTCAAGCTTTAGATGAAAAACGTAGTCCACAAACGCTAGCATCCTATTCCCCTGATGGAAAAAAGGTGGCTTTTATTTTTGAAAATAATTTGTTTGTCAAAGATTTAGCTTCTGGAAAAGTTACTCAGCTCACTAAAGACGGAAAACAAAATGCAATTATAAATGGTACAACGGATTGGGTTTACGAAGAAGAATTTTCAATCACTAAAGCCTATGATTGGTCGTCTGATTCAAAGTTTATTGCGTTTTTACGTTTCGATGAATCCAAAGTTCGCGAGTTTACAATGTCAATGTACGGTGAACTTTATCCGAAATTATACACGTTTAAGTATCCTAAAGCTGGTGAAGACAACAGTAAAGTAAGTGCTCATATTGTAGCAGCAACAGGAGGAAAAATCGCCAATATTAATTTAGGGAGTTACGAATACATTCCTCGAATTGACTGCTCAACCAACCAAAATGTGGTGATTTTCCAAACGATGAATCGACACCAAAATAATTTGAAATATCAATCTGTAAGTTTTAACGATAAGTCCTTCAAAGCCAATGTGTTTTTTACAGAAGAGTCTAAAACGTATATTGATTTGGATGAATACATAATCTTTCTTAGCAAGGAAAATGCACTTTTAAGGACAAGTGAAAAGGACGGCTTTAAACACCTTTACAAATTGAATTTCGATGGGAAACAAACTCAAATCACAAAGGGGAATTGGGAAGTTATTGATTTTTATGGAGTTGACGAATCGAATAATACATTGTATTTCACTTCAACCGAGCAAGGAGCAATCAGGAAAACAGTTTACAAAATCAATCTGGACGGAAGCGGTAAAACTCCAATCAGTACTTTGGATGGATACAATGATGCTGATTTTATTGCTGGTTACAAGTATTTCGTTCTAAATCATTCTGATGCCAATACCCCTCCAGCTTATTCTCTTCACAAAGCTAACGGCGAGAAAATCCGCGATTTGGAAACCAATGAATCCTTGAAAAAGAGAATGTCTGAATACAATCTGACAAAAAAAGAATTTTTGACCATCAATGCGGGTGGAGTTGATTTGAATTGTTGGATAATGAAGCCGAAAAATTTTGATGAAAAACGTCGTTATCCTTTGTATTTTCATGTTTATGGCGGTCCAGGACATAATGAAGTGCTCGATTCTTGGGACGGAAACGACTATTTCTACCATCAATTATTGGTGCAGAATGAATATATAGTTGTTTGTGTTGACCCACGCGGAACAATGTATAGGGGAGAGGCATTCAAGAAAAGCACTTATTTACAACTTGGAAAATTGGAAATTGAAGACATCATTAACACAGCAAAGTATTTCAGAAGCCAATCGTATGTGGACGAAAATAGAATTGGGATAATGGGTTGGAGTTACGGAGGATTCATGGCTTCATTAGCAATAACAAAAGGTTCAGATGTTTTCAATATGGCGATTGCAGTTGCACCTGTAACGAATTGGCGTTTCTATGACAATATTTACACGGAACGTTTCATGCGAACTCCACAAGAAAATGCTGAGGGATACGATCGAAATTCACCGAATAATTACGCTGATTTATTGCAAGGGAAATACTTTCTAATTCACGGTTCAGCCGATGACAATGTACATTATCAAAACGCTCTTGAAATGGTGAATGCACTCGTGAAAGCCAATAAACAATTTGATATGTTCATCTATCCAAATCGCAATCACGGAATTTATGGTGGAAACACTAGAAATCAATTGTTTCAGATGATATTTAACTACACTGTGAAAAATCTTTAACACTTCGAACAAATTTAAAGTGCTACTTGTCATTTAAAAAAAATTAAAGATTGCTGTTGGTAAACAAAGTTTACTAATTTAGGCACATCAATTAACGAATAGAAAACAAATAAACACGAAACACATGGCGGAAACAGCTAAAATTGAGCTTGACGGGAAAGTGTATGAGTTGCCGGTTATCGTAGGAACCGAAAATGAAAAAGCAATCGACATTTCCAAATTGCGCGACTTATCGGGGTATGTTACCCTTGACACAGGCTACAAAAACACAGGCGCAACAAAGAGTGCAATCACTTTCTTAGACGGAGAAGAGGGCATTCTTCATTACAGAGGATACTCTATTGAGCAATTGGCAGAAAAAGCTTCATTCATAGAAGTTGCTTATCTCCTTATTTACGGTGACTTGCCAACACAAGCACAATTGTATGATTTCCAAAATACAATTACAAAACATACCTTGGTTCATGAAGACATGAAACAATTTTTTGAAGCATATCCATCTAAAGCACATCCAATGGGTGTACTTTCTTCTATGGTAGCTTCTTTGGCAACTTTTTACCCTGAGTCCTTAAATCCAAATAGAAGTGCTGAGGCTAAAAATTTGACCGTTCATCGTTTGCTTGCTAAGTTGCCTACTTTGGCTGCTTGGGCTTACAAAAACTCAATGCGTCATCCTTTTATGTATCCAAAGAATGACTACGATTATTGCAAGAATTTCTTGTACATGATGTTTGCTATGCCAACAGAGGAATACAATGTTGATCCAGTTTTCGTTGACGCGTTAAATAAATTATTAATTCTTCATGCTGACCACGAACAAAACTGTTCTACTTCAACTGTGAGAATCGTTGGTTCATCTCAGGCAAATTTATACTCTTCTATTTCAGCTGGTATTTCAGCACTTTGGGGTCCACTTCACGGTGGGGCAAACCAAGAAGTAATTGAAATGTTGGAAAAAATCAACGAGGATGGTGGTGATGTTGACAAGTGGGTTGCAAAAGCAAAAGACAAAGAAGATCCATTCCGTTTAATGGGCTTTGGACACAGAGTTTACAAAAACTTCGATCCACGTGCAAAAATCATTAAGAAGGCATGTGATGATGTGTTGGAGAAATTAGGAGTGAACGATCCATTGTTAGACATTGCGAAAAAACTAGAACAAGTTGCATTGGAAGACGAATACTTCAAAGCGCGTAATCTTTATCCAAACGTAGATTTCTACTCAGGAATTATTTACAAAGCAATCGGAATCCCAACTGACATGTTTACCGTAATGTTCGCAATCGGACGTTTACCAGGATGGATTGCCCAATGGAAAGAAATGACTGAAAACAAAGAGCCAATTGGTCGTCCAAGACAAATTTATGTTGGTCAAGTAAATAGAACTTACGTGGATATTAGTCAACGTTAATTCATTCAGAAATAATAGAGAACCACTCTTCGGAGTGGTTTTTTTTTGTCCAAGTTTAACTTTTTCCAATTAGTTTCGTTTGAAATTATCCATATCAAATTCTCTATTTTGAAACAAGTCTTTTTAATTTTTACTGTTTTATTCATCTTAACATCTCCAACTATTAGCCAACAAGTTCCTTTTTCGGGTGAGTTGGTTTACAAAGTTCAACGTGTGGACAAATTGGATTCGACCTATTCCCAAGTTTTAATTTACGCAAAAGATTCCATTTTGAAAGTTGTTTCTTTTTCTGAATTGCAGGGGCGACAAGAATTAATCAAACATTTACGACTTCAAAAATCTTATCTTTTGGTTGAAATTAATGGACAAAAATTAGCTATTCGAACAAATGAACACCTTCAAAAAGATGCTTCTGTCGCCAATAATTTTCAACCAAAAAGGGGAACGAAACGAATTGCAGGTTTAAAATGTCATAAAATGATTTGGAAACACCCATCTCTTTCCGAACCATTAACTTTTTACTATCACAAGAAAATCAGTTCCAAATACGCCAATGTTTACACTGAATTACCAGGTTTGCCCGTTTTGTATTTCCTTCCAACCGAGGATGGGTTGTACCGTTACCAGTTAATCGAAATAAAGCAAACAACTCCACCAATTTCACTTTTCCTTATTCCTCAAGATTACCGACGTATTTCTTTTGATGAACTCAATGAAGTTTTGGGAGCAGGGGAGTAGCTTAAGTCGGAATCCTCTGCCTAATAGGAATTTGAGAAATGTATTTTAGTTTGTTTAAGACCTGCTCATAACGAAATAATTATCATTGAGTGTGGTAGCATCGTACCTATGTGACGGCAGAGAAAAAAACGAAAAACGTTATGATTTACAAATTATTAAATTGTGTATTTATAATTCAAGTGCAAGATTTTTCGTGAAATGCCATAGATTTATGAATATTTAATTTAAAAATAGCCCAATTTTACCTTTGATGACATTTAATGTAGTTCAAGAAAATAACTGAATATCATTCTTACTAGGCGGAGGCATTATACCATGAGTAATTTTTTATACAACAATATTCATGGTAATTGGTATAATTTGGAAATTTGGTTTGCCTATCAACGCTACCTTTTACTGGTTGCTTGATTCTATTAATCATAACTCAATTTGTCATTGATTCAATTGTTTTTTGAACTTTGCATTTGATTTTTTTGTGAATTATAACTCTTCGAATAAACTTCACAATCACTTATCTTGTTTATCAAACACATTATTTAAAATGACATATTCTAAAAATTTCATTCGCTTCAACTGGATTGCTTTAGGCTTAATTTATTTGGTGGTTTTTGCTGGTAGTTTTGTGCGAATTACAGGCAGCGGAATGGGTTGTCCTGACTGGCCTAAGTGTTTTGGACAATGGGTTCCACCAACAGAAATAACCGAACTTCCGGCTGATTATCGTGAAATTTACCTTGCAAAACGCGAGAAAAAAGTTGAAAAATTTTGCAAGTTTTTGAATGCAATTGGTTTGCCGAAAACTGCTGAAAAAATTAAAAATGACCCATCAGTTTATGTAGAAGAGGCTTTTAATGCCCGAAAAACATGGACAGAGTACATCAATCGCTTAGCTGGATTTTTAGCAGGAAATGCTTTGTTGTTGGCTTTCTTTTGGATGTTGTTTTTTTACCGTTCAAAACTGGTTTTACTTGCTGGAATCAACTTGATTATTCTTGCCATTGAAGCTTGGTTTGGTTCAATTGTTGTCGCTACAAATCTTGTTCCTTGGACAATTACCGTTCACCTTTTACTTGCTCTTGTTATAATTGCAATTCAACTTTATATCATACATCGTATAAGTCCAATATTCGGTTCAACGATATTTACGTCCTCCACCTACAAGTGGATTATTTTGGTGGTTTTTGCCATCACTTTTTACCAAATGTTTCTGGGGACACAAGTAAGGGAATACATCGACGAACTCACCAAACAAGGCTTTGGAAGGGAATCATGGACAGAAAAGTTAGGATTATCCTTTTATATTCATCGCAGTTTTTCTTGGTTGGTACTAGCCATGATTGCTTGGCTTGCCTACAAAAATGAAAAAACGGAAAAACTTACCCCAATTCGTTTCATATTCATAGTTCTTGCGATTGAATTGTTGTCAGGTGTAATGTTGGCGCACTTTGATATGCCCGGTTTGGTTCAAACTGCGCATCTAGTTTTTGCTAGTATTCTTTTTGGTGCACTTTGGATGATGGTTTTAAGGACAAAAACAGCGAGTTCGAATTGATTATCTTTTTGGATTTGAGTCATTTAAATGGTTTTGAGAACTTCGAAAAGTTGTTCAGGATATCTTTAAGAACAAATCAAATTGGATGATTTTTTTAGAATGATAGTGTAAAACAAACACAAAGTACCTAACTTCGATTAAAATTTCAATATATGTTCGACGACGAAGAAAGCCCCTACGAATTCGGAGATAATCTTAAAGAAGACCTCGAACAGTTTGAAGAACACCTTAAAGGAAAGTCCATTGGGTTCATTGACAGTGATAGAGTTGAAGCAATTATTGACCACTATCTTATTACTGCTCAGTACCAAAAAGCAAAAAAAGCATCCGAGTACGGTATGTATCAGTTTTCCTACAACCCACTTTTTAACTTGCGAAATGCACAGTCATTAAGTGGAATGGGAAAATTACATGAAGCTTTACAACAAGTGAATGTTCTAGAAAAAACGATTCCTGATAATGCTGAGGTTATTTTGACCAAAGCCTCCTTGTTCAGTCAATTAAGAGATCACAAAAACGCGATTCGCTATTTCAAAATTGCAATGGAAATTTGCGAACCTGAAGACCGCGACGAGATTTTTCTCGATATTTCCATGGAGCATCAAAATTTGAAGCAATTCAAAGAAGCAATTGAAGTACTGAAAGAAGCACTTTTGGCTAATCCATCTAATGAAGGTGCGATGTATGAATTGGCGTATTGTTACGACCAAACGGGTGCGTACCAGCAAGCAATTGACACGTATCAAGCCTTTATCGACGAGCATCCCTACTCATTTACGGCGTGGTACAACCTCGGAAATGCTTACAGTAAAGTGGAAATGCACGAAAAAGCTTTGTGGGCTTATGACTATTCTTTACTGATAAACGAAGAATTTGGTCCAGCACATTTCAACATTGGAAATGCTTATTTACATTTAGAAAAATACCACCAAGCTATTGAACACTTCCACCGTTGCATGGAGTTGGACGGTGACGACCCACTTGCACTTTGTTATATTGGTGAAGCACATGAGCAATTGGAAGAATACGATTTGGCAAAACACTTTTACCGACGAAGTATTGAACTTGCTCCAATGTTGCCCGAAGCATGGTTGGGACTTGGAATTGTAGAAGATTTGTTGGATAACACGCGTGAGGCAATTGTGTTAATTAGAAAAGCTCTTGAGTTTGATGAAAACAACCCTGGGATTTATCACGTTCTTGGAGGCGCTTATGAAAAACTTGGAGAATTTGAGGAAGCGTTAGACAATTTTGAAGAGTCTTTGGTTTTGGACATCAATAATGACGAATGTTTGGCAGATTATTATGAATGCCTCAATCATTTTCCACATTTGTATTCCGTAAATCGTTTGTTGGAACTCGAACAAGTTGTGAATGAAAAGTTTAACATCCTTTTAATTGAGGTTGCTGTGTTCAATAATTTGGGACGAAAAGAACAAGCATTAAACCTATTTAGAGATTTAGTTTTAGAAAATAAAAAACAAGCAAAAGTCATTTTTGAAATCAATCCGCTGCTATTGGACGATATTGATTTTGTTAATCTTGCAGAAATTTAAACATGAATTTTAACTTACCATTTATACCCGAACGTAGTGAAAAACCGCGCCAAAAAGGCGTGACCATGATGATGGACAAAGGTTTGGGATTACGCGAAGCGGAACATTTTATTGAAGCTTCTGGACATTTAACAGATCTTGTAAAACTCGGATTTGGAACAAGCTACGTCACCCCAAATCTTCAAGAAAAAATTAATTTGTACAAAAGCGCGAATATTAAACCCTATTTAGGAGGAACACTATTTGAAGTTTTTCATGCACGTGGAAAATTTGAAGATTACCTAAGAACTTTAGATAAATATAAATTAGAAGTTGCTGAAATTTCTGATGGTTCAATCATTATTCCACACGATGAGAAGTGTGAATTAATCAGAAAAATGGCCAAAGAAAGAACAGTACTTTCCGAGGTTGGTTCAAAAGATTCTGGGATTATCGTTTCTCCAGCAAAGTGGGTGCGTTTGATGAAAGCAGAATTAGATGCCGGAAGTTGGAAAGTTATTGCAGAAGGTCGAGAAGCTGGAAATGTGGGAGTATTTAGACCGAATGGAACGGCACACACTCTTTTAATTAACCGTATCATTGCTAAAGTAAAACCAGAAGATATCCTTTGGGAAGCACCTCAGAAAAATCAACAAGTTTGGTTCATTAAATTGTTTGGTGCAGAAGTGAACTTAGGGAATATTGGTCATAACGATATAATTCCGTTGGAATGTTTGAGGTTAGGTTTGAGAGGTGACACTTTCTTCGAATTTTTACCAAAGCACTATGCGGATAGATTGAAGCAGGTAAACGACGAAAACGACATCGACGATGAAGAGTCAAACGGCTAAAATCGTAACGCTCAAATTTTCCATTAAAGAACACAAAGCATCCGTTTACGCACTTTCGTGTGATGGACAATTTCTTTATTCCGGTTCAGGAGACAGATTTGTGACACGTTGGAACCTCGAAAATGGCACGCAAGATAAATTTGCCATTCGATTTGAACACGCCGTTTTTGCCTTATCTCTTTTTGACGATAACAACAAAATTGCTGTCGGATTGGAAAATGGACATCTTCATTTTTTTGATTTAGTCCTCAGAAAGGAACTGAAATTCTATGTTCAACATCCTTCGGGAATTTTTGCAATTGCGGAAAATCAACACAAAAATCACCTTTACACGAGTGATGCTGACGGAAATTTGGCGGTTTGGGATACAAAAACGAATGAACTACTACTTTTCCTTCCTTTCGCCTGCGGTAAAATTCGTTGTATTTCCTTGAACGAAACAGGTGAATTGCTTTATCTCAGTGGTCAAGACGGATATATATATGTACTTGAAACTAATTTTTTCAATGTCCTACATCGCTTTTATGCACACAAGGATGGAGTTACAGCAATACACCTTGTCGAAAACAAAATCATCTCAGGGGGAAAAGATGCTTGGCTGAGGGTTTGGAATTCAGAAAATTATTCTTTGGTTCATTCCGTTCCAGCGCACAATTTTGCCATTTACGACATAAAGTCTTTTGGAAAAAATCAAATTGTAACAGCAAGTCGCGATAAAACGGTAAAACTTTGGTCTCTCGACAAACTTGAGGTATTACAAAGAATTTCCGTTAAGGAAGGTGGACACACCCATTCAGTAAACAAGGTTTTTGTAATTAACGAAAAGGAATTTGCAACGTGTAGTGATGATAAGTCGATAAGGGTATTTGCGACGTATTAATTCGAATGATTTAACGCTATTTCAGTTTTTGAACTCATCTCTTAATGAATGAAGTGCAAAGTTGAACTGAGGTTTTACCAAAAAGTATTTATCATTTACCTTATTTTCCAAAAACTTCCTAAAATACCCTCCTTTGTAGGCACTATTTCCTAATTTTGCAAACCTTAATTTTTTCACAATCATGGATAAAGTGTCTTATGTCGGAAATGCCGATGTCAATGCCATAGACCATTTGTATGCTAGCTATCGTCAAGACCCTGATAGCGTGGATATTGGATGGAAAAAATTCTTCGAAGGCTTTGAATTTGCTCAAACCAATTACGAATCAAATGGTGAAATACCAGAAAATTTTCAAAAAGAATTCAAAGTTCTAAACCTGATTAACGGCTACCGAACACGTGGACACCTTTTCACAAAAACCAATCCTGTTCGTGAAAGACGTAAGTACTCACCGACTTTAGATATTGAAAATTTCGGTTTAAGTTCTACTGATTTGGATTTGACTTTCCAAGCTGGAGAAACAGTTGGATTAGGTGCAACGACATTGCGTACAATCATCGCTCATTTAGAGGAAAGTTATTGTCAATCAATAGGGACAGAATTTATTTACATGCGCGATCCAGAACGCATTGAATGGTTAAGAAAACGCATTGAAACCAAAAATCCTGTTCCATTTTCAAAAGAAAGAAAGGTTCAAATTTTCAATAAATTAAATCAAGCGACTGGTTTTGAATCTTTCCTCGGTAAAAAATTTGTTGGACAAAAACGTTTTTCCATTGAAGGTGGAGAGGCTTTGATTCCTGCCTTAGATACTTTGGTTGAAAAAGGTTCAGAGGTTGGTGTGGAATACTTTGTAATGGGTATGGCTCACAGAGGTCGTTTGAACACACTTGCCAATATTTTCCAAAAAAGACCTCAAGATATTTTTTCTGAATTTGAAGGAAAAGAATTTGATTTTGAATCCACTTTTGATGGCGACGTTAAGTACCACCAAGGATTTACTTCACACATAACATTAAATAACGGTAAAGCAATTGGTTTAACCCTAGCTCCAAACCCTTCGCATCTTGAAGCGGTGAATACTGTAGTGGAAGGTATTGCTCGTGCTAAAATCGATCACGTTTACGAAAAAGAATCTAAAGTTTGTCCGGTTTTAATTCACGGTGATGCAGCTGTTGCAGGACAAGGGATTGTTTATGAAACGATTCAAATGGCGCAGTTGGATGGTTACAGAGCCGGTGGAACTGTTCACATTGTAGTAAATAATCAGGTTGGTTTTACCACTAACTACCTTGACGGACGTTCTTCCACTTACTGTACAGACGTTGCAAAAACGACGCTTTGTCCAGTTTTTCACGTGAATGGTGATGATATTGAGGCGGTTGTGAAAGTTGTTGAGGCAGCTATTGAATACCGTCAAACTTTTAATCGCGACGTTTTCATTGATTTGCTTTGCTACCGTAAATATGGTCACAATGAAGGAGATGAGCCGAAATTTACGCAACCAACACTTTATGACTTAATCGCAAAACATCCAAATCCAAAAGTGATTTACCAACGTGAATTGGAAACACAAGGTGTTTTGTCAAAAGAAGAAGCTAAAAAATTAGAAGACGATTACAATGCTTTTCTGGAGGCTGAATTTGAATCGTCGCGCAAAAATGAGAAAGCACTTGTTTATGATTTCTTGAAATTGACTTGGGAAGGTTTCCGTTATGGAACGGCCAAAGATTTTGAAGAAAGTCCTGAGACAGGTGTAACGAAAGAGAAACTTTACGAACTCGGTGTTAAGCTTTCTTCTCTTCCCGAAGGGAAAAAGTACTTCCGTAAAATTGCCAAGATTTTTGAAGATAGATTAAACGCATTCAAAAACAACAATTTAGATTGGGGTTCAGCCGAAATGTTAGCCTATGCTACTCTTTTGGTGGAAGGTCATTCCGTTCGAATTTCTGGTCAGGATGTGGAACGCGGAACCTTCTCTCACCGACACGCTGTTGTTAAAACAGAAGATACAGAGGATGAGGTAGAAAACTTGAACTTGTTGGCAGAAAACCAAGCTAAATTTTCGGTTTACAATTCCTTGCTTTCGGAATATGGTGTTCTTGGATTTGAATACGGTTATTCACTTGCGCACCCGAAAGGTTTAACAATTTGGGAAGCTCAATTCGGTGATTTCTTTAATGGCGCCCAAATCATGGTGGATCAGTTTATTTCTGCTGGTGAAGACAAATGGGCAACACAAAGCGGATTGGTTATGCTACTTCCTCACGGATATGAAGGACAAGGTGCAGAACACAGTTCGGGAAGAATGGAGCGTTTTCTTCAACAGTGTGCAGATTTGAATATGCAAATCGTGAATACTTCAACGCCTGCAAACCACTTCCATTTATTGCGTCGTCAAATCAAACGTGAATTCAGAAAACCTTTAGTTGTATTTTCACCGAAAATGTTGTTGCGTTACCCATCTGCGATGTCCTCTTTGGAAGAAATGGCAAATGGGCGTTTCCAAGAAGTGATTGACGATCCGAATGCAAAGGTGGACGCAGTTGATACTTTGGTACTTTGTTCGGGTAAATTCTATTACGAAGCATCGGAAAAAGCAGCAAAAATGGGCGTTACCAATATGGCTTTTGTTCGAGTGGAGCAATTGTATCCTTTGCCAGAAAAGCAAATTGATGCAATTGTAGCGAAATACAATGCGAAAAACATACTTTGGGCACAAGAAGAACCGGCAAATATGGGTGCTTGGACCTACATGGCGATGAATCTTCGTCATTTACCGTTAGTAGGAATTACACGTCCTGCGAGTGCGGCAACTGCTGAGGGCTCTAAAAAATTACATGAAAAAAGATTGGCGAAGTTGTATAATGAACTTTTCGCTTTTGCAAATATTCCAGTTGAAAAATAAAAAATAAAGAAAATGGCTGTTCTTGAAATGAAAGTCCCAAGTCCGGGCGAATCGATATCAGAAGTAGAAATTGCACAATGGTTGGTTGCTGATGGCGACTACGTTGAAAAAGACCAAGCAATTGCAGAAGTTGACTCCGATAAAGCAACGTTGGAATTACCAGCTGAGGAAAGTGGTGTAATCACACTTAAAGCTGCTGAAGGTGATGTAGTGAAAGTTGGTCAAGTGGTGTGTTTAATCGATACTTCTGCTGCTCGTCCTGAGGGTAGTTCTGCCCCAGTTGCAGTTGCGAAAGAAGAGGTGAAAGAAGCACCAAAAGCCGAACCAGCTAAAGTTGTTGCACCTAATCCAGATCCAGTTAAACCAGTTGCAACTTACGCTTCAGGAACTCCTTCGCCAGCGGCTGCAAAAATGTTGGCTGAGAACGGACTTAATGCAGGCAAAATTTCAGGAACAGGAAAAGACGGTCGTATCACCAAACAAGATGTTGTGAATGCAATGGCTGCTGGATTTAGTACTGATGCAGCTCAAGGTTGGGGTGGTTCACGTGAACAAAAACGTGAGAAAATGTCTATGTTGCGTCGTAAAATTGCAGAGCGTTTGGTTTCTGTGAAAAATGAAACAGCGATGTTGACGACTTTCAATGAAGTGGACATGAAACCAATCATGGATATTCGCGCAAAATACAAGGATAAATTTGCAAAACACCACGAAGTGAACCTTGGATTTATGTCCTTTTTCACCAAGGCGGTTACGGAAGCTTTGAATTTATTTCCTGCTGTGAATGCACAAATTGAAGGTAATGAAATGGTTTTCCATGATTATGCAGATATAGGAATTGCGGTTTCATCTCCTAAAGGATTGATGGTTCCGGTTGTACGTAATGCCGAGCAAATGTCTTTAGCAGAAATTGAAAGAGAAATTAAACGTTTGGCAATTAAAGCTCGTGATGGAAAAATCACACCTGAGGATATGACTGGTGGAACTTTCACAATTACGAACGGAGGTGTTTTTGGTTCTATGTTGTCCACCCCGATTATTAACCCCCCACAGTCAGCGATTTTAGGAATGCACAACGTTGTTGAACGTCCAGTTGCGATTAACGGAAAAGTTGAAATTCGTCCGATTATGTACGTTGCCTTGTCTTATGACCACCGAATTATTGACGGAAAGGAATCAGTGAGTTTCTTGGTTAAAGTGAAGGAGATGTTGGAGAATCCAGAAAGAATGATTTTTGGCGCGAAGGATCCGATGGAGATTTTGTTGGGGCTGTAGGTCTGAAAGTGAAAAGTGAAGATTGAACAGTGAAAAAATGTAGTCCCCGATAACCAACGGGTGAAGAGAGAAGGGTGAAGAGAGAAGGGTGAAGAGAGAAGAGAGAAGAGAGAAGAGAGAGAAGTCGAAGGGTGAATAACCTCCGAGGCGGAGAGAATTGATGAAATTCAAGCAAGTTTCGTGTATTTGAGGTTGGAATTAGGGTTTGACCTTGAAAAGACTTTGGCATTGTTTTAGCCTGCGGACTACCTGAATTTGTTTTTCTACCTTTGGCGTATGTTGAAATGGCTTGTTTTGGTTTTGTTTTTTGTGTTGGGAGTTATTACTTACGCACAAAAGCCTAACTTTAAAATCGACTCAATTCCAAGACCGACTATTGTTCAAGGTTTAGATTCTGTAGATTTGGATTTTACAGGTGTTGATAGTTGCGAACGGATAACGTTGAAGTTAAATTTATCATCAAAAGGATTTATCAAAAATGCAGTTGTTTTACCAAATAGAACGTTGTGTACCAACGAAGAACTACTTGGAAATTTAATTGCTACCGTCAGAGAAAAAATGCGCTACAACGAACAGCCAGGTGTTTTTGATAGAGTAGTTTATTTAACCATTGCGGTTAAGGAAAATGAGTAAGTATCAATCGACAGTAGATTGGCTTTTTAAGCAGTTTCCTTCTTATCAGATGTTGGGGGCTCAAGCTTACAAACCTGGTCTTGAAAACACTAAAAAACTTTTGTATATTTTTGGGAATCCACATAATAAATTGGATTTCATTCATGTAGCTGGTACCAATGGAAAAGGTTCCACTTCCTCCTTTTTGAGCACTTTACTAATAACTAAAGGCGAGAAAGTTGGTTTGTTCACCTCGCCACATATTTACGATTTCAGGGAAAGAATTCGCGTGAATGGAATTTGTATTCCAGAATTCGAAGTAATTGAGTTTTGCGAAAAAGTTAAGAAATTGAATTTATCGTTTGAACCTTCTTTTTTCGAAATTACTTTGACCATAGCTTTGTGTCATTTTGAAAGTCAAGGTTGTTCAAAAGTTGTTTTGGAAACAGGAATGGGCGGAAGATTGGATGCCACAAATGTTGTTCAACCTTTAATTTCCGTGATAACAAATATAGGTTTGGATCACCAACAATTCTTAGGCGACACCATTCCTTTGATTGCCAATGAAAAAGCAGGAATTATTAAGCCCAAGACGCCTATAATTATTGGTCAAAAGCAAAAAGAAACGACAACCGTTTTCCAACAATTCTCTGAAACAAATAAGGCGAAATTGATTTTTGCAGAGGAAGAACTTTTGGAGGAAATACAATTAGTAGGTTATCAACAGAAAAATTGGCATACAGCCTTGGCAACGCTCAGTCACTTAGGTTTTAACTTTTCCCTTGCGGAACAGGAATTGGCTTATGCTCAATTGACGAAAAACACTGGGCTTTTTGGAAGGATGCAAGTCGTAAAACGCAATCCTTTATTGATGCTTGATGTTTCACACAATGCCGATGGAATTCTTGCTACGCTTCATTCATTACCGACGATTAATGGTAGTTGGACTGTGATTATTGGTGCATCAAGGGACAAAGGATTGAATACTTTTTTCGAACTCTTACCCGAAAATATGACCATTCATCTCTCAACTTTTTCCAATGAACGCAGTTGTAGCAAAGAATATCTTGAAGAACTTTCAAACTCCAAAACAAGAATTGTTTCCGTTTGGTCAAATGTGAATCAAGCCATCAATAACCTTCTTCCGAACCTTTCGCAGGATGACGCACTTTTGGTGATTGGTAGTTTTTTCTTGATTTCAGATGTGGGGATTGAATTGAATTAGAGTGATTGGGAATTAGAATGCAAATTTTTTGCTTTCAATCCAACTCATTATCCTTAAACGAAGACGGCAATAAATCGGGAACAAGTTTTAATATTATTGGCAACAGCAAAGTTCCGCCCGGAAGCATAAATAGTGCAACAGATGGCATTGACTTCAATAAATCCATGAATTGTTCTTTGACCGCTTCTTTTTCCTCTTTGGTGAGTTCTTGCTTGGTTGATTTTTGAATGAGTGCAACAAGTTCTTTACTTTCTTTTAATTCTTCAATGAGTTTGTCTTTGTTCCTGCCCAAAATACGCAACCATTTACGCGTAAAGCTTTTGTAGAGATAATTTGTTGTACTTGAGTTTACAAAAGATACATCTTTCTGATTTTCAAGCATGAACTTTTCCGTTAGCAATTCTATCTCGTCTGCTCTAAAAGCATTCAATTGCAACAAATTGCCAAGTTGCTTGATTTTTTCTTCTTCAATTTCTGTAGTGAGGTGAGTACCTTTTACCAAGAAAATACTCAGACTAAAAGTACACTCATTCAGTGTTTTATGGTTTATAAAGTGAAGTTTCAATTGTGTATCGGAAATGCCGTATAAAATGTTGGCCTCCATTTGTTGATGGTCGTAATCATTGAGTTCGGCGGAAGCCAAAAAACGCCACAAAATTTTCTGTTCTTGTTCAATAACTTGATTGTCCAAGTAGGCAGCAAAAACCAAGTTTCGCAACACAAACACAGCAAAATCATTGTATCCTTGCTGGAAATTAGCTTGATTATCATTCAAAAAATCCTCGAACAGAAGAACATCGAGAAAAACGAAGCAATTGGAAAGGTGGTTGAGCCAATAATTCGTTCCGAAAATCGGAGTTTTTACTTTAACCCGATGTGCTAAAATCTTTTCGACATTACTTTCCGCAGTTTCGGTTCTTAAAATGGGAATGAATTTTTCGAGTAAGTTTTCCGCGTATTCATTTCCGTAGAAGGAAAGAAGTTTTTCAAGGAAAGAATTTATGTTGCGGTCTGTGTACTTACTTTGAAAAACGTTCAGTAAGTGCTCGAAAAGTAGAAGTTTAAGTTGCTCGTCTTTGGTGAAATGAATGGTTGGGATTTTGGTTGCAAAAAGCATTTTTCGCGGAACGCCATAAAGAAGTCCCGTGCTAATCAGTGATTCTACAAGCCTTTTTTCTTTGTTTTCGGTAAAAGAAATTTCACCTTCTTCGGCTAAATGAAAGTATTTTGAAATCCAATTTTTTGCACCCGGTGCTAACTCACTTTTCATTACAAGTTGACTATTGTCGATGCAAATCTAAATCAAATTTTTCCTGCAACGGTAATTGCTGCTTTTTTGGAGAAAAACACTTGTCCGTCCGTTTTAAATGCTTCGAAATGAAAAATGTAAATACCAATACTTGCTTTCGAAACGTTGTCTAATACACCGTCCCAAACAAATGCACCCGTTGTCCCTAGTAATTCATTGGAAAACAAAGTTCTAACTAGTCTTCCTTTGTCGTCATAGATTTGAGCTTTTCCAACCAATCCGGGTTCAGACATTTCGTAAGTTATCTGTAAAATATCCTCGAAACCGTCTCCGTCTGGGGATATAATTTCGCTTGAAAAGGAGAAAGTTCCGTTGTAAAGAAAAGGTAAGTATTGGGAGTTTTTCCTTCCCGGAGTACCGAAACCAGAAGTTTCAGCTGCGGTATGCCAATTTTTTCCGTCGTTTGAAGGTGCAAGTGGATCAATTCTTTCAAGAGATTTGCCTTTTCTGTCGTCAATTAAGCGGAAATGCCAATCGGCGGTGTAAGAAATTTTGTCGGCAATAATTCCTTCGTTCATTAAAAAAACCGTTCCAGAGTCGTTGTTGTAAGCTGGTAGTTCCAAAAACAAGAATTTTCCCGGAACAGCCAAAGGATAGTTTTCTTTTACATGATTGGAATCCCTTGTAACCACTACATAATCTTGTGGACGAATAAAGTAATTTTTGCTTATTGTACGAATACTTCCAGGCCCTAGAACAGAACTGCTGAAATTGGCGAATTCCCAGTCTTTGAGGTTGATGATTTTGTTGGAAACATTGTAAAGTTCAACATAATCTTGTCCGCCTGTCAATGGATTACTTAAAAGTTCATTAATGATTATGTCGCCTAAAACCGCATTCTCAGGAAGTACAAATTGAGCTTGAGCATCCAAAGCGTTTTGAGAACAATCAGCAATATTTTCTAAAGTTAAGTTGTAAAGTATTGAACCTAAAATACTTTCATTAAAAGTAATGTCTAACTCTGTTGGAAATTTTCCCGTAAAACTTTTTGAGGCAACACTAAGACTTGGATTGGTAGTGATGATTGTATTTACCAAAGATGTACTGTCCATTCCTTCATTAAAAATCACTTTTAAGCTTGAAGGCGAGGCTGCAATTGTTTCGATAATTTCAGGAACAAAAGTGTCTGGTGTATCGTCGTAAACGGAATTTTGTTCTCCTGGAGTACCGCCTGTTAAGCTATTTGACGCAATCCAATTATTGCCATCTGAACAAGGTAAATAGAGGTTGATTCGTTCCAATGTGTAGCCACCTTCTTTCTTCACATCATCGCGATACCAAGCATCCGAATAACTTAGTTTATCGAGTTGTTTTCCGTCGAATGAAATGTAAATATCGTCAGATGAGTTATTTAAGCTCGGAAAACTCGTAACACCAATTGCACCATTGAAAAATGAAACATTAGAAGTTGAAGCCAAAACTTTGTACTGTCCGGGTAGCAACCAACCGTTATTTATCGTTCCTTCTCCACCTGCATCACCCAATTTCCAACCTTGTAGATTGAAGACTTTGTTGCTTCTGTTGTAAACCTCTACAAATTCCACTTCTGGCAAACCAATAACCGGGATCGCGTCAGCCATGAATTCGGTGATTAACACATCGCCAATTTCAGGATTTTCAGCCTCTAAATACATTACTGTAGTCTGCAATTCTCCCGAAACATTCCCATAAATATCGCTTATTTCATTCGTCGTGATAGTGTAAGGAGTTCCGTTCAGCAAAGGACTTCCGAAAGTCAAAATCACACGTGAAAGATTGGTTTGATCGTGTTCAACGCTTGTGATAGGAATCGTTGGGTTCAGATTATACTTTTCGATTACCTCAACTGATGAACTTGAAACGGCTTCATTAAAAGTGAGAATTGCAGCATTGGGAGTTGTTGAAGTTGCGCCAAGTAGGGTAGGAGGGGTGGTATCGAAAATTTCCTCTCCGACATAAATATTATCGAAGAAAAATTTATTGGCGTTGCTCGCTGTGTAGGTACAATAAATCCCAAAATGTTGACCTTGCGGAATGTATGTGTCAGGAGCTTGGGTAACGAATACCAAATTATCGCTACCATCGGGAGAAATGAAGAGTTTAAAATTATTGTCAACGGTTCGAACGATTTTAATTCCTACGGTAAAACTATTCGCAATTTGACCTTCAGTACCCGTTAAAATTTGGGTTGCAGCGCCGTTTACAAGTTTGAAAAGTCGAACTGCGTCTATTGAACCAGCTTCACCGAGTTGGATGTAAAGTCCGTTTTGAACTTGCGTTAAATCAGCATTATCCGCACTCAAATAAATTCTTGCGAAATTGCTGGATGAAGGAGAAAATGACAATCGTGTCCAGATTCGCCATTCGGTGTTGCTTAGGTCGGAAAGGTTGTGAGCGGTGGATAAATAAGAAGTTGCAACGACAGAAAGATTGGTTTGTAATTGAAACGCCGAATTGACAATAAAATCATTAGTTGTTCCAGTCCAAGTTGGGTTGTTGGTGAAATCTCCGTCTCCGAAGTTCTCGTTTATTTGCGATTGAACATTTAAAATATTGGCAATCAGCAAAGTGATTAAAAGATGTTTAAAAAATCTCATGACCTCAAATATATCAATTTTGGTTTTGGGCTAGTGATTTCTGGTTCATCATTTTTTTTGGTGGGTAAATTTTTGGGTGAGACCTAGTTAGGTGCGCAGCCTCCACAAGAGTGGGTTAATACTTTGTGGCTGATAGCCCACACTAATTACCAAAGTAATTTCAATTCACTGTACAGTTGAAAGTTGGTGTCCCTTGAAATAATTTATAATCCTCTGAAATAGCTTGAGAAATAATTATTCTGTCAAAAGGATCTTTGTGAATTAACTCTAGTATAGAAAGCCCATTAATATGTTCAAAATCAAGTGGTAAAATTTCAAAATTGTTTCTTGCAATTTCTTTTTTAAGTTCCTCCAAATTAATCACTAGAGTTAGTTCTCGTTATTTGGTATAGTAATACTTCTATTTAATTATCATTACTTACTTTTATATGTCAAATATTGATATATGAAAACCTTAATTTCTTGGATTGCTTATAATAACGATTTTGAAAATGGTAAAGTTTTAGAAACGGGACCAACGGCTAGTTTTCACCGCTACTTTTACAAATCAGATCGACATATTATTCTATCAGCTTCTTTTGGTGAAGATACACGTTCGGAATTATTAATAAATCACCTTGGTCGGACGTATCCTGAACGTATTTTTGAATTGCGTTACATGGGAATTCAAGATCCGATAGATCACCGTGAAATTCAAGGGAAAGTAAATCCGTTTTTAATTGAATTAAAAGAGGATGCAATTGATGTTTTTATTTCTCCGGGTAGTCCTGCTATGCAGGTGGTTTGGTATTTGAGCCACTTGTCATTGAATTTAAATACGACGCTTTATCAGATGCGAGAGGCACGCCATACGAAGTCCAAGGATAAACCGGAACTTGTAAAAATTAACTTTGAGAAATCTTCCTTGCCTGTTACGGCTATGTATCACCAAGAGGAAATCAAGAAAAATACGGGGGATGAATATTTTATTACGCCAACCATAAAAAAGATCTATGAAAATGCCGCAAAAGTAGCCCAAGTGGATGGAGTAACTGTTTTAATTTTAGGTTCTAGTGGAACTGGAAAGGAGAATCTTGCCAAATACATTCACAAGAATTCCATTCGAAGTGAGCAGCAATACGTTACTGTGAATTGTTCTGCCTTTAGTGATACATTGCTGGAATCAAGATTGTTTGGTTATAAAAAGGGTGCGTTTACCGGTGCGGATAAAGATTCACAAGGACTTTTTGAATTGGCAGATAAGGGGACGATTTTTTTGGATGAAATCGGGGATATTTCTCCGTATATGCAACAAGTTCTTCTTCGTGCTTTACAGGAAAAGGAAATTATGCCACTTGGAGGAAAAGCGAAGAAAGTCGACGTGCGTGTGATTGCCGCAACGAATCAAAATCTTGTAAAGTTATGTGAGGAAGGAAAATTTAGATGGGATTTATACTATCGTTTATCAGTTGTAGAGCTAGATTTACCCTCATTGGTAGAGCGGGGAAAAGGAGATATCAAAGGGATGATCGATCATTTTTTAACGCAGAAAAAGAAGGAATTTCACCGTTCTAAAAAATTGTCATTGGAAAAAGATGCAATGGAAATATTATTGAATTATTCCTATCCAGGAAATGTGCGCCAGTTGGAAAATATTATTTCTAGGCTCTATGTTTTTAATGAAGACACTGTCTCTGCCGATGTTTTGCCAAAGCGATTGAAACAAGCACCGAAAGATCAACCGATGAATATAGAGTTTATTGAGAAAGAGCACATCATTCGAGTGTTGAATCATTTTAAAGGAAACAAGCGGCAAACAACCCTCGCGATTGGTTGGTCAATAAATACTTTGGAGGCGAAAATGAAGAAATACGGCTTGCATGCCAGTAAAGATTGAGTTTTACAATAGATATCAAATATTTATATACTTTACATTTTTTGATATAAAATATCAGAATAATTTACCTAAATAATTCATTTTTTAGAATGGCATGTGATTTGACTAATGCAATTGGTTTTTAATAATCGACCACATGTTGCCTGTAATGTCGAAAATTAGTCTGGAAGAAAAACGAAAAAGTGAAATATGGTATCAACTACTACCAAATCTCTAGTGAATAAGTGATTGAAATCCGTAATATGCATCAAAATCCAATCGATATGCCTGAGACTACTGAATATAATTTCGGTGATAAACCGCTACAATTTTTAAAGAAGGAGGAACATCGCTTTTCATTGCAAATAAACAAAGGAAGAAAACCCGCGCATCAGAACTCCGCGAAAAGTAATAGAATCAATTAGTCAATTGGAATTAAATAACTAAATAAAACGAAGTACAATGATTGAAAACAACACAAAATCACAAGAAGAAAAAACAACTTATCCACCTTTGAGGAATCAAGCGGATGCTGTTCGCTATTTCATTCAAACCATGGATATTGAAATGTTATACCTCATCCTCGATGAAAAAATGACCCTACAGGATTTTCCAAGAAATCTGTTTCTTTTAAAATTGGAGCGAGTTATAGCTGATTTCAAAGCGAATGGTGATACATTTTTGAATACAATTGAAGGAAGGTGCAACAATTGTTTTAAGGATAAAACCGGTTTCTTGTTTGTTGGAAACAATAGCCGAAGGTATATGAACTTATTGTTTGATCTTAATAACAATGATATCAAGGACCTTTATGAATGTTCCAGTTTCAAAACCAATTTTGACAACAGCGATCTCACTGAGCGAGTTTGGATTGATAAGTCATTAAATTTTTTGGATTTGCCTTTTTAAGATGCAAATTTTTTCATCATTTCACAGAATTTTCTGATTTATGAGTTTTTGGGATATAATGTATTATGCGTTTTTAATAATTGGTGGCGCCTTTTTGCTACTAATTACCTTGTTGGCGTTTTTGGTTGGTAGAGGTTTGGAAAGAAGAGATGGACCAACCGGAAAGCCGTTTACCTTTCATGAACGCATTTTCTACAACGTAGCGAATGATTTGATGAGTTTCGCTAGGATGTTTAAAATCACCTACAACGAAATCAATATCATCGTTTACTTTTTCCTCGTCCCACTTTCCTGGTTGGTGATGTTGGATTTAATTTTTGAATTTCATTACCTGAAAATTACGTTCGGGGTGTTTGCCTTGGGATTTTATTTCTTGTGTCGTGATTTTCGTTCCTTCTCCGATAAACTCTTTCGACAATCGGTGAATTTCCTAAATTATTTTAATCGGTTTGGAAGCACCTACGTCATTACTTCCGTATGGATTTGTGTATTTGTTCCTGCGAGTATTTATGCATTTTTGATATATTTACTAGTCCACTCCGAAATGTAAAATTTCAATCAAAATCGACTCAAAGTGAATTTTAAACGGTTCCGATAGCTTTCGGGTTTAACATTTTCGCAACACGGAAGATTTTGGCAGTCCACCTTGGCGGAGGGGCTTTTTCTGAGTGTATTCATCACTAAAAATCTAATGAACAATGCAACTAACAGCTAAACTAATCCAACTTCTCCCACTTCAATCAGGGGCTGGTAAAAATGGAGAATGGAAGAAACAAGACATTATTGTTGAAACCGATGGACAATATCCCAAGAAGGTATGTATTTCCATTTGGGGAGACAAAATCAATGATCAACAACTAACAGTAGGAAATCACTTAACGATTGACTTTGATGTTGAAAGCAGAGAGTATTCCGGACGTTGGTATACCGATCTGAAAGCATGGAAAATTGAAGTCGCTAATCAAATTCCACCCGCTACAAACAATCTAAACAGCATCTCGCCATTAGATTTGACGCAGGAACCAGATGATGATTCGCCTTTTTGAACAGTTCATAACTTTGTTTCAGAAGACTAGCTATTCGAACAAAATTCCAATTCAAAGACCTTCCGATATACGCTGTTAAATTTTAAAAACCAATATTATTTTGCGTACTCGCGTGACTGCTCTCCTCTTGATTGAAATTATAAATTTCTGCCAACGTTAGCGGTTCATTGGTGCGTTCTTCGTAGCCTAATAATTGTAATAGATTATTGGATTTTTCAACGGTCAAGGGACCAAATTCGTAATGAAAAGATAAACGTCCTTTTCGTACTAATGCTTCGTCAACTTTGGAAAGTTTGCAATTAAAGGTACAAATCATTTTTAGTTTCAAAGCATCCCCCAACAAGCCGTCACCTAAATTCAGCAGGTTTGACAAACCAGATTCCGATTTTTGTGATAAACGGGAACGCAACAATTCTTCGCAATCCTCCAATATAATGACACTTTCTGGAAACTTACAGATAAAGGCGATAAACTCGGGATCCATCAAATGAACAAATAAATTATTGGGAATGTAGATGAATCGTTTGGCACAGGAGTGAATAATGTGGCGTATGTAGCTTGTTTTTCCAGTTCCTGGCATACCGTTAAAAAGTATCACCCCATTGGAATCAACTTGATAGATATGACTTATCAGTTTTTCGTGCATGGAAAACAAGTCGTCGTTGTAGTTGGTGTTGAGGTTAACTGAAATTTGTTTTATTTTGAAATCAACAAGTTCAAACCCTTCGTAAGGACATTTTTTAATCATAAAAAACTGGCCTTCTGAGCTTTTAACTCCCGCTTGTACGATTTCTCGATGCAAAGAATGTATTTCTTCCCGGTTCGTTCTTTCGTCAAAATAAAAAGAAATATACCCTCTAAAATATTGTAAAATCAGACCTTCCCTAAGTATGACATTTAAATTATTTTCCTCGCTTATCGAAATAATTCCATTTCGCTCGGAATCTAAATTTTCATTCGAAATGAAATATAAGTCGGTCTCTGGAAATCTTTGGGTTAAAACTTCTTTTAGTTTTTCGATGTCAATTTTGAGTTTGAAATTTCTGGCATTCGGTAGTTTTTTGTAGAGAAAAGTGAAATACTTGTAACCCAATGAGGTGTGTGGTTCTAAAAGTTTGTAAAGGTTTTGATTTTCCATTTTGTAAAAATAAGTAGAAATTCAAGTTGCTTTATGAGGAGAATATGTGTGTAATGGGGAATTCTACGATTTATGATTTAATGTGCTAATGTGCTAATGTGCTAATTTTTTAATTAGGAAATTAGCACATTAGCAAATTGGCACATTAAAAACACTCATTTATTCCTTATTTTTTGCACGAAAAACAATCCTTAATTAGATTTATTTTCCACAATAAAAGTGAAATAATTAGAATAATGTCATTTTTAAAAGGAAAAAAAATCACATATTATCATTATAAAAAGGAAAATAATGGATAAATTTGATGTGATTTTATGAAAAAATGGACAGAAAAACCACGTTAAAAGAACTTATCGAGCAGCAACATGCGTTGGTCAAACAAGACAAATTGTTTGATAGAAAAGTTGAATTGCCCTTAAATTCGGAGAAGGTTGTGGTGTTGAGTGGTGTAAGGCGATGTGGCAAAACGGCAGTCTTAAAGTTAACGAGAAGCAGGTTGTTAAAGAACAAGATACCGATTCACAAAACACTCTTTTTTAGTTTTGACGATGAACGATTGCTTTTGAAAACAGAGGAATTGGATTTAATCTTGCAAGCCTATCGCGAATTGTATCCGCAACTAAAATTAGAGGAATGTTACTTTTTTTTCGATGAAATACAGAACATCGAACATTGGGAGAAATTTGTGAGGAGAATGTACGATACTGAAAGCAAAAACATCTTTATTTCTGGATCAAATTCTAAATTATTGGGTAGCGAAATAGCAACTTCATTGCGTGGAAGAACCCTGTTGTATGAACTTTATCCGTTGGATTTTCAGGAATTTCTTCAGTTCAAAAAAGTCAATCCCGATTATAAAAGTGCTGAGCAAAGAGCTTCGGTGTTAAGTGAATTTCATCTCTTTCTAAAGCAAGGCGGTTTTCCGGAAACGGTGTTTAGAACAAAGGAGCAACAAATTCAGGTGTTGGCCGATTATTACCAAGTTTTACTTTTTCGAGACATTGTGGAGCGGTATGAAGTTACGCGCATACATGCACTGAAATATTTCATTCAGAAATTGCTCAGTAATTTAACCAAGCCCTTTTCCTTGAATAAGATATACAACGAATTAAAGTCGCAAGGAGCGAAAGTGGGAAAAGATAATTTGTATGAAACCTTGGAATACATCGAGGCTGTTTACCTAGGTTTACGTCTTTACAAATTTGATTATTCGATTGTAAACCGAGAAATGAGTGATAAGAAAATCTATGCGATTGACAATGGTTTATTGAATGCGATAACTTTTCAATTCTCTCAAAATAAAGGCAAGCTTCTCGAAAATTTAGTTTTTATCTGGCTCAGGCAAAGGGTTGGCAATAACCTGTATTATCACAAACAGAAATCAGAGTGTGATTTTATTGTTTTTGATAGAGATAAGCCGATTTTGGCAATTCAGGTTTGTTATGACTTGAGTGAAAATGACACGCAGAAACGAGAAATAAAAGGGCTTTTGGAAGCTATGGAGTACTTCAATCTGAATGAAGGGATGATTATAACGGCCGAACAAGAAGAGGTAATTGAGCTTGCGAATAAAAAAATAGCAATCAGACCTGCGTATAAGTTGATGTTATCAAGAGAATTGAAGTAAGAAGAAACATTCGAGTATCACTCTTTAAACAACTTTATTCGATTTACACTAAATCCAAACCCAAAAAACTAATCGAATCGCTGACTGGAGTAGTATTAAATGGTTTTTCTAGTTAAGCATCTGTAGATCAAATGTATAAATAATTATGTAGTGCTTCGATTAAAATATAAGTATCACATAATCAGATGTTTATTTTATGAAACTGTCAAAGTCAAGTGAGTTAATGTTTCAATGTGCTAATGCTTTAATGTGCTAATGCATCAATGTGCTAATTTTTTAATTAGTTAATTAGCATATTAGCAAATTAGCACATTAAAAACAAGCCCCCAAAAAATCATCCTTCTTACCAAGCGCATATCATTTGTACTAATTTTGGCAACAAAAAAATTTACATGAAAGTTGCAGTTGTTGGTGCCACCGGAATGGTTGGCGAAGTAATGCTTAAAGTTTTAAGAGAACAAAATTTTCCTATCACAGAATTGATTCCCGTAGCTTCCGAAAAATCGGTTGGAAAAGAAATAGAATTCGGTTCCTTAAAGTATAAAGTGGTTGGGCTTTCCACAGCGGTTGAAATGAAACCAGACGTTGCAATTTTTTCGGCTGGAGGTGACACATCGCTTGAATGGGCACCTAAATTTGCTGAGGTTGGAACAACTGTTATCGACAATTCATCCGCTTGGAGAATGCATCCGGATAAAAAGTTGATTGTTCCTGAAATTAATGGACATGAACTTGGTGCTTATGATAAAATTATTGCCAACCCGAATTGTAGTACGATACAGTTGGTGATGGTTTTGGCTCCATTGCATCGAAAATATGGAATTAAACGTGTGGTAGTTTCAACTTATCAATCCGTTACGGGAACAGGCGTTAAAGCGGTTCAACAATTGGAAAATGAGCGAAATGGTAGCGAGGGTGAAATGGCTTACAAGTATCCAATTGATAAAAATTGTATTCCACAATGCGACGTCTTTTTGGAAAATGGTTACACGAAAGAAGAAATGAAATTGACCAATGAAACCAAAAAGATTTTAGATCCAAAAATTCTCGTGACAGCTACTGCGGTTCGTGTGCCTGTGGTTGGCGGACATTCTGAGGCAGTGAATATTGAATTTGAAAACGAGTTCGATTTGAATGAAGTTCGCCAAATTTTGCATGAAACAGAAGGAGTGACTTTAAAAGATTCTCCAGATACCTATACATATCCAATGCCGCGCTATGCTGAAGGAAAAGATGACGTTTTTGTAGGTAGAATTCGAAGAGACGAAAGTCAGGCCAACACCTTGAATTTGTGGATTGTCGCTGATAATTTGCGTAAAGGTGCCGCAACCAATGCAGTTCAAATTGCTAAGTTGTTGATGAAAAACGGTTTATTGGGATAATCCATGTTTACTATCAAAGGTACAGCTCACGAACAATCCACTGGAATTCGAACGAATGTAAATTGGAAGATTTCTGGAAAGGGAATTGAAATTTTTGCCAACGATGAAAAGTGGTGTGATGGTTCCTGGTCTGAAATTAAGTTGAATCTCGGCGGTTCTGATGGTCGAATCATCTTTTTGACCTTTCCCAAATTTCCGGATTATGTTTTTTCCACTTCCGACATTTCTTGGCTTAAAAGTGATATTTTTTTCAATAATCAGCAAATTCTCGAACTACAAAAAGGTGTTGCTAAAGGTAAAAAGTGGCCGTATGTTTTAATTGGATTGGGTGTTTTAGTATTGGTTGTTGTTGTTTGGGCATTATTTTTTCTAAAAGGCATTTTAGTTGAAACGCTTTCCAATCAAAAAAATAGTTCTTGGGAAAAAGAAATGGGTGATACCTATATCAATCAAATGAAGCAGTCGGGCGATTTGATGGAGTCTGATAGTTTGAACTATTATTTCGAGCAATTTGCGGGGAATTTAATTTCAGAAGTGGAAAAATCGGAGGGAGTTGATTTTACCTTTCATTTTTCAAAAGATACCTCCATCAATGCTTTTGCGATGCCGGGTGGACACATCGTTATTCAAGAAGGTTTGGTGAGAAACGCTAAAACCGCCGAGGAAGTTTTGGGAGTTGTTGGACATGAAATGGCACACGTGACAAAGCGTCATGTTGTGAAAGGAATGCTACAAAAATTTGGTACTTACTTGCTTTTACAAACTGTTTTTGGAGAAATGGGCCAATGGAGTGAGGCTGTTTTAAACGGTGGAACAGAAATTTTGTCGCTTTCCTACAGTCGGGAAATGGAATCAGAAGCAGACGAGTGGGGAGTGAAATATTTGAAAAATGCTGGTGTAAATCCACAGGGGTTAATCGCTTTTTTTCAAACGTTGAATAAGTATTACGGTGAAAAGGAAACTTTGGCCTTGTTATCAACCCATCCTCCCACAAAAGAACGAATTAATCATTTGAAAAAATTGGTTGAAGAAGATGGACAAAAGTACAAGTCTATCGAACCTGGGTTATTTGCTGATTTTCAGTTATATTTTAAAAATTAATGTGTCAGAGTGAAATAATCAATCGCCAATTGATAGCCTTTTAGTCCAAATCCAAAAATACACCCCACACAAACTGGACTCAAAATTGATTCGTGTCGGAAGGACTCTCTTCCCGCAATATTAGAAATGTGAATTTCAACCACAGGAGTTTCAACGGCTGCAATTGCGTCACGAATGGCAACACTTGTATGCGTGTATCCACCAGCGTTTAGTATGATTCCATCACCTTCGAAAAGTTGAATTACGTTTATTAATTCCCCTTCAACATTACTTTGGTAATGCGATAATTTAACTTCAGGATTTTCCAATTCCAATGCGGCGAAAAAGTTCTCAAATGAAAGGTTACCGTAAATTTGTGTTTCGCGCTGTCCAATTAGGTTTAGATTCGGACCGTTTAATATTAATAGGTGCATATTGTGAAATGGGGTCGCTATATTAAGGAATTTGTTTCGTATCTGAAAATTGAAAAAGGTTTATCGGAGAATTCCATTTTTGCTTATCAACAAGATGTTTTAAAGTTGGAACAATTCGCGAGCTCCATTAATAAGGATATTGACAATCTGAGTTACGAGGATTTAAAGCTGTTTGTGGGGGCTTTGTACGATTTAGGTTTGAGTGCAAGGTCGCAAAGTCGAATAATTTCCGGAATAAGACAATTTTACGCTTTTCTCCTTCTTGAAAATTACGTTACCAAGGATCCTTCTGAATTATTAGACCAACCAAAAATCGGTTTGAAATTGCCAGAAGTTCTGACCGTGGAAGAAATCGACGCGTTAATTGATGCGATTGATTTATCAAAACCTGAAGGACACAGAAATAAAGCCATGTTGGAAACTTTATACAGTTGTGGACTTCGTGTTTCCGAATTGGTGAACTTGAAATTCTCTGATTTATATTTTGATGAAGGCTTCATTCGTGTGGTTGGAAAGGGGAATAAAGAGCGTTTGGTGCCTGCTTCTCCCTCTGTAGCGAAAGAGGTGAAAATATATGTTGACACAATTCGTGTTCATCTTTCCATTCAAAAAGGACATGAGAATTTTGTCTTTTTAAATAGAAGAGGTGCACAGTTGACGAGAGTGATGGTTTTTACGATTATCAAGGATTTGGCCCAATTAATTGGACTTTCAAAAAATATTTCTCCACATACTTTTCGTCACAGTTTTGCAACACATCTATTAGAAGGTGGCGCTAATTTGCGGGCAATTCAAGATATGTTGGGACACGAATCCATCACAACAACAGAGATTTACACACATTTAGATCAAAGATATTTGAAAGAAGCGATTCTTAATTTTCATCCTAGAAATGCCAAAAATTAAATTGGATTTAAAAACATTTTTAAAGGAAATTAAGAAAAAGGTTTTGGGAATTGATTTTTATCTATCTTTGCAACCGCTTTTTACAATTTAAGTAATAATTAAGTCATGTCACGAGTTTGTCAATTAACTGGAAAGTCAGTAATGGTGGGTAACAATGTTTCTCACTCCAACCGCAAAACTAAGCGTCGTTTTTATCCGAATCTTGTTACCAAGAAATTCTTTCTTCCAGAGGAGAACCGCTTCGTTACATTAAAAATTTCTACCGCTGCATTGCGCACTATCAATAAGAAAGGTATTGCTGCTTGCATGAAGGAGGCTAAAGAAAAAGGATTTTTGAAATAAACCTGTTGGGAAACAGAAAAAATAGCGAAAAATGGCAAAGAAAAGTAAAGGTAATCGCATCCAAGTAATTCTTGAGTGCACCGAGCATAAGACGACAGGAGTTGCAGGTACTTCTCGTTACATTACGACAAAAAATCGTAAAAACACACCTGAGAGAATGGAGATTAAAAAATACAATCCTATTCTTAAAAGATACACAGTACATAAAGAAATTAAATAATTAAGACATGGCTAAGAAAGTAGTAGCATCGTTACAGAAAGGAGGCGGAAAAGAGCACTCTAAAGTAATTAAAATGGTGAAGTCTGATAAGACAGGGTCTTACACTTTCCGTGAAGAAATCGTTCACAATGATAAAGTGAAAGATTGGTTTTCCAAAAACTAATTTTTTTTGAAATAAAAAGTTAAAGCTTCCAATTCGGGAGCTTTTTTTATATTTAGCCATGGGTTTATTTGATTTTTTTACAAGATCTAAAAAGGAATCGTTAGATCAAGGTTTGGAGAAAACCAAACAATCGTTCTTCTCCAAAATAGCACGTGCTATCGTTGGTAAGTCAAAGGTTGATGATGAAGTGTTGGATAATTTGGAGGAAATGCTCATTACTTCCGATGTTGGTGTTGAAACAACTTTAAAAATTATTAAACGAATTGAAGAGAGGGTTTCGCGTGATAAAGTTTTGGGTACAAACGAATTGAATGACGTTCTTCGTGAGGAAATAATTAACCTCCTTGAGGAAAACAAAAGCAACGACCAAGGAAGTTTAAACATTGATAAGCCGGCAGATAATCCTTATGTTATTATGGTGGTTGGGGTCAATGGCGTTGGAAAGACAACCACAATTGGGAAATTAGCCAATCAATTCAAAAAAGCTGGAAAGAAAGTGGTTCTTGGTGCTGCGGATACTTTTCGTGCTGCCGCTGTGGATCAACTTATTATTTGGTCAGAAAGAGTGGGTGTGCCTATTGTTCAACAAGGGATGGGTGCTGACCCTGCAAGTGTTGCCTATGATACTCTGCAGTCTGCTAAATCTCAAAACGCCGATGTCGTTATTATTGATACCGCTGGACGTTTGCATAATAAAGTCAATTTAATGAATGAGTTGAGCAAAATAAAAAGGGTTATGGAAAAAGTTGTCCCTGGAGCGCCTCATGAAATTTTATTGGTGCTTGATGGTTCAACGGGACAAAACGCTTACGAACAAGCAAAACAATTCGCGCAAGCAACAGATATTAATGCTTTAGCTGTTACAAAATTAGATGGTACAGCAAAAGGAGGTGTGGTTATTGGGATTTCAGATCAAATGAAGATTCCTGTAAAATATATTGGTGTGGGCGAGAAAATGGATGATTTACAGTTGTTTGACCGAAAGGTGTTTGTTGAATCACTTTTTTGTTAGAATTAAAAGTAACGTAGAAAAAGGGATTTTAGATGATTTTTTTCTTCGTAGAAAATAACATTGAATTAAATGTTTTTTCTAATTTGGTGGACTCTAAACACTAGATTATGCTGAAAAAACGTTTACTTCTCTCCACAGCTTTCCTTGTTTTTGCTACCTTTTTTTCTGCTCGTGCGCAAGAATGGGTTGACTTAATGCTAGATCCGAACGCTAATTTTTATGATGTTCAAGCCGCTTTTAATGCGCATTGGGAAAACCGACCTATTGAAAAAGGTAAAGGTTATAAACAGTACAAGCGTTGGGAAGAAATTATGGCTCCGAGGGTTTATCCTTCTGGAAATAAACAATTGGTTTCTCAGACCTATCAAAATTACCTTCAGTGGGAACAAGACTTAGCAAATGCGGGAATTCCTAAAACCTCGACTGGTAACTGGTCAATTATAGGCCCAACTTCAAAGCCAGGAAATGGTGGAAATGGTCGTGTAAATTTCGTGCGCTTCCATCCAACTGATGCTCAAACCATGTGGGTTGGAACTCCCGATGGAGGTCTTTGGAAAACTACCAATGGTGGAACTGCATGGACAACAAACACTGATCAATTAGGTGTAATTGGTTGTTCAGATTTAGCGATTCACCCAACAAATCCACAAATCATGTATTTAGCGACAGGTGACCACAATGCTACGGATTGTAACTCAATTGGTGTATTAAAATCAACCGATGGAGGAAACACATGGAATACAACTGGTTTGACTTGGACGGTAAATCAAGGTCGTCATATTTCGAGATTATTGATTAACCCATCGAATCCTGACATCCTGATTGCTTTTAGTACTGTTGGAATTTTCAGAACGACCAACGCTGGTTCAACTTGGTCAACAGTTCTAAATAGTGTTACTATTAATGACGCTGAATTTAAACCGGGTGATCCTCAAACGGTTTACGCTTGTGGTACTTCCATTCGTCGTTCAACAGATGGAGGCGCAACGTGGTCAACCATTACCTCAGGATTAACGGGAATTAGAAGAATGGCGATGGCAGTTTCTCCTGCAAATCCAGCTTATGTTTATATTTTAGTTGCTCGTTCAAGTGATAATGGATACGGTGGTTTGCTACGTTCAACTGATAGTGGGGCAACATTTACCAATCGTATGCCTGTTTCGTCAACAAATAATATATTAGGTTGGGAAAGTGGAGCAGATTCAGGTGGTCAAGGATGGTTTGATTTATGTATAGCTGTTAACCCTGCAAATGCTGAGGAGGTTCTAACTGGGGGAATTAATATCTGGCGTTCAACAAATGGTGGTACTTCGTTTACGCGATTAACGCGATGGGAAGTGGCGCAATCTCAGACAAACTATGTTCATGCTGATATTCATGATATTGTTTATTCTCCGCATACGGCAGGAACTATTTTCTCTGGAAATGATGGTGGTATTTTTAAATCTACAAACACAACTGCTTGGTCGAATATCTCCAACAACCTAGCAATTTCACAACAATATCGTTTGGGTCTTTCAGCAAGTAATGCTAATATTATTATAGCTGGTCACCAAGATAATGGAACGAATGTAACTTCAAATGGTACTGCATGGAACATGAGATTAGGTGGTGATGGAATGGATTGCTTTGTCGATAGAACCAACAATAGTTTCATGATTACATCACTTTACTATGGAGATTTTTATCGTTCGACAAATGGTGGTACGAGTTTTTCAAATATAGCTGATCCATCTGGGCAAGGAGAGTGGGTGAGTCCCGTTAAACAAGACCCAACTGCTGCAACGACGGTTTATGCTGGTGGTAGAGCTGCTCTTAATCGAACAACCAACATTACGGCAGCAACGGTTGCTTGGACGAACTTAGGAACACCAACTGGAACTGGTTCAATTGTCGAGTTTGCCATTGCTCCGAGTAATAATCAAGTGATTTATGCTGTAAAATCAGGAACTAATGCCATCTCCAAATCCACTAATGGTGGGACATCATTTACTGCCGTTTCAACTGGTTTGCCAACGAATGTTGCCCCAACATGGGTTGCTGTATCGAATACAAATCCTGACGTTGTTTTTGTAACTTATTCCGGTTACGGTGCAACAAGTAAAGTATTCAAAAGCACTAATGGAGGCGGTGCTTGGACAAACATTTCGAGTGGATTACCAAATATCCCTGTCAATTGCATTGTTTATTCTAACGGTACAGATGATGGAGTTTACGTTGGAACAGATATTGGTGTTTTTTATCGAGATAATTCTATGACAACCTGGGTTGATTTTAATTCTGGCTTTCCGAGAGTTGCTGTTCGTGATTTGGAAATTTATTATCCAACTGGAAAATTAAGAGCGGCAACTTACGGTCGCGGAACTTGGGAGTCGGATTTGTATTCTTCAACGCCGTCTGTTCCTGTTGCTAGCTTTACAGGTACACCAACAAACGTTTGTGTTGGACAATCTGTTCAGTTTACAAGCACTTCAACTGGAAATCCAACAACTTATGCTTGGTCTTTCCCTGGAGGAACTCCTTCAACATCCACTTCTGCTAACCCTACCGTTACATACAGCACAGTTGGTACTTACAATGTATCCTTAACCGTTACAAACGCAAATGGAAATAATTCAACTTCTCAAACAAATTACATCACTGTAACGAATTCAGGTACGGGTGCAGCTCTTCCATTTACCGAAGGTTTCACTGCAACTACTTTCCCTCCAACAGGTTGGACCATAAATAATCCAGGCGGTACTACAACTTGGGTCAGAAGTGGAACTATAGGCGTGGCTCCATCAGCAGGAAACTCAATGTTGTTTGATAATTTCAATAATGACGACCGACCGAATCAAGACGAAATTGAATTGCCGAAAATTGATTTATCGACTGTGTCAGGGGCAACAATGACCTTCCATGTCGCTTATGCTGCATACAGCGCTCAAAATGTTGACGGTCTTCAAGTTTTGGTATCAACAGATTGTGGAACAACATTTACTACTGTTTATAATAAAACAGGTTCAACAGTCGCAGCAGGAAACTTGCCAACAACAGGAGCTACGACGGCTCAGTTTACACCGCAAACAGCTCAGTGGAGACAAGAAACTATCGATATGACTCCTTACGTTGGGCAAAGCGGTGTAATAGTGAAGTTTAGAAATGTAGCTGGTTACGGTAATCGTTTATTTATAGATAATATCAATCTTCAAGGTACAGCGGCTCCAGTGGCTCCAGTTGCATCCTTTACACGAAATCCTTCAGGGAATGCTTGTACGGGACAATCCGTAACTTACACGAGCACCTCAACAGGGTCGCCAACAACTTACGCTTGGTCTTTCCCGAACGGAACGCCAGCGACAAGTACACAAGCTAATCCAGTAGTAACTTATGCTACAGCAGGAACCTACAATGCTTCTCTAACAGTAACAAATTCAGTTGGTTCAAATTCTACTTCTCAGTCAGTTACTGTTACCGCAACACCAACGGTAACTGGAACAACTCCTGCTGAGCGTTGTGGTTCTGGTACAGTAACATTAGGTGCAACCGGAAGTGCTGGAACTTTATCTTGGTTCGCAAATGCAACAGGTGGAACAGCTTTGAATACTGGAACAAGTTTTACAACTCCTAATATTACAGCTACAACAACTTATCATGTATCCGCAACGGCAAACGGTTGTACGTCGGCTAGAACTGCTGTGACAGCGACAATCAAACCTAATCCAACGGTGACTGCTCCAGCATCGCAAAGTGTTTGTTTAGGTAATTCTGTAAATGCTATCAATTTTAGTGGTACAAATGGTTCAACTTATAATTGGACTAATAATAATGCTGGAATTGGCTTAGCAGCATCTGGAACAGGTAACATTGCTTCATTTACACCTTCAACTATTGGTACTGCGTCCGTTTCTGTTACGCCAACTTTAAATGGTTGTACAGGTTCTGCTCAAACCTTCACTATTACCGTTGAAAACTGTTCTTCTTTGGAGGAGCAATGGATGACAGCAGTGGTTGTTTACCCGAACCCTACACAAGGGCTTCTAACCATTAATGAAATTCCTGTGGATAAAATCAATTCTCTTGAAATGATTGATGCAGCGGGAAGATTAGTTGGAACTTGGTCGGTTAAGGATAACAAAATTTCACTTGATTTATCCACTTACGCAGTTGGCTCTTATTCTCTTGTATTTAAAGGAGCTAACCATCAAATGATGAAGCGTTTGGAAATTAAGCGATAAGTTTTAGGTATTCATAATTCTAAAGGTGTTGGGGGTTCTCAACACCTTTTTTCGTTTTAATAAATTCTGATAGGAACTCATTATTGAAGGGAAATGCCCTTCATTTTGGTTATCTTTGCACACCTCAAAAATCAAATTATGGCCAATTCATCTCAGCCGCTTACTCAGCAAGAATTAGATTTTCAAACATTTAAAGCCGAAATTTTAAACGATTTTCGTCTAGCCTGTGAATCGCGTGAAGCATCATTACTAGGTCGAAAAGAAGTTTTAACGGGAAAAGCAAAATTTGGAATTTTCGGCGACGGAAAAGAATTGGCACAAATTGCACTTGCAAAACAGTTCCAAAATGGGGATTTTCGTTCAGGTTACTACCGCGATCAAACTTTGATGATGGCGATTGGTGAATTGAACCTTGAACAATATTTCGCTGGACTGTATGCGCACACAGATGTTGAGATAGAACCTCAATCTGCAGGTCGTCAGATGGGTGGACATTTTGCTACTCGTAGTTTGGACGAAAACGGAAATTGGAAAAATTTAATGGAGCGAAAAAATAGTTCGGCCGATATTTCTCCAACAGCAGGACAAATGCCTCGTTTGGTTGGTTTGGCTCAAGCATCTAAAATGTATCGTCAAAATCCAGCATTAAAGGATAACCCAAAATTTAGTCAATTTACCAATGGTGGAAATGAAGTTGCTTTCGGAACTATTGGTGACGCATCCACTTCTGAGGGACCTTTTTGGGAATCAATTAACGCCGCTGGTGTAATGCAAATTCCAATGGTGATGTCAGTTTGGGACGATGGGTATGGAATTTCTGTTTCAAGAGAGTTTCAAACTACGAAAGGAAGTATCTCTGAAGCGCTAGCAGGAATGCAACGAACAGCAGAAAAACCTGGATACGAGATTTTTATCACTAAAGGATGGGATTACGCACACCTTTGCGAAACTTATGAAAAAGCAGTTGAGTTAGCTCGAAATGAATATGTTCCTGTTTTAGTTCACGTTCAAGAAGTCAATCAGCCTCAAGGTCACTCTACTTCAGGTTCACACGAACGTTACAAATCAGAGGAACGTTTGAAGTGGGAAGGTGAGTTTGACTGCATCCAAAAATTTAAAGAATGGATTTTAGCATTTGAGTTGGATGGGGAGAAAATTGCTGACGCTGAAACCCTTGAAAATATTCAGAAAGACGCTAAAAATCTTGTTCGCAAGTCTAAAAATATAGCTTGGAAACGATTCACGGATGCTATCCAAAATGATTTAGCTAATGCTATTCAATTGATGGAAGCAGTCGCAAGTCAAAGTGCCAATAAAGTTTTCGTTGAGAAAGAAGTTGAACAGCTTAAGAAAACTTTTGAGCCGATAAGAAAGGACATTTTACAACATGCAAGAAAAGTTTTAAGATTAGTTCGTGATGAACAAATTCCTGCTAAAGCTCAACTTTCAGCTTGGATTCAACAAATGATTTCAACGAATTTTGATCGTTATTCTTCTCACCTATATTCACAGTCTGATTCTTCCGCTCTCAAGGTTGAGCCAATAGCTCCCGTTTATGCGGATGAGGTGAAAATGGAAGATGGAAGAATTGTTCTTCGTGAGAATTACCGTAAAATTCTAGAAACCTATCCTGAAGTTTTGGTTTATGGTGAAGATGCAGGTAAAATTGGTGGAGTAAATCAAACTTTGGAAGGCTTACAAGAGCAATTTGGAGATTTACGAGTTTTTGACACGGGAATTCGTGAGTGTACAATTGTTGGTCAAGGAATCGGGATGGCGTTACGTGGCTTGCGACCAATTGCTGAAATTCAATACTTGGATTATTTGCTTTATGCAATTCAAATTATTTCTGACGATTTAGCCACACTTCAATACCGTACAAAAGGAGGACAAAAAGCACCTTTGATTATCAGTACGCGTGGTCACCGTTTGGAAGGGATTTGGCACAGCGGTTCACCAATGGGAATGATAATTAATGCGGTTCGTGGGGTACATGTTTGTGTTCCAAGAAACATGACGAAAGCTGCTGGATTTTACAATACCCTGCTTGCGGCTGATGAACCTGCAATTGTAGTTGAACCTTTAAATGGTTATCGTACAAAAGAAAGAATGCCTTTAAATGTTGGTGAATTCAGAGAGCCATTAGGTGTTCCAGAAATTGTGCGTGAGGGAAGTGATATAACTTTAGTTTCTTACGGTTCAACATTTAATTTATGTGAACAAGCCGCTAAAAATTTGTCAGAACTTGGAGTGGAAGTGGAATTGATAGATGTTCAAACTTTGCTACCATTTGATGTGAATCATAAAATTGTTGAGTCACTTAAAAAGACAAATCGTTTGTTGATTGTTGACGAAGATGTAAGTAGTGGAGCAACAGCTTTTATTTTAGATAAAATTTTGGTAGAACAAAAAGGTTATTACCACTTGGATTCTGCACCTGAAACGTTGAGCGCAAAGGATCATCGCCCAGCTTATGGAACAGACGGAGATTACTTTTCAAAACCAAGTATCGATGACATTGTAGAGAAAGCTTACGGCATGATGACTGAGTTTGATTCAGATGAATATCCTTCCATTTTTTAATTAAAAACAGTAGAGAATACTTAATTTTGTTTTCTTAAAATGCGTCTATTAAAATCTTTATTTCTGATTACAATAATCCTGAGTAAGGTGATTTATAGCGCGTTTTGGCAATTTAACTTTTACATGAATCAAAAGGAAATTGTCGCAATAGAATGTGAAAATAAAAATCGTCCAGAGCTTTCTTGTAATGGAAAATGTTATTTAGCTAAGCAACTCGCAAAAGCTGATAATGAGTTGGAACAAAAGAAATCGGAGCAGAAAAATCGTATCTCTGTACTTAAATCTTTGGAAACTGAAATCTTTTATTTCCAAGTACCTTGTTTTTGTTTGTCTTTATCATCAGAAATTTCAGAAAATCAACTTTTTTGGAATAAATCGAACGAACCTACACAATCCTATATTCCTTCTATAGATCACCCACCTTGTTAATGACTTTTTGATTAGATTTTTATTCTTAAAGGACATTAACAATTAATTATGTATCGCTTTATTATTGTGTTCGCATTGCTGTGGACACCTGTTTCCCGAGCATGTGACGTATGTGGAGGAGTGAGTAGTTCGTCTTCAATTGGTTTGTTGGCGGCAAATAAATTTCACACTTTTGGTTGGCGGACGCAGTACCGCGTGTTTTCCTCCTATTTAGAAGGGATTCGCCATTCGCGTGAACATCTTTTGTCGAACGAATTAACCTTTCGAATCCAACCAACTGAAAGACTTCAGATTTTTGGGCAAATTCCTTATCATTTAAACCAACAAGTTCGCGATTTTGGTGCGGATTTGGTTTATGGCATGGGAGACCCTCAATTACTTGGTAACTACATTCTTCTCCATAAAAAAGACTCTGTTCAAAATACCCGACACTTTTTGTCCGTTGGGGTAGGAGTGAAGTTTCCACTTGGAAAGAGCAGCACCTACGACAATCCTTTGAAAAATTTGTTTCCGGGAACAGGTGCATTCGATTTGCCATTTGTTTCACAATATACTTTTGGCTTTCGTGGGAAAAATTCACTTGTGTCTGAGGCTAGTTTCACACTTCGAGGAACGGATAAACAAGGTTTCCACTTCGGTAATGTTGGTGGATTGAACTCAACATTGGTGCACAATCATAACTGGAAAGGTTATCGATTGATTTATGGCGCAGGTTTGCAAGCTGATTTTTTTGGAGCAAGTAAACAAGCTGGAGTTGATTTGAGTGGGCGTGATAATGCGGGACATTCTCTAGGATTAAGAGTGAATGTGTTGCTTTTAACCTACAGATGGCTTTGGGGAATCCAATTGCAAAGACCGCTTTATCAAAACATAAATGCGGGTATGACGCGACAACAGTTAATTGCTAATGTTCAGTTAAATTATTTACTCACAAAAATTAAACAATGAAAAACTTATCAATAATCATTTTTTTAATGTCCGTAATTTACGGTTGTCACAAACATGGAAATGATGCAACAACGGCAACTATAAGCTTCGTTGAGCCAAAAATGAACGACACCATTCCATCTAATCAGGAACTGCATATAGAAGGTACAGTTACAGCCGATGGAGAAATGCATGGTTACAATATCCAAGTTTTAAATCGTTTGACGAATGAAGTGCTTTTGACAAGAAGTAGTTCAAAACATGGTAAATCTTATGCGTTTCATGAACATTGGCAACCAGGTGTTTTTGACACCATTCAAGCACGCGTGAAGGTTGAAGTAATTTTAAATCACGACGGACTTAAGGAAAGTGAATCCATTGATTTGTTGTTCTTACCTTAATTATTTATGGATTGGTTAATCTATACGAATGCCGTTTTGTTCATTATTGCGGCAAAGTACATTTTTGATATTTATAAGTATATCAAAGTGTTAAGAAAAAATGAAACATTTAGAAATCGTTTAAAATCTTAATTTTTATACAAATGAAAAACTTAAAATTTCCTTTATTTGCCCTTTTGGCACTATCAATTTTTGCAACTTCTTGTAAGAAAAAACACAATCATGATGAAAATGGAACTGTGAAAATGTCATTCACTCACACTTGGGGGATGAATAATGCTCCTTTTGCTTTGAATACACAGTTAATTCACCCGATGAATGGAGATACAATGAATTTCTCTACTTTCAAGTACTATGTATCGAATATTCAATTAAAAAAGAACGACGGATCTTGGTGGACAATGCCGGAGAGTTATTTTTTGGTAGATGTTTCAAGTGCTGCCTCCTTAACTTTGGAAATTCCAGAAGTACCAGAAGGAACTTACATAGCGTTCAAATACACAATGGGTGTTGACAGTACAAGAAACGTTTCGGGGGCGCAAGCTGGAGCCTTATCAACAACAAATGGAATGTTTTGGAGTTGGAATACGGGTTACATTATGGTAAAAGCTGAAGGAACTTCACCACAATCTTCGACAGGTAATTTCGCGTTTCACCTAGGTGGTTTCTCTGGAGCGAATAGTATCGTAACAACAACGGAGGTTCCTTTTACCGATAATCTTGTTGTTAGCCATGAAACGACGAAGACCATTAAAATGCGCTCAAATCCTGCACGCTTATTTCATGGTGGAGAATCGGTTAGCAACGGCGGAACAGTCATGATGCCAGGAACAAGAGCTAAAACATTGGCAACCAACTTTTACGGTGGTGTAACATTTTTAGGAATTGAATAACAATTAAAATCAGGTGTGACAGGTCAATTTTCCTGTCACACCTTTTTCTCAAATCATGAAAAGAATCATTTATTTTCTTTCAATTTCTGTTCTTTTATTTTCTTGTAAGAAGAAGGAGACTGAATATTTAATTACTTATCCAGACTATTTTCCACAACCGCATTACAACTTCACAAATAATGATTTTTCAAAGGCTCGGTTTGAATTAGGAAGAAAGATTTTTCATGATACAAGATTATCTAGCGATAATTCTATTTCGTGTGCAACTTGCCACGCTCAAGTTCATGCCTTTGCTGATCACGGAGTTAGTCTTAGTAGTGGTGTTAACGGTACGTTAGGTACAAGAAATTCACCCGCAATATTCAATATGATTTGGTCAAAACATTTCAATTGGGACGGCGGAGTTAATCACCTCGAGATTTTCCCTTTTGCTCCAATCACAAATCCTTTGGAAATGAATGAAGACATATCCAATGTCTTACAAAAACTGAATTCAGATAGTGAATACAAAAAAATGTTCCAAAACGCTTACGGAAACTCTGAAATTACCGATCAGTTGCTTTATCGAGCTTTAGCCGTTTTCATGGGCGCATTGATTTCCGCTGACTCCAAATACGATAAAATGAGAAAAGGTAAGGCGACTTTCACCTCTTCCGAAGAACGAGGTTACAATTTGTTCAAGCAAAATTGTAATTCCTGTCATAATGAGCCGCTTTTCCATAATAATGATTTTGCAAACAATGGTTTGGATGAACAATTTGAAGATTTTGGTCGCTATTTGATAACCTTGAATGAATCAGATAAAGGAAAGTTCAAGGTTCCAACCTTACGTAATATTGAATTGACCTATCCCTACATGCACGACGGACGATTTCAAACCCTTTCACAAGTTATAAATCATTACAGTGAAGGAATTAAGCAAAGTTCAACTTTACATCCACTCCTTTCTCAGCCTTTCCAATTTTCTGTTCAAGAAAAACAAGATTTAACGGCTTTTTTACGCACCTTGACAGATTACACTCTAACGAGCAAATTTGAGTTTTCGGAGTAGGGGCGAAAGAATTCAAAATTTTCATTTGAAAGAAGTTTTAGAAACTAAAGTTCCCTTACAAAAAGGAATGGTGGTTCATCAAATTAAGAAAAGACAAATCAAGATTCAATACACTGTGTCCACTCCGAAAAGGAAATTCGCCGCGGCAAATAAATCAAAATCGACGCGGATTGAATTTTTAACCGGTTCCTATAGCTATCGGGATTAAAATTTTAGCGACAAGGAAGAATTTACGCCGTGACGGAGGAACTTTACGGAGCAGCCTCAACTATGAATTGAACATTTTTAAAACTCAAAAGTCTCCATAAACTTCGTGGTGAAATTTCCTGCCTGAAAATCTTCGTTTTCCATTAATTTTTGGTGGAAAGGAATAGTAGTTTTCACACCTTCAATAATGTATTCATCCAAAGCACGTTTCATTTTTCGAATTGCTTCTTCACGGGTTTGAGCCACAACAATCAGCTTGGAAATCATGGAGTCATAATTCGGTGGGATTGTGTAACCTGAGTAAACATGTGAATCAATTCGTACACCGTGACCACCCGGACAATGATAGTTTAAAATTTTCCCCGGAGAAGGTCTGAAATCCATAAAAGGATCCTCCGCATTAATTCTACATTGAATAGCGTGCATTTGCGGGTAATAATTTTTACCTGAAATTTCGTGACCAGCTGCAAGGAGAATTTGTTCTTTGATGAGGTCATAATTAATTACTTCCTCTGTAATTGTATGTTCTACTTGAATTCTTGTATTCATTTCCATGAAGTAAAAATCACGGTTTTTGTCCACTAGGAATTCAACCGTTCCTACACCTTCATAATTTACGGCTTTAGCTGCCTTAATTGCTGCCTCACCCATTTTTTCACGCAGTTCATCAGTCATAAATGGTGAAGGAGTTTCCTCCACTAATTTCTGATGGCGACGCTGTATAGAACAATCTCTTTCTGATAGGTGACACGCATTGCCGTACTGGTCGCCGGCAATTTGGATTTCGATATGACGAGGTTCTTCAATGAATTTCTCCATGTAAATACCGTCATTTCCAAATGCTGCTCCAGCTTCTTGACGTGCAGAATCCCATGCTTTTTCAAGTTCTTCTTCTTTCCAAACAATACGCATACCTTTTCCACCGCCACCAGCAGTTGCTTTTAAAATGATGGGGTATCTAACTTCGAGTGCTGTTTTTCTTGCGTCTTCTAAGTCCGCCAATAAACCTTTTGAACCCGGAATACAAGGTACACTTGCTGCAATCATCGTAGCTTTTGCTGTCGCCTTATCACCCATGCCTGCAATTTGCTCAGGAGTTGCACCGATGAATTTTATTCCATGTTCTTTGCAAACTCTTGAAAATTTTTCATTCTCAGACAAAAAACCATAACCTGGGTGTATCGCGTCTGCGTTTGTGATTTCAGCGGCAGCAATGATATTAGGAATTGATAAGTAAGATTGAGCACTAACAGGAGGACCAATACAAACGGCTTCATCAGCAAAGCGAACAGGTAAACTTTCTTTATCAGCGGTTGAGTAAACAGCCACCGTTTTGATGCCCATTTCTTTGCACGTACGAATCACACGCAATGCAATTTCGCCTCGATTGGCTACGAGAATTTTCTTGAACATACTTTTTGGTTTAAATGAGAATTATGCTGGATCTACCAAGAATAACGGTTGGTCATAATCAACAGGTGTTGCATTATCCACCAAAACTTTAACAATCTTACCAGAAATTTCTGCTTCGATTTCGTTGAAAGTTTTCATTGCTTCGATAATACAAAGTTTGTCACCCTTTTGGATAGTTGAACCAACATTTACAAACGGATCTTTATCTGGACCAGAAGAACGATAGAATGTTCCAATCATTGGTGATTTGATGGTAACTAATTTCGACTCGTCATCAGCTGGTTTTTCCACAGGTTTTTCAGCAACAGGAGCAGGTGCGGCAACCGGTGCAGCAGCCATTACTGGAGCGGCAACCATTGGTTGTGCAGGTGCTTGAACGATAATAGGTTGTTCTGATGCTCCATTTGAGCCACCTTTAATGGTTAATTTAAAACCTTCTTGTTCGATATGTACTTTACCAATGCCAGTTTTTGAAACTAACTTGATTAATTCTTTAATTTCTTCAGTATTCATAATTGTGATTTTTATGAGTTTAAAATTATTTGTTACCGTCGTATGCCCACTTTAAATAAACAGCACCCCAAGTGAATCCCCCACCAAAAGCAGATAAAATGATATTATCTCCTTTTTTAAGTTGGTTTTCGTAATCCCACAAACAAAGTGGAAGTGTACCAGCAGTGGTGTTTCCGTACTTTTCAATGTTAATCATTACTTTTTCTCTTGGAAGCCCCATTCTTTCAGCGGTGGCATCAATAATACGTAAATTAGCTTGATGAGGTACTAACCAATCAACATCTTCACTTTGTAAGTTGTTGTTTTCCATGATTTCCGCAGATACTTCAGCCATATTAGTTACCGCAAATTTGAAAACTTGCTTTCCTTCTTGCTTCACGTAATGCAAACGCTTTTCAACAGATTCAATAGTTGGAGGCATTGCCGATCCACCAGCTGGTTGAACCAAAAATTCTCTACCTGAACCGTCACTTCTTAGTATGAAATCTTGAACACCATATCCATCGGTATTTGGTTCTAACAAAACTGCTCCAGCTCCGTCTCCAAAAATCACACACGTAGCACGGTCTTCATAGTCGATGATGGAACTCATTTTGTCCACACCGACAACCAAAACTTTTTTATATCTGCCAGTTTCAATAAATTGGGATGCGGTGGAAAGCGCGTAGATAAATCCTGAACATGCCGCTTTTAAATCGAAACCCCATGCGTTTTTCATCCCAATTTTATCACACAAAACGTTTGCTGTACTTGGAAATAAATAGTCGGGAGTTACGGTAGCCAAAACAACCAATTCAATTTCCATCGGGTCAAGGTTCATTTTTTCAAGCAAACCTTTTACAGCACCATAAGCGATATCTGAGGCTGCACCGTTTCGCATAATTCTACGCTCCTTAATTCCTGTACGGGTGGTTATCCATTCATCAGTTGTATCCACCATTTTTGCTAAATCAGCGTTGCTAAGCACATCAGGAGGTAAATAACCGTAAACACCTGTAATCGCGGCTTGAATTTTTTGCATGGTAGTTTTTAGTTTATGGCTTCGTTAATTTTTTGAGATAGATTAGAATTGGCAACTTCTACAGTGTGTAATAACATATTCTTTACCGCAATTCCATTTGAAATTCCGTGACCAATTATCACATTTCCTCTAACGCCTAAGATTGGTGTGCCTCCGTAATTTTCGTAATTGAAACGGTCGAAATACTCATCCTTGATTCCTCGTTTTCTTAATAAAGAGTAGAAACCTTCAGCTTGCTTGAGAACAACATTCCCCGTAAAACCGTCGCAAACAATAACATCTGCAACTCCAGAAAACAAATCTCGACCTTCTACATTTCCTACGAAATTAACTTCTTCGGAATCGGCCAACATTTGATGAGCAGCGATAGTCAGTAGGTTTCCTTTCGATTTTTCCTCTCCAATATTTAAAAGGCCAACTCTTGGGTTATCAATTCCGTAAATGTTTTTAGCGTAAACAGCACCTAGAACTGCGAATTGGTACAAAACGTCAACCTTACAGTCAGCATTGGATCCAACATCTAAAAGGACTGTTTTTGTTCCGTCAATTGCGGGTAGGGTAGAGGTAATACAAGGTCTAATAATTCCTGGTATTGTACTTAATTTAAAAATAGAACCAACAAGCATTGCACCTGTATTTCCGGTACTTGCAAAGGCATCCAAATCTTTTTTGACTAAAAGATCAAACCCAATAGCTATGGAACTATTGGGTTTTCTAGGTATTGCTTTTGTGGGATGATCGTGAAAAGTAATTGTGTCGGGTGCATGAATTATATCAACAAGTTTTTCGTCGATATTTCTTTTGATTAATCCTTCACGAATAACTTCTTCTTGCCCGATTAAAACCAATCGAACATCACTCGGTAAATCATTAATTACCAGAGCAACACCATCAAGGTTAGCTTCGGGAGCAAAATCACCTCCAGATATGTCTAAGCCTATTCTCATGAAAGAGGTTGGCAGTAAATTATTCAGTAACTTCCGCTACTTCCTTCTCTGCAAGAACTCTTCCTTTGTAGTACAATTTCCCCTCGTGCCAGTGTGCATGGTGGAATAAATGTGGTTGTCCTGTTGTTGGACAAGTCGCTACATTGTTTGCAATTGCTTTTTTGTGAGTTCTTCTCTTATCTCTTCTTGTTGTTGAGATTCTGCGTTTAGGATGTGCCATAACAGTTTATTTTCAATTTAAGTTTTTCAATGCTGCCCACCTTGGGTCAATTTCTTCTTTATTTTCTGTTGGTTTAGCTTGAAGCTTCTCCAATATTTTTACCATTTCTTCGTCACATTCCCCTTCATCGTGCACTGTTCTGCTTGGTAATGAAACAGTTATTAATTCGTAGAAAGGTTGACTCACATCGATGAAATAAGCTTCTGGTGGCAAAACAATCAGATTTTCATCTTCTTCCTCCTCTGTTCCAAATTTGTAGTAAATCGTAATCTGGCCGTCCAAATAATCTTCCATTTCTTCATTGCATCTAGCACAATTGACGGTGACAAATCCCGCTACGGAAAAATTAGCAATCATCATTGTTTCTTTTTTCTCCAGCATCATGATACCTATCAACTCACCTTCCTCAATTAACGAATTTGGGAATTTTTCAAATAACGTTTTGTCCAATTCGAATTCAAATTCGTGAGTTCCCAATTTTAAACCAACAAAAGGAATTTCAAATGGATTTTTCACTTCAATTAAATTTTAAATTCAAAAATCGGACGGCAAATGTAGTAATTATAATTTAACTGCGTTTCCTAAAGTTTTCAACTGTTCTTTTTATCAAGTTCCATTTTAGTTATCGCGCTCATTTTCACTTTCCACTTTTCTTATAGGAAGAGGGTTTTCATTCATCATCTTGTAAAGCTTTCTTTTCTTAAAAACATCCACCGCCAAATAAATAGCGCTTCTAAAGGATAACTCTGATGCACTGTTTTTTCCAGCAATATCGAAAGCTGTTCCGTGGTCGGGTGATGTTCGCACTATTGGAAGTCCTGCTGTGAAATTCACACCGTCCTCAAATGCAATCGCTTTAAATCCTGTTAAACCTTGGTCGTGATACATCGACAAAACTCCGTCGTACTTGGAACGTGCTGTTGAACCAAAAAATCCGTCAGATGGAAATGGACCAAAAGCTAAAATTCCATTGCTTTTCGCTTGATGGATTGCAGGTGCGATTATTTCTTGTTCCTCCGTACCAAGTTTCCCATTTTCACCAGCGTGAGGATTCAATCCTAACACTGCGATTTTTGGTCGAACGATGCCAAAATCTTTTTTGAGACTTGAGGCAAATGCTTCTATTTTCTCAAGAATTTTCTCTTTCGTTAGAGTAGTTGGTACTTCTTTAAGTGGAATATGTGTTGTTACTAATGCAACTCTCAATTCATTGGAAACAAGTATCATTAATGCTTCCTTTACTTGAGATTTGTCCGCTAAATATTCGGTGTGACCTGGAAAATTTAATCCAGCTTTTTGAACCGTTTCTTTTGAGAATGGAGCAGTTACCAAAACATCAATTTCTCCTTCTGCCAAATCTTTTACTGCAGCTTCTAATGATTTTACTGCATAAGTTCCACCGGTTGAATTGGCGTTTCCTGGTTCAATTTTCACTTCCTCAGACCAAACGTTGATAACATTCACCTTTTTGTTGACCACATCCTTACCACTTCTACAACTTTGATAATTAAAATCGTGCATTCCAAGTCCTTTCTTGTAGTAGGAAAGCACTTTTGCCGAACCATAGATGACGGGGGTAATGTCTGTAAGAATCATATTGTCTCTTAGCGATTTCAAAATCACCTCAGGACCAATACCATTTATATCACCAACACTTATTCCAACACGAATATTTTCTTTCTCAAGGATTTCTTTTTCCATTATTTATAATGTGTTTTCAAAAATTGATACAATAGTCGCACACCAGCTCCTGTTCCTCCAAAACCTTTGTAGTTTTCTTTAGAATCCAACCACGTCGGACCCGCAACATCAATATGAATGTATGGTGCTTTCACGAAATGCTCCAAGAATTTCCCTGCGGATATCATTCCTGCGTTTGCTGAACCAATATTTTTTAAATCAGCGATTTTGGATTTCATGTGTTTTTTGTAGTCGTCCCAAAATGGAAAACGCACCACTCTTTCATGAACTTTATTTCCTGCTTTTTCCAAACTCTCGAAATAGGAATCTTTGGCATTCCCCATCATGATACTCGCCTCTGTACCGATTGCACGAACAGCAGCACCAGTCAACGTTGCGGCATCAATTACAATTTCTGGATTGTATTTCGCGGAGTAGGCGAGGGCATCGGCAAGGATCATTCTGCCTTCTGCATCTGTATTTAATACCTCAACTGTCGTTCCGTCAAACATCGTAATTACATCGCCTGGAGTGTAAGCATTTTGTCCAGGACGATTGTCAGTTGCAGGAATAAGGGCGATAATGTGGACGTTTAATTGTTGAAGAGCAGCTAAATAAACTGCGCCTGCAACTGCCGCTGCACCAGCCATATCGCTTTTCATGCTATCCATTGAACCAGGAGTTGGCTTTAAACTTAATCCCCCGGTATCATAAACAACTCCTTTTCCTACGAGAACAATTGGTTGCTTATTGACTGGCTTTTTAGGCTTGTATTCAGCGATAGTAAATGTTGGAGGATCGATCGAACCTTTATTTACAGCCAACAATCCACCCATTTTTAACGATTCAATTTGTGTTTTTTCTAAGATTTGTACGCTAAATCCAGCTTCTTTTCCAAGTTCTGCAATACTATCAGCCAATTGATTGGCATTGAGATAATTTACTGGAAAGTTTACAACATCTCTCGTCCAGAAAACGGATTTAATGGTGTTTTGCAATTCGTTTATTTTATCAATGGAAACCTTTTCATCCAATTCAATTGAAGTTAGTTTGTGGTCTTTTACGTCTTTTAAAAAACGATTGAATTGATAAGAAGAAAGTGCCATTCCTTCAGCAAAAGCCAGGACTGCATTTTCCTCACCATAAATTTGAACGTTCGAACATTCGTTTTTGAGTTGTTCGAAAACATCATGACCATTAACTCGTAAAGTCTCTAAATCTGAATTTTCTTTAACGAGGTACAGATAACCTCTTGAGTTTTTAAGGAAATCTGTTTTCTTGTCCGTTTGAGAAATGAAATTCTCCGCAAAAGGCAAGGCATCTTCGGCAAAATTCCACTTCTTTTTGATTGATTTGCCCACAATAAATATTCGAGTTGTGGACATTTCGGTTGTTATGTGTTGAATTTGTATCATAAATCGGTTTTGAACAAAGGTAGTGATGTGATTTTACTAAATCGTTTTTTGTGAGATTTCGGCTAAAATTTCATAGTGTTCCTCCAAAAATTTCTCGATTAATCTTGGAATTGGATAATTGGAGATTTCGTTCAGAGTTATGAGGTTTTTAGATGATTCATTTTTGTTTTTTGATTTAGAAATGAAAAAGATGGATTGAATTCGTTGATGGGAAAGAATGTGTGTGAATGTTTTTGAAATGTAATCAAAAGGTGAAGAATTTGATTTTAGGAATTCGTTTTCGTTTTCAAGTTCAACTAAATTAAATTCATAGAGTCCTTGCCAAATATCTTTGTTTGTCCTTTGATTGAATTCAAATTTTCCACTAACATCAAATTTAATGTGGTAATGAAAAAATCTGTGTTTGACTTTGGTTTTCTTTGATTTTAAAGGAAGTTCTTGAATTTTATTTGTTCGATAGGCTTCACAAGTTTCAATCAGGGGACAAATTTCACAATTGGGGTTTTTGGGTACGCATTGCAAGGCACCAAATTCCATGATAGCTTGATTGTGAAGATCGGGATTCAATTCGGGAATAAGTTCATCGGCAAGTTCTTGAAAATGCTTTTTACCTTGAGTGCTATAAATGGGAAGTTCAATACCAAAATACCTACTCAAAACCCGATACACATTTCCATCAACAACCGCTTTCTTTTCTTTGAAAGCAAACGAAGCAACGGCGGCGGCAGTGTAAGGTCCAATGCCCTTTAATTGCAGTAAATCAGCATAATTGTTAGGAAAAGCACCTAAATCTGAAATTATTTTTGCTGTGTTGTGAAGATTTCTCGCTCTGCTGTAATAACCCAATCCTTGCCAATCGTTTAAAACAGCTTGTTCACTAGCATTTGCAAGGTCGTGAATAGTTGGGTAATTTTGTTTAAACCGTTGAAAATAAGGGAGTCCCTGTTCTACTCGTGTCTGTTGAAGAATCACCTCACTGAGCCAAATATGGTATGGATTATTGGTGTTTCTCCATGGTAAATCGCGCTTATTTTTTTGATACCAAAGCGCCAAATAATTGGAAAAAAGCGACATTTCTAAGAAAAATTGTGAAAAAAAAACGCTGAATATAAGGTGGATTAGAAACGGAACAGTAATTTTGTGCCCGAATTCTTAGAATTATTAACTATTAATCTCATAATCAAAATGACAAAAGCTGATATCGTTGCAGGAATTGCAGAGGAAACAGGACTAGAAAAAACAGAAGCTTTAAGAGCAGTTGAAGCATTTATGAATGCCATTAAGGTGTCTATGGCAAACGGACAAAACGTTTATTTGCGTGGTTTCGGTAGCTTTATCGTAAAAGAAAGAGCACAAAAAACTGGTCGTAACATTTCGCAGAATACAACAATCATTATTCCTGCACACAATGTTCCGTCATTTAAGCCTTCTAAAACTTTCGTTGAAGAAGTAAAAAACAAAGTAGTAGCGAAATAATTGCTAGCAGTAGTTGCTATCAAAATATTTGTTAACTTCGCACTCCCTTTTTGGGGGTGCTTTTTTTTAGTAAGATATTCATTCATATTATAAAACGTTAAATTATGCCAAGCGGTAAAAAAAGAAAAAGACATAAGATGGCTACGCACAAGCGTAAAAAAAGACTTAGAAAAAATCGTCACAAGAAGAAGAAATAATCTTTTTCAGTCATTGCAAAGAGAGCTCAGTGATTTTTCATTGGGCTTTCATTGTTTAATCCTAAATTGAACTTTGTGAATCTCGAATTAGTTGTCGATACCCGTAACGGAGGTATATGGCTTGCCTTATTACGTGACGGAAAGTTGATTGAGTTGCATGAGGAGCGAGGTAATACTGACTTTGCTGTTGGTGATATTTATCTTGGTAGAGTTCGTAGAATTGTTCCAAGTTTGAATGCTGCCTTTGTAGATGTTGGTTATGAGAAAGATGCCTTTTTACACTACCTTGATCTCGGTGCTCAATTCAGCTCGCTCACGAAATTTGTCAAAGACACCGTAAACAAAAAACAAAATGTTGCCGATTTGATGTATTTCAAATTGGAAAAAGATATTGAAAAAGAAGGAAAGATGGGAGACATTGTTTCATCATCTCAACCTATTTTGGTGCAAGTAGCGAAGGAACCTATTTCCAGCAAAGGTCCAAGATTAAGTTCGGAAATTACTTTGGCAGGACGTTTTCTAGTTCTTGTTCCGTTCTCCAATAAAATATCTGTAAGTCAAAAAATTAAAGATGCCGACGAAAAAGTTCGATTGAAAGAACTTATGGAAAGCATCATTCCGAAAAACTTTGGCGTTATTATCCGCACAGTTGCTGAGCACAAATCTACCTCAGAGTTAGAAGGTGATTTGAATGCCTTGCTTCAGAAGTGGAAAGTGATGCACAACGAGTTAAGAACGGCCACTCCTCCGCATCGTGTTTTGGGTGAACTTAATACCACTACTTCCATCCTTCGTGATATGTTAAATGGAGATTTCTCCAATATTCATGTGAATGACGATGCAATGATGGAAGAAATGAAATCTTACATTGCAAGCATAGCTCCAGGAAAGGAGAAAATCGTTAAACGCTACGATGGAAAAATTGATATATTTGAGAAGTTTGGTGTAAATAAGCAAATTAAAACGCTTTTCGGTAAGAAAGTTCCCCTTCCAAGTGGTGGATATTTAATTATTGAACACACGGAAGCTATGCACGTAATTGATGTGAATAGTGGAAATCGTAAAGGCGCCGACGGACAAGAATCGAATGCACTAGCAACCAACATTGAAGCTGCCGAAGAAATTGCAAGAGTATTGCAGTTGCGCGATATGGGAGGAATTATCTGTGTTGATTTCATTGATATGCACGACAGAGAAAATAATAAAATCCTTTATGAAAAATTGAAGGAATTTATGCGACCTGACCGAGCAAAGCACAATATTATTCCTCCTTCAAAATTTGGTGTGGTTGAGATTACTCGTCAGCGTGTAAGACCTGAAACGGACATCAATACCTCCGAGCTTTGTCCTACCTGCAATGGAACTGGAGAAGTTCAAGCAAGTATTTTATTTGCTGAGGAAATTGAATCTAATCTTGACTTTTTGATTTTGGATAGAAAACTGAAAGGAGTTTCCTTGTTGGTACATCCTTATTTGGAAGCTTATTTTAAACGCGGCTTTCCGTCGAAACAAATCAAGTGGATGATGAAGTATAAACAGTGGGTTCCAGTACGTGGAATTACAGCAAACCAATTGTTAGAGTATTCATTCGTAAACAAAAACAACGAAGAAATTACCTTGTGATTTCCAACGAGAACGAAAATTATTCAAAGGCAAAAAGCAAAATTGAAGCTTATTGCGTTTTTCAAGATCGTTGTTTATCGGATATTTTAAAGAAAATAGATGTATTTCGATTGTCAAAGGAGGATGAAAAACGCCTCCTTTTGCATTTACAGAAATATGGTTTTTGGGATGAATTACGTTTTGCTGAAAGTTTTGTGAACGGTAAATTCAAAATCAAAAGTTGGGGAAAACAAAAAATAGTTCAAGCACTAAAAATTAAAAAAGTTTCCCCTGAAATTATACAACAAGCAATTACTTTGATTCCCGAAGCGGATAATTTAGAAACGATTAAAAAATTAGCTCAGAAAAAGTCCGAAAGCCTTAAAAAGGAAGTCAACGAATGGACAAAGCAGCAAAAAGTAATGCGCTATTTACTTTCGAAGGGCTTTAATTATGGTGATATTGTGAAGGTGATTGGTCAATTGGATAACGAAGATTGAAAATCGGCAGGGAACGTGCATTCAAATTTTCGATTCACTGCAATTTCCGTTTGGTGAATCTTGCTCACTCATTGTTATGCTTTCCATTTTTGTAAGGGTGATAGGGGTGGACACTAGAAATATTTATTCAATACTAATGTCTTTTATTTTTAATGTTATCGCTATTTTAAATAAGCTATAATATTATATTGCGCTAAATAATATTGTCGTTTAAATTAATTACCGCTGAACTAATGTAGCGATTTAATATATTTGTAATTAAAATTAAGAAGATGGAACGATTAATAGCCCAATACCGAGCGTTGATTGATAAAACGGATACACGACTTGTACGATATTTACATTCAAAAATAAATTGGGAAAATAGAATAATTGCCATAATTGGGGCTCGAGGTGTAGGAAAAACAACGCTTTTATTACAACACATAAAATTGAATTGTGAAATTCAAAAAACATTGTATGTCAGCGCTGACGATTTTTATTTTTCATCCAATACTTTGTTTGATTTGGCAACTCAATTTCATTTGAACGGCGGAGAATACCTTTTCATTGATGAAATTCACAAATATCCAAATTGGTCGAAAGAGATAAAAATGATGTATGACAATCTCCAAAAATTGAGAATTGTTTTAACCGGATCTTCGATTTTAGACCTATACAAAGGAACTGATGATTTAAGCCGTCGTGTTATTCGTTATACACTAAAAGGCTTATCCTTTCGAGAATACCTTAATTTGACAAATCGTTTAGAAATTAAACCGTATTCTTTTAAGCAAATATTGAACAATGAAGTGACCGTAAAAGAAGTAGATTTTCCATTGATGCACTTCAAAAATTACCTCAAAAACGGATACTATCCTTTTTTCAACGAACCTGATTATGAAGTAAGGTTGAATAACATTTTGAACATAACTATTGAAACAGACATTCCCATGTATGCCAAAATGAATATCGGAACAGCATTGAAAATGAAACAATTATTATCTATTATAGCGAAAAGTGTTCCGTTTAAACCCAATTTCACCAAAATTGCAGAATTAGTGGATGTACATCGAAATCAAATCGTTGAGTTTATTCACTATTTTGAGAAAGCAGGAATTATCATGCAATTAAGAGACAAGACCGAAGGGATTCGTGCAATGGGAAAAGTGGAAAAAATCTATTTGGACAATCCTAATCTCATGCATTCAATTGGATCTAATGCAACGGATATTGGCAATGTGAGAGAAACTTTTTTCTATAATCAAATGAAATTGAATCATGATGTTTTTACACATGAAAATGCTGACTTTCAAATAGATGAATTTGTTTTTGAGGTGGGTGGTAAAAGTAAAACCAAGAAACAAATCGCTGCACTATCAAATGCTTTTCTCGTCAAAGATGATATTATTTTCGGCTATCAAAACACGATTCCGCTCTGGCATTTTGGAATGAGTTATTGATAAAGATCCTTGGGGCGAAAAATTTCAAGAATTTTGGAGTAATAGACAAATAGTGCATAGGAATTCAAGGATATACCGAAAAAAACATGCACGTGTATTCAATTCAGCTTACCTAACCAAATGTAAATCAAAAATTTTGCCGTTTTTATCTCTACCCGCCGGCAGACAGGTGCGATGCTCCCGCAAGCGAGGATAAATACTTCGTGGTCAGCAGACCCTTATGTATTGGTTTGAATAGATTGAATGTTTATATTTGTTTGAACGATAAAAAAGAACAATTCACATCTAACAAAATGGATATTCAAAAAGAACTCATCTATCAAACGATAAAGGAAATCATCCAACAAGCACAACAACGAATCTTTCGTGTTGCAAATTCCACACTTCTGGAAACCTATTGGCTCATCGGTCAAACAATTGTAGAAGACGAGCAAAATGGAAACTTAAAAGCTGAATACGGAAAAGCTACTTTGAAAAATTTGGCCCGACAACTCACTATCGATTTTGGGAAAGGGTATGACGAAAGTAATCTTAGAAACATGCGTACTTTTTACAAAGCCTTTCCAATTCGTGACACGTTGCGTCACATATTGAGTTGGAGCCATTACAGGGTGATTTCCAGATTGGATACAGCACAAAAAAGAGATTTTTATGTCCATGAAGTAATCACAAATAATTTAACAATAAGACAGTTACAGCGTTCCGTGAATACCCTTTCATTCGAAAGAACAATAAAACACGTTCCAAAGAAAAGCGAAACACCAACGATTCAAAACCTAATCAAGGATCCAAACGTTTTTGATTTTCTTGGTTTACCACAAGATGTTAAAAACACCGAACGTACCATTGAAACCGCAATTATAAACCACCTTCAAACCTTTTTTTTGTTGGAATTCGGAAAAGAATTTGCTTTTGTGGCACGACAACAACATATCGTCACAGATACACACGATTTTTTTCATAGACCTAGTTTTTTACAATTATTTGTTAAAGTGTTTTGTCATCGTGGAATTGAAAGCAGATGAACTCACGCACCAAGATATTGGACAACTTGACATGTACGTTAGAATGTACGACGATTTAAAACGCGGTGTTGATGATAACCCAACAATTGGAATTTTGCTTTGCACAGAAAAAGATGAAACAATTGTGAAATATTCAGTACTCAACGATCACAACAATTTATTCGCAAGTAAGTATTTACTTTCCCTACCCAAAGAAGAAGAATTAAAACAACTCATCGAACAAGACCGAATTAATTTCGAACTCAACAAGGAGGAATAACGAAGTAAAAATAACTTCATGTCGCGGTTCGCAGAAGCGTATATTTCTTTTTTCATTTTTTGCGCCTTTCCCGATCGCACTTTTCCAACCCACACCGCCTACAGCTACAAGTTCACTCGCGCATCAAGACCGTTCCAAAAGTTTTTAATTGAGGCTTTTCTAAAATTTCACACCGCAGTTAATGAGGAGGTGAAATTTTAGATGTAACGATTAGTAAGGGCTTTTGCAACGGTCTTGAAGGTTACGCCACAAACAAGCGCAAACGAGCTTCCGCCGGTCGCTGTTTTTGCTTGGTGGCTGTACCTTGCGCATCGTGAAGCTTTCCGCTTTCGTCGGGGCGTGGGGGATTTTGGGCATGAATGATATTTTGGAAAATTTGAAACGACAATCCATTGAAATGGATATTAATTGGACCTTGAATCCTGTTGGTGCGGGATGCTTCCCGCACCAACAACGGAATCCCGCACCTACGGGTGAAATTCCCACGATTTAAAAATGGTTTCAACCATTTATCACTGCAACACAATCTTCCTAACCGTCACCGTATTATTCTGCGGATCGATTAGATGCACGAAATACAAACCATTTCCTGTCCATGTGCTTAAATCCACGTAAAATTGTGCTTGGTTGATGGCACTTTGAAATACTTGCTGACCGGCATTATTCTCAATTTTGATGCTATACCCTGCCATTGCTACAAAGTTTCCATTATCTATGGTGATGTGGTCACTTGCTGGGTTTGGATAAATTAAAATCGTATTCTCGTTGTTTGGTGCAGGTAAACTCAACGTAGTGCTGATGATAAGTGTGTCGGTTACGGTGGTTAGAAGCGTATCGTAAACAGTAACATTTGTAATGCAAGTATCAGCGATTTGGATGGTTGCCACATTTGAAGTATCAATACAATTACCCGAAGTTGAAATTGCTCTAATTTGCTGATTGTGTTCCGACAACTGAACATTTGAAACGGTGAGTGTATTTGTATTTACTCCCGAATAATTCCCATAGTTATTGAGCGTTTGAAATCCTTGACCAAAATCACTTTGCCAAGCAAAAGTTGCGCTCGGATCAGATGTTGTAGCTGAGAAAGTTGCATTATCTCCTATGTTTTGAAGATTATTAGATGGAGAAATTGTTAAATTATTGGAACAACTATTCGCAGCATATATATCAGATATTTCTTGTTGGGTTAAGGCACGATTCCAAATGGCTATGTCGTCAATTTTCCCATCAAAATACTGATAAATATTACCTGAACCGCTACCACCAATAAATAAAGGTAACGAATTTAGTGTATTAATCGAGCAAACATCGGAATAGTATTGACTTGATTGCAAGACACCGTTATAATAAACTTTCGGTGCTAGTATATTAATGCCATCAATCGATTCAAATGTAACTACATAATGTTGCCAATTACCTAACTGTAATGGATTATCAAAAAACACATAACTCAAATAAATATCTAAAGCTGGGTAATTTGTCGATGGCAAAATAGTAGCGCACCAATCTGAACAAGCTGAATTGCCTCCATATCGTATTAGAAATTTTGCATCATTAGTTTGGTTTAGGGAATTCATTAAATACCAAAACGAAAGTGTTCTTGAGGATGTGCCTATTGGAAAATTATTTGAGGGGCAAGTTATGATATCATTTATACCATCAAAACTATATGACTGATTTGTATTTCCAAAGCGATCTGTAGTCAACGCAGCCCCATTAACTGTCCCATTATTCCCATTCCCACTTTCATCATTCGCATTGCCATTAAAAGGCCACCAACCCACTAAACCATTTGTTGGAACATAATTCGGGACCTGTCCGAAAACACTCACGGTTAAACTAAGCCAAATTGCGCAGGCTGCAAATACTAACTTTTTCATTTTAAATTTAAATTAGTTTCACCCGCCCCGCAGTGAATTATATACAAAAAAAGAAGCGTGGGACGGTTGCTGAAAATGCTTGTAAGAGTGGGAGACGAAACCCAGTACAACAAAGCAAAGCAACGCCCACGCCGTAGCATGAGCGTTTTACTTTCACTTCCCTGTGTACTTAGAAATTTCGTCTTTTCTCTTACAGGTCGTTTAGCAAACGCTAATTTTTAATTCCAATAAAATCCGATATGCCGTTGCAAATGGATGGTACAAAGTTAAGCATCAGTTTTTTAGTATCAATACTCGAGTTACCCAATATCAACTCATTTTAATTAGCACATTAAACCATTAGCACATTTTCAAATTTACTAATTTTCAAATCTTCCAATTAACAAACCTTACCTTTAACCCCATGAAACTAGTATTCCTTTTCACCACACTATTGATTTTTCAAAGTGTTCTTGCCCAAAAAAAACAACGCGTTTTGTTTTACAATGTTGAAAATCTATTTGATACCATCAAAGGTCTGAATGACGATTCTGAGTATTTACCGTCTTCCAAGAAAGAATGGAATTCTGCAAAATATTTGGAAAAACTCACGCACATTCGTCAAGTCTTGAATGATGCGGGTAGGCCGATTGTTGCGGGATTCTGTGAAGTGGAAAACGAAGGAGTCGTTCGCGATATAATTAAAAATCAAAAAAACTTTGAGAATTATGGCCTTGTCCATTACGAAAGTGAAGACAAACGCGGAATCGATGTGGCAATGATTTATGATAGTTCAAAACTGAAATTAGCAGCCAAAGGTATTTTGCGTTTCCGTTTTGATGATGATACTGCTGCACGTACACGCGACATTTTGTGGGCGAATTATAATTTTAAAAAACACAATTTTTACGTTATTGTGAACCACTGGCCCAGCAGAACGGGAGGTGTAGAAAAAACGGAAGCTCGTCGTTTGAAGGCTGCTCAAACTGCTTTTTATTTTGTTGATTCTTTGCTCGCAATTGATAGTACAACACGAATCATTTTTATGGGCGATCTAAACGATCATCCCAATGATATCGCACCACAATTAATGTCTTTGAAGTTACAACCTATGATTTCTTCAAGTTCTGGAAAAATGGGTGGGACCCATTACTACGATAAAAAATGGGACGTCCTCGATCATATTATGGTGAGTTCAGGCGCACTAAAAGCCAAGAAGTTAAAGGTCACGGCGAATTCAGGGATAATCCACGAATTTCCTTATTTATTGAAAGATGTTAAAGGAACAAAATATCCTTTTCGAACTTATCACAGTGGGAAATACCAAGCAGGTTACAGTGATCATTTGCCTGTTTCTGTAGAGATTAGTATTCCCTAATTGATAGGCATTTGTTTTATTTCTGCGGTTTAAAATTGTAGGGCAACTGTTCGCGATAAAGGAATTTTTTCTGGATGGATTCGAACGGACGATAAACGTAGAAAACTTGGTTGTCTTGCACGCGAATTTTCTCCACATACTTGAAATGAAGTTGCACTTTTTCCGTGATTTGACCCGTTCGTTTGTCAATAAGTCCGAGGTACGAAAATCCGTCTTTTTCATATAACGCGTAAATGCTACTTGTCACTTTATCTTGAATTAAATGCCGTTTAAATCCCGTTTTTTTGGCTTGGTAGTGATGCGTCAAAGCTGTTTTAGAAAGAAAATTTCCGTGTTTGTCATAGATTTCCAATAAATCCTTTGGGTAATTGAAAATGAAAATACTGTCATTGCACTGGAAGAGCGGTGCGTAAACTTCTTTGTAATAAATGGACTGCGTAAAATAATTGGCGCCAATCCAGATTTCCTTGTCGATTCCCGTGTCGCGTTCTTTTTCCCTTGCCCAAAGTTTGGTTCGCACATCCACCCATTTGTATTCGGAGCGGTAAAGTTCCATCATTAAATCGTCTTGAATATGGAGGAGCGTTTTGTAGGTGGAATCCGCCAAATCAACGGCCAGGTAATCGAATGCGGGGTAATCTTTATTGAAAGTAGTGAAGAACAATTTGGCAGTATTGGTATCTACAATCGGCGCAACGTATTTGAAAAAATAATCTTTTGTTAGTTGAGCAATACCAATTTCATTTTCTTGAATAAGAATTCCAAACACTTTTTCCTTTCCGATGAGGTGGATATTTCCTCGGTAATCTTTGGTAAGGTATTGAGCTTGGTCGTCGAGCGCGAATTTGGATCTCACTTTTTGACCATTGTATAGGATGAGTTCATGTCCTTTGTGAAGCTGTTTGGGGTAGGTGAGGAGCAACAAATCACCATTCGGAAGCACTTCAAAATCTGCAACGCTCAATTCTTTAGATGAGTAAACCGTGTCGGGAATTCCAGGCGCCTTCACAACAACTTCTTTTAGTTGCAATGTTTTTGTTGCTTGTAAGAATAGCGTAACTTTTAAAGTGTCAGTTAATGATTTAGTTTTTAATATCTTGCTGTAAGCATCATAAATTGGATGGGAGCAATTGAGATTAATTTTTGTACCAATTGCCGCATTTTCCAATTTGAAACTTGCAACTCCTTTTACGGAAGAACGAAGGTAAAAAGTAGAATCTTTTAATTTCTCATTCGCATCAATAACTTTCACTAAAACGTTGACATTTTGGATGTTTTCACCTGAGTTAGTATCAACGAATTGAATATAAACAACTTGTCCCCAACTAATGGAACAGAATACAATTGTAACGAAAAGTAAGATGAATTTGCGCAACATATTTATAAGATGCAAGATTATAGAAAATCCATATTGTACCAATTAAGATTCATTTTTTTTCGCGTATAAATTTCTAGGGTATAAAGGCTATGGCGGAAAGATTTCGAATGAAATTTATATCAATATTTGAAACCTTGGTTGGTATTAAATGCGTCTTCGCACTGCGAAAGAAACCTTCGTTGGTAAAACAAGTGATTTCCTTTTGAATTTAGATAATCACTCAATTACTGTTTGTGTTGAAAACCTTCTGAGTATTCTTACATCTAATTCATAGTCCGTCTCACTCTAAAATTTGATTCGATTTTTGGGTAGTTACTTTATGTTTTGATTTGGCTGTAAGTTGTTTGTTTTTTGTAGTTATAGCCAAATTAGAATGTTGAATGGTCAATACTTCAATCACATAGAATAGATTTAGCCTCAATAAATTTTCAATTTGGCTATAAGTGTTTATTGCTTTATAGTTATAGCCAAATCAAAAGGGTGTATGAAAAAAAATAATAGGAGGAAAAATGAGTATCGAATAATCTTACAATCCCTTTTTGACAATTCAGAAAATCACCTCCGTATTTTGGAATCAATCGGCACCAAAAATAAAGGCTTGCAACGGAGTGATATTGTAAAATTAAGCCATGTTTCAGACGGCGGTGGTTTAACACGAATTTTGAATGAATTGGAAGAAAGTGGTTTTATAAGGAAATACAATAATTTCAATAAAAAAACACGTGAAGTTATTTACCAACTCACTGATGCTTTCACCATCTTTCACCAAAACTTTCTTGTCGCTCCAAAGTACAATGATGCAAATACTTGGCTGAATTTAATCAATACACCAGTATATAACACTTGGTCAGGTTATGCCTTTGAAATAGTATGCTTAAATCACGCTACGGAAATAAAAAAAGCACTTGGAATAGATGGAATCCTAACCAATATTTCTTCTTGGAAGAATCAAAATGCGCAAATAGACTTGGTTATTGACCGCGCGGACAAGGTGATTAATCTTGTAGAAATAAAATATTCACAAGCAGAATATCTTATCACCAAGAACTACGACCAAATCCTTCGAAATAAGATTAGCGAATTTAAAGAGGCAACCAAAACAAGAAAGGCTGTTTGGCTGGTAATGTTGACCTCGTTTGGTTTAAAAAATGGACCATACAATGGTGTTACACAAAAATCGCTTGATACTGAAGTATTTTTTAGAAATTAGAAAAAATGAAAATTGACTAAAATTTGTTTTGATTTATACCAAAAAGATTCATTTTATCGAACATTAAATTCATTTCTCAACGTCGGAGTTACAATGCCTCCAGTCTCAGCGGAAAGGTTTCAAATTTTACTAAGTCTTTCATATTGGACTACTCATTCCCTCGTAAAGTCCTAAAATCCTAAAGTCCTAACATCCTAAAGTCCTTAAATCCTAACATCCCAAAGTCATCAAACCTTAAAATTCCACCTCATCTCATCTTCAATCTTTCCAGTTTTTAAATCGTCGAGGTAGTTTTTAATTTTTTGAGAGATTGTTCTGCTTTCTAAAGGAGCGAGTTGGATACGTTCGTCGCGGTAGCCAATTTCAACAATCGGAGCAATTGTAGCAGCGGTACCCGCACCAAAAGCGTCCTCCAAAGTTCCACCTTTCGCAGCTTCAATGATTTCTTGAACAGTAACTTTTCTTTCTTCGGCAGGAATACCCCAAGCTTCTGCAAGGTCGAAAACAGAGCGTTTGGTAATTCCTCGGAGAATTGTGTCAGAATCTTCAGAAGGTGAAATCAATGTTCCGCCAATTTGGAAAACGATATTCATTGTTCCCGATTCTTCGATGTATTTGTGTTCTGCTGCATCGGTCCAAACCAATTGGTGGAAACCATTCATTTGAGCTTGTTTGGCAGGATATAGAGATGAACCGTAATTTCCAGCGGCTTTCGCACGCCCCACACCACCAATTGCGGCTCGGGTGTAGTATTCTTCGATTTTCACACGAACCGGCTCTGCGTAATAAGCTCCTACAGGAGAGGTGATTACCATGAATTTGTAGTTTTCCGCAGGTTTAATACCCACAAATTCATCTGTAGCAAAAAGAAACGGACGGATGTAAAGCGCATACCCATCTCTGTCTGTTACCCAATTCTTGTCAACACTAACCAACTGTTTAATCGCTTCCAAGAAAATATCCTCTGGAACACTTGGCATACACATTCTTTCCGCTGATTCCTTAAAGCGTTTTGCGTTCATATCAGGACGGAAAATTGTGGTTTCGCCGTTTGCGTGTTTGTAAGCTTTTAATCCTTCAAAAATGGACTGTCCATAATGAACAGCAGACATTGCAGGGTGCATTGGAATCGTAGCAAAAGGAACAATTTGTCCTTCTTGCCAAGCACCATTTTTAAAATCCATCACAAACATGTGGTCGGAAAATACCCTGCCGAAAGCTAAATTATCCCAATCTACTTGATTCAATCGCGAAGTTTCAGTCCTAGTAAGTTGAAATGAAATGGTAGGTAAAGACATTCTTTTTTGTTTTATGTTTTGCGAATATACGGTTTCTATCTTTAACGAAAAGGGAATTGCTAGGCAAATAAAACCGTTTATATTTGTTGCAAAGGGAAAAGTTTGTGAAAAAAAGCCGCGATATTCTTAAGCATTTTTGGGGTTATGATGCCTTTCGTTCAATGCAAGAAGATATTGTGGATGACGCAATTAACGGTCGTGATGTGCTTGCATTGTTACCTACGGGAGGAGGAAAATCTATCTGCTTCCAAGTTCCCGGTTTGGCGCGTGAAGGTTTAACAATTGTTGTATCTCCCCTCATTGCTTTAATGCAAGATCAAGTTCAAAATTTGATGAAAAACGGAATTAAGGCAAAAGCTTTGACTGGTGCGATGACTTATCGCGAGCTTGATGTGACTTTGGATAATGCGCGTTTTGGAGGTTATGATTTTCTTTACACTTCGCCAGAAAGGTTAAAATCGAATTTGTTTATTGAACGGTTTAAGCGAATGAAAGTTGGCTTAATTGTGGTGGACGAAGCGCATTGTATTTCCGAATGGGGGCATGATTTCCGACCTTCTTTTCTGGATATTGCAAATCTTCGCGAAAATCATCCTGAGGTTCCCGTTCTTGCATTGACCGCAACCGCCACACAAAAGGTAAAAGACGACATTATTCACTTTTTGAAACTAAAGAATGTTGCTATTCATGAAGCGCCTTTTTCAAGACCAAATTTAAGTTACAACGTTCATCACACTGAAAATAAATTAATTGACATTGTTAAGTATTGCAGAAAACATTCTAATGATGTTGGGATTATTTATTGTTCGACAAGAAAAGCTGTTAAAGAAATCGCCAAAAAAATAATTGCCAATCAAATTCTTTGCGACATCTATCACGGTGGAATGAATGCAGAAGAACGTTCCCGAAGTTTGAATCGATGGATGAATGAGGATGCAAAAATTATGGTAGCGACAAATGCTTTCGGGATGGGAATTGACAAGCCGAATGTGCGTTATGTGCTTCATTACGAGGTTCCTGCTTCACCAGAGGCTTATTTTCAAGAAGCGGGTAGGGCAGGGCGTGATGGAAATGAAGCGTTGTCGATATGTTTTTACGAAAAAAGTGATGGTCCATTTTTGTTGCAACAAGTTGAACGTAAATTTCCTGAAAAAGAGAAAGTTGTGGTAATTTATCGTGCTGTTTGTAACTACTTAAAATTAGCAATCGGTTCGGGATTAAATGAAGTTTTTCCAATTGATTTAAAAGCTTTTTGTAAGGTTTTTAAATTGGATTATTCCGATGTTTATTACGCCTTGAAATTATTGGAATTGAACGGAAATATTTCGCTTTCAGAAGGCGTTTTGCATCCTACAAACGTGAAATTTGTGGTTGAAAATAGAGAGTTATATAATTTTCAAGTTCGAAACGAAAAATTTCAACCGCTAACTACCATTTTATTAAGGTCTTACCCTGGGATTTTTGATAGTTACCAAGTCATTCATGAAAATGAAATTTGTAAACGCTTAAAAATTGGTATTTCAGAATTACAAGTTCAATTGGAATCCATGCAACGACTTGGAATTATTGATTTTAACTGGCGAAGCGAATTGCCGACAATCACTTTTACACAAGCGCGTTTGCCCGACGATTATTTGACTTTCAGAACAAGCATATATAAGGACAGAAAAGAAAACGCATTGCATAAAGCCCAAAGTATGGTCGCTTTTTGTGAAAATGATTTGTGTCGTTCGGCACAGTTGATTGCTTATTTTGGTCAACAAAGTGCGGAATGTGGAAAATGTGATGCGTGTCGAAGGAAAAAACCTGAATTGATTTGCAACGAAAAAAACCTACTGAACTTGTTAATTGAAGCGAAAGATTGGACAGAATTACAAACGATTTTTAGTGGTCAACAACAAGACTTGAAAAGTTGGATTGCCAAATTACTAAGTGAAGAAAAAATCAAATTCACAAACGGAAAATTCATCGCTTAATGACGTTCAACAAATATCCTTTCGCCTACCTTTTCACCTTGATTTCCTTTGGGGTGCTGCTTTGTGCATTAGATTTTTCGCAGTGGATACTTTTGGCGTGGGGAGTTAGTGTTGTTCTCGTTAGTTTAGTGCTGAGATTATTGAAGTGGGCTAAAATTGATTCTTTTTTCATTTACTTGTCAATCGTTTTTCCGCTTTTGGGTACTTTAAGCGTTGCGGATTTTAATGAAAGGCATTTTTCAAAAGTTAAAAACGAAGAAAATCAGTGGATTTTAAAAGTAGATGAATTTCAACGAAAGGCAGGAAAAGATTGGAACAAAGGGATTGCAACAATTGGTGAGAAAAAAGGAAGCGAAATAATTTTTAAAGACAAAAAAATCGTGTTTTTCACCAATTCTACTTTTGAATTTGTTGGTGAAGAGGTATTTATGGTAAATGGTGAAGCGGTAGAAATCAAAAACACCAACAATCCTGGAGAATTTGACTTGCGAATGTTTTGGCGGGCTAAAGGAATTGATAAAATGATTTTCTTTCAAGAAGAAGACCTTGTTTTATTGGAAAAAAATGAACTGAATGGTTTCTGGAAATTAACCAAAGCTTTTCAAAAGTTTTGCGGTGATGCTCTTGCTCAATTTCTAAAAGTCGATGAATTAGCAATAGCGAAAGCCTTGGTTTTGGGGGATAAATCACTTTTAGATTCAGAGTTACGTTCTTCATTTTCCAACACAGGGGCAATGCACGTTCTTGCGGTTTCGGGTTTACACGTTGGTATTGTGGCACAAATTTTAATTTTTCTTGCTCAATTTTTTGCTCGATGGATTACAAGGTATCAAGCACAACTCATTGTGGTTTCTTTATTGTGGATGTATGCATTGCTAACAGGTTTGTCACCCTCTGTAGTTCGCTCTGTTTTAATGTTCAGTTTATTGATTGTTGCTCAAATGTCGGGCAGGAATAGTACCTCGATTAACATACTTTTCATCAGTGCATTTATCTCGTTAGTTTACAATCCTTATTTACTTTTTGATGTTGGTTTTCAATTGTCTTATGGTGCGATGTTGGGAATTTTCTTGCTCAACAAACCAATTCAGTCCTTTTTTCAACCAAAAAATAAGTGGGTAGGTTATTTATGGGATGGAACAGCTGTAGGGCTTGCGGCACAGTGTATGACTACACCTTTGACCTTGTATTATTTCCACCAATTCCCTAATTATTTCGCTTTAACGAATATTGGCTTGATGATTTTTTCAGGTTTGGCTTTGGGATTTGGTTTGGCCACAATTGCTTTTTCCAAAATTCCGTTTGTCAATCTTGTGGTGGCTTGGTTGACCTTTGCAGTGCTTTGGAGCATGTTGACTTTTATCGAGTGGGTGGAACAGCTACCGGGCGCACTAGCGTTCGGATTCGATATTCCAATCCTTTTTTCAGGACTGTTGGTTTTGGTGATAACATTTATGTTTTTTGCAAGAAAAGTTTGGTTAAAAACCTTGTCAATAGCGGCTTTTGTGCTTTGTATCCTATTTATAGTTTGGGGACGTTTTGAAAGAATACAAGATTATCATGTTTGTGTTTTTAACAGTAACCAATTATTGATTGCAGTTAAAACACCTGAGAAAACAGTGGTTCTATACGATGATAAAAAGCCAAAGAACAAGGAAAAAGCAGGTTTTTTAATTGATTCTTATCGAAAGTTGCATCCTTCTCGGAATTTAGAATATGTTCCACTGAACAACCGAAAAATTGAATTGAATGTCGGCGCAAGAATCTTCAAGTTTACAAAATCTGAAAATGGATTTGAGATGATTTTAAATGACAAGAAAATTGATATTCTTTACAGTTTAGCATTTTCAAATGAGGACTCAATTCGCGAACAGATTTTCATGCCTTGGATAAATCACCCTAAATCGTTGAAAGTTGGGGCTAAATTTTTCGAATGGTGAAAATAATTGTTTCGATTTTCAAGAAATATGTAATTTAAGGGCTTCAAAAATGAACATGAACTGTATTTCTTCTAGCGAAGTTTCTAAATTGTTAACTCATTCAGCTGAAAATCTGATAATTGACATTCGAGAATCTTATGAGCTGGAAAATGGTTCTTCACCTTTTGTTCATTTGCCTATGGCGGAAATTCCACATTGTTCAGAAACTTTCAAAAAGACCTTCGAGAAAATTATTGTCGTTTGTCAGTCAGGTAAACGAGCAGAGGCTTGCGCTAATTTTCTTGAAACTGAATTTGGTTTAAACAATGTACACGTTCTTGAAGGCGGAATGACAGCTTGGCAAGATTTTCAAACCCAAAAA